>Ga0075163_10000782_pt1 | contig 42415 bp, 29 predicted proteins | sample JI1023141ADNA_FD_71478 | JGI IMG/M metagenome (GOLD analysis project Ga0075163, IMG submission 71478) | Wastewater effluent complex algal communities from Wisconsin, to seasonally profile nutrient transformation and Carbon sequestration -... | ecosystem: Engineered > WWTP > Effluent > Algae...
CTCGATCTATGCGGCAGCGCGACGGACAAAAGAGTCAACGCGAGCGAACAGTCAAACTAACATTGCACGTCTTGCACAACCTAGCCTTCGGCATACGGGTTAAACGATCCGCAGGCTAGGACCCGTTGTGCATGCAAGTACCGCTCGATCTATGCGGCAGCGCGACGGACAAAAGAGTCAACGCGAGCGAACAGTCAAACTAACATTGCACGTCCTGCGCAACCTAGCCTGCGGCGTACGGGTTAAACAATGCACCTCTACTCACTCGCGAAACGCAGTCCTAACGGCAACGATTCGCCGAAGATCTCTTGCTGCTCTTGGTCAGCAAGTTGCCCGACTTCGCGCACCAACTGCAAGTAGTGAGCTGGAGCATTGGAGGTCTCCATCCAACGCAACACTTCGATTCGAGACTCTTCGCTGATGTCGCGATAGCGATCTCCAGTGCGACGAGCCGCTTGCATCACCGCCAACATCATGTCATTAGCCGTCAGAGGTAACATCAGCCATACATCGAGCCAACGGTCGATACGGATCGCATCCACGACACCGCTCAGCGGACCATACATAGGGACTCGTGCGACGATTCGACCGATCGACCACCAGGCCCCTGCATGAAGTGGCTGCGATTTTTTATCTCGGACCACTTCAGTCAAGGCCTCAACAAGCCGCACCTTCTCACCAACTGGTAACAGTTCCAAGGAACCGACCAAGCGAATAAGCTCGATCAATTCGCTGGCGCCCGTACGAATCGCTTTACCGCGATTTGCAATCTGCTCTTTAATGCTGCCTTGCAAAGCTTGCCACAATGCCAACTGCTGTCCCGCAGTAAAGCCACCCGAAATACGTCGCCATAAAACGATTGCTTCTTGCCGAGAACTGAGAGCAGGGAATGCGAGCTTTCCATGTACGCGCCGCCAACATTCGGTAACGCGCCAATCATCAGCCGCCATGCCATATCCAGGGCGCAAACAATATCCCAGCAGATTAAGCCACCGCGATTCATGTTCGGCAGATTTTCGGCGTCCCTCTTCAACATCGATGAGCTGTTGCCACATTCCTCGCAACAAACTGGGGGGCCACTGACTACGATCGAGCTCTAAGCGTTGCCGTAACTCCTTGACTAACTTGGACGGAGCCAATGTTCCGGCCGCAAAGGTCTCTTCGATGGTGGAACTCGCTATACGCAACAATTCATCATCAACAATTCCACTGCTTTCGCCACCACCTATGTTGGCATCGCGACCGCTTTCCAAGGAACTACGAATATCGAATTCCAATTTCCAGCGTTTCTTGTTTTCCACAGCCACACAGCTCAATTGGAGTGTGCCGATTTCAGATAACTCCGCTTCCAATTGAACGCGTTCTAGCGACTTCTGCCGCCCCTTACCTGTATCGATGACCGTGCGAATCGGTGGCAATGAATGCATCTGTGCCGAATCTACATCTACGATGCTGCCGACTGGATCCGCTAAACGCAAACTTGAAACGTACACGGGGAACTCCACCGGTACCCCAACTGCTAACTCCAAACTTTTGTCGGCTAAAACAAACTGTTCACCTGGCGAAGCTTCGCCAGGAACCAAGCAAATAGCCTTAGGTGGTTGCTTGGATACGGCCAAGTAATAACTTCGTGCAAGACGCGCATCGATGCGTATTCCGAGGCCGCGCCGCACCAGCCCAAAGTACGCAGCCCCTTCGGCAACAGCCAAATCTTTGCGAGGTGCTTCGAGCACTCCCGGTTGCCAGTCAGCTGCCGCGCCCTGCACTTTCCCAGCAAACCAGGACGACACTACACGTACAATTGTACGTGACACAACCTCGGACTCCAGCACACCCCCATTGAACAATATCCAATCGGGCTTCGCGGCAGCTGAATCATCGAATTGATGACGTTCCTCGTCGCCACGTCCCGCCCAAGCATGGTCTTGCAAAAAGGAGCTAAGATGTTTAGTGATTGCCGCGTCAGAAGCATACGGTAAACCAAACTCCACGAAACCACTCGCCACTGTCGATGGCCGGCTACCAAATTCCACTTCGGGCAAAAAGCCCTGAATCAAAACCTGTTGGATATCTTGCTGACTCACTTCAACTTGAGTTCCAGCAGCCAACAAGCGGGCACCGCTGCCTGGTAAGTGAATCGTATAATTCGCAGGCGCATTCGCCCCTAACAACACCTCCTTGGCCGTGCGACAACGCTGCCTCAACGCTTCCCACTGTCGATGCGGCAGTTGCTTACCTGGTGCGATTCGTTGCTCCAAAAAACGAGCCAACGTTAAGTCAAAGTTATCGCCACCCAGAATAAGATGTTGCCCCACAGCGACACGATGCAGTGTGATCGTAGATGCAATGGCCTGATCCACAATTGCATTATCTTTATGCCCTTGCGATTCACGAACTCGGATCAAAGTAAAGTCGGTTGTACCGCCGCCAATATCGCAGACCAGAATCGTTTGCCCCGCCCGAATGATCTTGTCCCATTGTTCACGATTGCGATGCAGCCAAGCGTAAAATGCAGCTTGCGGTTCTTCGATCAAGAAAACTCGCTTTAGCCCAGCCATTTGGGCTGCTTGAACGGTTAATTCGCGAGCAACTTCATCGAACGAAGCTGGAAGGGTAATGATCACTTCTTGTTGAGCTAGCGGATGTTTGGGAAAACGTTCATCCCAATCTTTCACGATCTGCCCTAGATACAAACTGCTGGCATGTACGGGCGATATCTTCTCCACATCTTCGTCGGCATGCCAAGGGAGCAGGGGAGCCGTGCGATCGACGCCTTCGTGACAAAGCCAACTCTTGGCAGAACCAATTTGCCGCCCCGGAATCAAGCCACCACGTTCTCGCGCCCAGACACCAACCGTTCGCTTGGGAACTATTTTACCACTGCGACGTTCGGCTTGTTCCCCTAATTCATCAACTGTCCATTGATAGGTGAATGACGGCAGCGTATCGCGTTCCTCGCTCGTCTGCCAATCGACCCATTGCTTCACCTTAAAATGAACAACAGACGGAGTTGCTTGTTCTGTGTCGACGTAAGCCACTGCACAATTTGTGGTTCCCAAATCGATTCCAACTAGGTATCGGCTCGGTGCATCCTGCATGAGCAAGTCGCCAGCGTCACTCACAGCATTTATACCTCAGCATCCTCGCGGACGTTAAACTCAAGTTTCCAGCGTTGATTATCTCGGACGCTTTGACACCACAATTCGAAGACACCTAATTCGGTAATCTTGCTGTGGAATTTAACGGGGACAAAACCTTCATCAGGAACTGCATCAGCTTGTAGTACAAGTTCCATAGGAGCGGTTTCGATCAACTCTTCTTCATCCCACCATTTCAGCATGTGCCCTGGCTTATCCTCTTTGCGAATGGGCGAAGCAAAGAAGCGGAAACTTACAGGTTGACCGACGATTAAGCCGACTTCGCGACTTTGAACATCGATGGCCGTTCCCTCTTCCATTCCAAACGGAACCACACATAAGGCTTGCAAAGGGCGTGGCATACCGGGCACAGCCAAGCCTGCGCTTTCGATACCAACGTAATAACTGCGCGCCGTCCCGCCTCGAATGCGAATACCACCATGGGAAGTCGACCATGCATAGTAGGCTGCACCACAAGCGACGGCATGATCAAGATCCTCGAGATCACCGAGATTTTTTACCTCTGGAGAACCAGCTTCACTCCAACTCGAGACAACTTGTGTCAAGCGTTCGCGAAACGCGGCCGCTTTGAAAACCCCACCGTTGAACAATAGATGAGTTGGCCGAACAGCAACACTGCTCGACTGCGACGAAAGAAAACTTGCTATATGTTTCGTGATCCCCGTATCGTGCTCGTAAGGCAAACCGATTTCTTGGAAACCACTTTGCGGTTGTCGCTGTGGCAGTGCATCGACTGGACACAACGGGAAGAAACCATCGATCAAAATATTCTCAGCCTCGGCGCGACTGATTTCTGTCTGAACCGTCCCACCGATCAAACGACTTCCACGTCCTAAAACTGCAATGGTCTGAGGGTCTTGGCCACCGGCGGTCAACAAACTTTCTTTAGCTTTGCGACAAGAATGCCAGAGCGAAACACTCTGCCAGGGATTCAGTTTGGTTCCGCGCTCAGCGAACTTCTGCGACAAGAAGTGAGCCAAGGCCAAGTCCATGTTATCGCCGCCAACCAAAAGATGGTTGCCAACGGCGATACGCTTTAGAACAAGCTCACCTTGCTCTTCTTCAACTTGAACCAAGGTTAGGTCGGTTGTCCCGCCGCCAACATCGCATACAAAGATCACATCACCTTTTTTCACTCCCCGCCGCCACTGATCTCCTTTGCTTTGTAGCCAGTGATATAAAGCAGCTTGTGGTTCTTCGAGCAGAATAAAATGTTCGGGCAAACCTGCAGCGATGGCCGCTTCTCGTGTCAGTTCACGAGCCGCCATATCGAACGATGCGGGGACGGTGAGTACGACCTTTTGCTCACTGAGGGGGGCATCCGGGTGGCATTTATTCCAAGCGTCGATCAAATGAAGCAATAAATATTTGGACGCATCTACCGGCGAAAGCTTTTCAACGGGCTCATTGCTATTCCAGGGCAACAATGGGCTACGTCGATCGACGCGTGAATGACACAACCAGCTTTTGGCTGCAGCGATGGTCCTGTCTGGTTGTTCGGCAGAGACCTGACGCGCGTACGCCCCGATCACTAGATTCTGATATGGGTCGCCTTCCATTTGCCAAACACCGCTGCCCCATTGTTCGGGAGTTGGCAAATACAAGAAAGAGGGGAGCGAGTAGAACGTTTCGATTTGTCCGGGTGCGACAAACTGAGGAATCGGTACCAATTGGACATTGGCCTTTTCCTCAGCAAGATCACAATAAGCCACAACGCTATTGGTTGTTCCCAAATCGATACCGACAGCAAACCTAGCAGACATGATGGCAAGAAACCTTAAGCGTTGAGATCTACTTCAGCCGGTGCGATGACCAAAGCGTCGGCAGTGTTACCGTTCCATTGAGGCAGTTGGCACTGTGTCGCTTGCCAACCAGGATGAACGACGACTCCGCGTTTGTTTCCAGACGCGGAACCGGAGATCTTCCATCGCATGGGTGAGGCATCTGTTGGCAAATCGACTTTGGTACCTTCGGTTTCAGGCAACAGCGGCTTGATACCGCAAACGCGCTCCAGAACTTTGCGAGTATCACGCAAGACATCACGAGCCGCTGCACCCACTTGCGCATCGGGATATTGCTCCAGCGGCTCTTGAACCAAATCAATCAAGCGAGCTTCGCGCTGCAAGGTCGCCAACAAAGTGATCGCTTCACTTTGCGTCGGCGCTATAGGTTTGGCAACTGGTTTAGACTCCATCACAACCTTGGGTTCAGGCGCGGGCAAACTCGCGGCAGCCGTTTTGCTGTCGCTCACTTTACCTTGCAACACCGCCTGCAAATCATCGGCCGTTTTTCCACCCGCCAATGCTTTGAAGAATAGCTGGAATGCTAAACCAATTCGCACGTTGAACGATCCTTTCAATTAAACGTCTAGATTACGAACATCGAGAGCATGTTTCTCAATAAATTCTCGACGCGGCTCGACTTTGTCCCCCATGAGGACGCGGAACATTTCATCCGCTGCAGCCGCATCGGTTAAAGTCACTTTCACCAACGTGCGATTGCTAGGATCGAGAGTTGTCTCGCGCAATTCTTCGGCATTCATTTCACCAAGACCTTTGAAGCGAGTCACCGTAAGACCTTTTTCACCCGCAGCGCGAATCGCACCCAGCAGTCCTCGCAAATCATCGACGCCGATTTCATTTTCTTCGCGGATCAACTTCCAGCGTGAATCCGTTGAGCCCGTTCTCTCTTGCGGCAACAAGTCCATAACATTGAAGCCGAGAGCTTCGAGTCCCTTGAGTCCAGCATTGATATTTCGAACTTCATGCAATTCGATAATACGTGGGGCACGTCGAGCCGCTTCAGCCACTTCCGCTTCGGTCTTGCTGGCTGCCGCTGGATCGCCCGGCTTAACAGGAACTTCGGTTAAACCACGTTCTTCCAGGAATTTATCCAGTTTTTCTCGCGTTCCGAACCAGTGCAATTCAGGTCCAACCGTTACCGAATAGATCGGCAGGCGCCCCGTCTCCAATTCTTGGCGTTCGGCATGAGCTCGCAGGCTGATACCGCGACGTTCAAGCGCTAGCAACGATTCTTCCATCGAACTGAGAGTCGCACACAAACTTCGCATGTTGTCGCCGGCGATTTCAGTTCCATTCTCAAGGACCAGTCGGCTATCGGCGAGCCCACGTTCGGTGAGTTGCGTCTTCATCTCTTCTTCGGTTTGCACGTAATAGGTCTCTTTACCTCGACCGCGAATAACGCGGAACAAAGGAGGCTGAGCGACATACACATGCCCACCGACAACCAGCTGATACATCTGTCGATAGAAGAAGCAGAGCAAAAGGGTTCGAATGTGAGAACCGTCGATATCGGCGTCGGTCATGATGATGACTTTGTTGTAACGACGTTTATCGATATTCTGGTCCATTCCGATTCCAGCCCCGATGGCTTGAATCATACTTTGCACTTCTTCGTTCGCGAGAACCTTATCTTCGCGGCTTTTGAAAGCGTTGATGATCTTACCACGCAAAGGGAGAATCGCCTGCGTATCTCGGAACCGTCCACCTTCAGCGCTACCACCTGCCGAATCACCTTCCACCAGATACAGTTCGCACTCTTCCATCTTGTTGCTGATGCAATCGCGAAGCTTGCCAGGCAAGCCACCACCGCTCAGTGCATCTTTGCGTTTACGCAACAACTCACGAGCTCGTCGAGCTGCGTCGCGAGCTTCGGAGGCAAGAATCGCCTTGCGAACAATGTCTTTAGCGCTGCGTGGATGTTCTTCCAAATACTTCGTCAACTGTTCGCCAACAGCTGAGTTGATGATTCCTTCGACTTCACTGTTACCCAGCTTGGTCTTGGTTTGACCTTCGAACTGAGGATGTGGAACTCGCAAAGAGATAACAGCAGTTAAACCTTCGCGAAAATCTTCGCCGGTCAACTGTTCTTTGATAATGTTTTCTTTCTTACCGTAGTTATTCAAGGATCGCGTCAACGCGGACCTGAAACCGGAAACGTGTGTACCACCTTCGATCGTATTGATGTTGTTCACGAACGATTGAAGATTTTCCGAATACTCTTTCGAATATTGGAATGCAATCGAGTACTGAATTCCGTCTGAAGATCCTTCGATCAAGATCACATCGTTATGTAGTACTTCGCTAGCGCGATTGAGATGTTCCACAAATTCTACAATGCCGCGTTCGTAGAAGAAATCACCACCCTCGCCATTGCGTTCATCTTTGAAGATGATGCGTACGCCAGAATTAAGAAAAGCGAGTTCTTGCAAACGCTTGTAGAGCGTATCAAAATTGAACTTTGTATTTGCAAAAATAGTACCGTCGGGCTTGAACGTCGTCTTAGTACCACGACGAGTCGATTTGCGAACTTGTTGAACGGGACCTTGTGGCTCACCTCGTTCGTAGGTTTGAGTCGAGACGACACCGTCTCGATGAACTTCGACCTCGCACCATTGCGACAGGAAGTTCACAACCGTAACACCCACACCGTGCAAACCACCGGAGGTTTGGTACGACTTTTTGTCGAACTTACCACCGAACTTAAGCACGGTCATCACACCTTCCAGCGTGCTGACATCTCGGCCCATTTCTTCGGAGAGCTGCGAGTGACGAGTTACAGGAATACCACGCCCATCATCTTCGACGGTGACTGAACCATCGGCGTTGACCGTAATAGAAACCGTTTTGGCATGACCGGCCATTGCTTCGTCGATCGAGTTGTCAACCACTTCGTAAACGAGATGGTGCAAGCCTTTCAGTCCCGTGTCGCCGATGTACATACTCGGACGCGCGCGAACGTGTTCCAAGTCGTTTAGCTTCTTGAGGTCATCGCCTTCATAATTGGATCGATCCAGAGAAATTTCCTCGGGGTCACCACTCATGCTTTCCAGTCTCCCTAGCGTTGCTTATGCGTAGCGTGTTGATTCGCGATTTCGAGCAAAATCGATCACTGCAGAAGACGCTCGTGATCGCCAGAAACGAACCAGCTACAACCTGTTGGCGGAAATGAATTTACGTCCATCCAATCGAGTCCGCCACAGACTCAGCATTGTAGCAGAATTTCCCCATTCCGGCGCTGGGGGATGGGGGAACTTTTAGTGGCCAGAAAGCTTAAATTTTAGGTCGGAAATCCGCAAATCCTTGTTCACTTGCTGGAGCTTTTGAAGGATCTGTTTTTTGCGAAAATGAAGCTCTTGCAGCGTCAAGCTATCGGCCACATGGATGTGTAGCGTACCTGCCCGAAGATTGCCCGGCTTGGTTTGAGCCGCAATCTCCTTCCCAACTACACAATCCCACGCTTCTCGAACGACTTCCCCCCCCTGAACAGCGGCGTATCCACGCTCCGAAACCAACCGATTTACCAGCGACTTAATCGAATGGGCCGCCAATCTCGACGGCTGCTGCTGAATGGTGCTCAAAAGATAGCGTTCTTCTTCGGTGAGATTGTCTTCTTTGCGTTTTGCCATGACGAGCAACCCCACTTGATTCCTAACCGAAAATAACTTGCCGAGCCTTTACTGTACCAGGCCAATACAGGGCCAACTAATACAGGGCCAACTAATACAGGGCTAGAGTTGAAGAAGCACGCATTAAAGCGTTTCGCCTCAACTCGCACCTATCATACGCTTTTTGACTCTTGTACGGCAACATCTATCGTTTCGCGTCCAAACTGCGGGAACCACAACGGTTCGCCTATAGCCGAAACTCCAAACTGCGTGTTATTTTGAAGGAACACGCTGTTGCAAGACGCATTCTCTCAGAATCAAACGGTTTCCCACCATGAGCCCACTTCCTCCGTACGAAAAATTAGGTTCGTTCTACCTTGGCAAGAAATACGATATTTCCAGCCGTGCCGTTGAAAACGAACTCACCATGTACGACTCCAAGGACCTGACCACACATGCACTCTGTGTCGGCATGACTGGGTCAGGAAAAACGGGGCTCTGCCTGGCGTTATTGGAAGAAGCCGCAATCGATGGAATCCCAGCCATCATCGTTGACCCAAAAGGCGACCTCGGAAATTTATTGCTCACATTTCCTAATCTTGCCCCGCAAGATTTCGAACCATGGGTCGATAGCGCCGAAGCTACGCGACAAGGCATGACGCCTCAGCAATTTGCCGAGAAGACGGCAACACGTTGGAGAGAAGGACTTGCCCAATGGGATCAACAACCGGACCGCATCACCCGCTTTCGCGATAGTGTCGACATTGCCATCTACACACCTGGCAGCAACTCTGGCCTACCGCTTACCATCTTGCGCAGCTTCGATGCTCCGAGTCCTGAAGTCATTGATGACGCGGAAACATTTCGCGAAAGGATCAACAGCGCTGTATCTGGTATCCTTACGCTTTTAGGAAAAGACGCCGACCCATTATCGAGCCAAGAACATATCTTGCTCGCCAATATTCTCGATAAGGCATGGCGGGCTGGACAAGATCTGAGCTTGCCTGAGCTTATTCGACAAATCCAATCGCCCCCCTTCCAACGCGTCGGAATGCTCGAACTCAATTCGTTCATGAGCGCAGATGCTCGCGCGAAATTAGCGATGAGCATCAATAACCTTCTAGCCTCACCCACTTTTGCAAGCTGGCTCGAAGGCGAACCTCTCGATATCAAACGACTCCTCTACACTGCAGATGGTCGACCACGCCTTTCCATCCTCTCCATTGCGCACCTCAATGACTCCGAGAGAATGTTCTTCGTCACCCTTCTGCTCGGCGAATTGCTGACCTGGATGCGTAGCCAACCTGGCACCAGCAGCTTACGTGCACTGTTCTACATGGACGAAGTCTTCGGCTACTTCCCACCCAATGCCAATCCACCGACCAAACAACCGATGCTCACACTGCTCAAGCAGGCCCGAGCCTATGGACTTGGAATTGTGCTGGCTACGCAAAACCCAGTCGATCTCGATTACAAGGGACTCTCCAATATTGGAACATGGTTCTTAGGTCGACTGCAAACAGAACGCGACAAATTGCGTGTACTAGATGGGCTGGAAGGTGCCGCGTTGCAATCAGGCTCCGCATTTGATCGCAGCCAAATGGATCAATTGCTTTCTTCATTGGGCAATCGCGTCTTTTTACTCAACAACGTTCACGATGATGCACCAAGCGTATTCCAATCACGCTGGGCGTTATCGTATCTTCGCGGACCACTGAGCCGTCAGCAAATTCAAACGCTGATGAAGAATCGCACGACATCTGCTGCGTCGCCATCGGCCGATACGACCGATCCAGAATCAAAGAAATCCAACCTGAACACGATCGCCCCCAATGACACTAGACCAGTTATTCCTAACACAATTACCGAACTCTTCTGGATTCCAAGTCGTTTAGCTCGCAACGCTACCAAGCTAATCTATCGCCCCGCAATCCTGGGCCAAGCGAGCCAGCACTTCGTTAAAGCCACCAGCAAAGTTGATTTGTGGCAAGACTATTCGCTGCTCCTTCCACTTGAAAATGAACTCTCTGACACTCCTTGGGAACCCGCCACCTTGCTCGAAGATGGACAGTTACAACTCGGCACACAGCCCGACTCGGGCGTTGCCTTTGCTCCATTTCCTGATGGTATCGTAACGACTACAGGCTTCAAAAAATTGGAAGCGGAACTGAAGAACTATCTCTACCGACATGAATCGCTGAACCTTTTCTCTTGCAAAGCCCTCAACAAAACGAGTTCACCTGGCGAGAGCGAAGCGGACTTTCGAGTTTCATTAGATATTGCGGCGAGAGAACTGCGCGATACAGAGATTGAAAAACTCAAGAACAAATTCAGCACCAAACTGCAATCTTTGAAGAACCGAATCCAAACCGCCGAACAACGAGTGCAACAAAAGTCCGAAGATGCCAAACGAGTCAAACTTGAATCGATCGTCAACATTGGCACCTCGTTGCTGAGCGCCGTCTTAGGCAACAAACTGGCCAGCAAAACAAATCTGTCGAAAGCAGGCTCTGCAGCCAAATCACTCGGTCGCTCGGCACAAAAACAAAGCGACGTGGCCCGCGCTGAAGAAAGCCTCGAATCGCTGCAACAACAATACGAAGAACTCGCTCAACAATTTCAATCCGAAGTGGATGAAGTTGAGAATAAACTCAACGCTCACTCGCTAGAGCTCGATACCGTAGAAATTCCCAGCAAAAAATCGGATATTCGCTTGAATCGCTTGGCGCTAGTTTGGATCCCTTGGCAAGTGGATGAAATGGGAATCGCCACGCCGTTAGTTGAGATCAAAGCCTAGCTTTTTGCGTTGAGCATCATCAGCAGTAGAGGTCGTTGTTGTTGTGTGGCTGTAATCGGAGAGTCGCGAGGCCGAAGGACGAGGACGACTACGAAGAACGAGAACGACGATGCAGGAATTAGGAGCTACGAGCTACGACAACAAATCCAATGCGGTACACGAAAAACCCCACTGCTTTCGCAGTGGGGTTTTGGGTACATTTCATCTCACGAATCGCGAAAGCTAAGCCTTCGCTTTAGTGCGTGATTCTCGCAAACCGCGGCTTAAGATATCCCGAAGCAGCGGCGAGTAATCCTCATACTTCGTCGAGTCTGGCGCACCGGCTGCATATTGGAAAATAGCATCGCGTGGTTTAGGACTCAACGCAATCAAGGTACTACAAACAGTTCCAAAGCCAGGATTACGCATCACCATACTTGGCCGACCTTCGCCGACAGGTGAACGTGCAAAAACTTTGGATGCTACAGCCAAAAACTTCACTGGAGAATCAAGGGTCTGCAACGTCAGCAATCGTCTCGCTAACTGAACTCGTTCATCACGAGGATCATTTAGCTCATGACTACCGACAATATTAAGCCCTTCTTCTAGCCGGATCACTTCGTGATCATCATCACTCTTGATAAACCAACCATTTTCATGATCGGCAATAATCAAATTAAATCCCTCGAAGCGATGCGTAGAGAGCTCTTCGAGAGCTTTATCAACACCTCTTTCCGAGGTAGAAGACTTCAGAACTTCGCGTACAAGGACGCTTCGTGACTTGCTTCCGTAGATGGGAGAATCGGTTCGACGTGGACAAAGGCCCACAAACAAACCATGTTGATTGACACCCATCCAAGTCCCACCGGTTCGTTGATCTAAGCCGCAAAGAATTCGCGGCTTACCCGACTGAATCGATGGTGTTGAATTGGGACGATCCAGATGGGCATCGCGGTTTGCGGCCACAAGGATCGGACTCTCCGGCACAAGACGATATTGGATCGCCAGAAGGCTCATCGTGGTTCCAAGCTTTCTTTTTTAGAGTGTTTGTCATGGTGTCTCGGCCACCGGAACGGAGGGTGTCCATGGCGACGAACCACTTAACTTTAGAAGCCAATTTAACGGTCCCGTGGGACTCCGGATACCCTCTTACGGGTTACTCCTGAGGCTTTTTTTCCCCCTTTCATACGAAGCAAACAATGTGTGGAAAAAAAGTCGATAAACCGAGCTCATTATTAGTTTTTCCAATGGAAAAAAGCGGGTTATGGAGCAATTTTGGGGGTTGATTTTAGTGGTTAAACAGGAACTCTCGGGAGGACAAAAGTGCCCACAACAGATCCTCCACCACTTGACGCCGCTCCTCAATTGGTGCAGCCTCCAATTCCTTCACAAAACGCTCGCGTTCGCTCTCCGCTGGTGCGCGTGAAATCGAACGCCAATATGCCTCTTCTACGATCCTCTGCGGTTCCCAGTTCTCCTTCAACCACTCCCCAATCACAGATTTTTCAGACGCCAGTTTTTCATTGACCGTCGTCCCGTTACTCAAATGCAAAACTTGCACGACACTCGATTCATCACTCCGCTCACATTCACATACAATGCGTCGCTGATTGCGTCCAAACGTTTTCAAAAAGTAACTGCGAACCGCTGAGTCATAAAGCTGCACGGCACGCGTCCCTTCCGGATAGAACTCCGTCTTGGCAAAGTCGGCTCCCGGAAATTCAATTTGCTCAAACTTCGTCGGAACAGCGGTGACCTGACAAATTGCGTCATGCATTACTTCCGCCATCAACCGTTTCGGATAGTAATGAGAAAAGAACTTACGATCTTGCTCGTTACCGGCAACTGTATCGCTTTTCAAGGCATATGTATTGGATAACAAGATAAGCTTCATTAATTTTCTGAGGTCGTATTTTTCTTCCGCAACATACTGAGCGAGTTGCTCGAACAACTCAGGATTGCTGGCTGGATTGCTTACACGAAGATCATCGATGGGCTGAACCAAACCGATACCAAAGAAGTTGGCCCAAATGCGGTTTACGATGGCTTTGGTGAAATACGGATTCTCCGGTGCAGTCATCCATTGCGCCAAATACTCGCGGCGATCGGTAGAAAGACCAGGATCGATGGGAGGAGCATCCAGCGGAGCAGGGGGTTGTGGCTTTCCCGTCGAGGGCTGAATTAAATCGCCTCGCTCCAACACCACCAGCGTCCGCTTGCCATCACCATTACGCGAATCTCCCCCCCACCCTTTCGCTCGAACCCGTGCGAACATATTCGCCATCGCGTAGTATTGATTGTTCGTCCATTTCTCCAAAGGATGGTTGTGGCATTTCGCGCACCCAATCGATAGCGATAAGAAGGCCTGGCACGCATTCTCGGTCATTGTTTCAGGATCTTGACTAAGGGCGTAGAAATTCGTGGCCCCCTGATCAATGGAATTACCCTTCGCAGTAATCACTTCTCGAACAAATTGATCCCAAGGTATATTCTTTTCCACACTGCCGCGCACCCACTGATAGTAAGCCTTAATCGCTTCTGGACGCAACAAGGTTCCGTTGATCATCAACATGTCAGACCACTTGTAGGCCCAATAATCGATGAACTCGGGCCGACTCAACAAATGCTCTACCAGCTGTTCCTTCTTGTTGGGCTCGCCGCTTTCCACGTATTGTTTCACTTCTGCCGCTGTCGGCAAAACGCCAAGCGTGTCAAGGTAAGCGCGACGGACAAACTCGCCGTCCGAGCAGAGAGGTGAAGGAGGGAGCTTTAACTCGCGAAGTTGCTGTGAGACTAATCGATCGATGGGATTTGCGGTTTGCAAACTGGCATACTGCGATTCTTGCACCTCGCTTGGAAACGGAACGGTTACACGCGAAAGCACTAACCGACTATCAAACCAAACCACTACAGCCCCTTCGCCATAACCAACGATTGTCACTTTGCCATTTTCGTCAACCTGGCAAACAGACTCGTCGCTGGCTGTAAACTTAGCCCAATGCGTGACATCTTCGATTCGACCATTGTCATAATGCGCCAGCACCACCATCTGTTGGATTTCACCTTGCTGCATGATCACGCGACCCGGCAAAACTTCTATCCTCTGCAGCTTCACCGACTTTTCCGGTTCAATCGGCGCCCCTGCAGCAATCCATTCTGCAATCAGTCGATAGTTGTAGCTATCGATCGGTAACTTCAAGCCACCTTTGTGCGGCACACCTTCACTAGGCTTGGTAAGCAACAAACTCTTGGCCGGATCTGCTAACTCGATACGCCGACCGCGATCTTGCGTAGTGATCGTAAAATGATCTGCCAGGGCATCGTAGCCTCGCAACGACAAACGAAAGCCCCCCTTACCCGCCAATGCTCCATGACAGGCACCGCTGTTACACCCAGCTCGCGCTAACACGGCTTGCACATGATTTCTGAACTCCCAGTCTGCTGCCTTATCCGCTTGAGTGATTCGAATGGGGATCGCATCAACGAATCCCACACCTGCGGGAGAGATCCACTGCGCGACCAAAGATGTTAGACCATCTTTAAGCGGAACGACTCGACCATTTTCTAGCTTGGCTATTTCGGGGTTGGTAATCTTCCAGCGTACCTGCTCACTCGGTATCTCACCTCCGAGTAACCCGGTATTCAGTTGAGCTTGGAGTGTAACGGTTTGCCAACGATTCGAGTTTTGGATTTCGACGGAACGGGGTTGAAGCACAATTCCGTCGACATTTTGTCGCTGCGTACCGGCAGTACTTTTTTGGGCATCATCTGTCGGATCGATGGCACAAATAACCGCGTCGCTTCCCAGCACAAACCCAATCATGCACAAAGCAATCCGTACCAGCCCGCCATTCAGGTAGCTGCAACCTAAAAGCGGACGCTTGAATTGGCGAGCCAATAGACTCCACTTATAGTTCATCATGCGAAGAGCTCGCTTATTTCGCGGAAACCGTTATCAACGATAGGGAAAGGTCGACCGGAGGGACCAGGCAAAATGGTCTCTAAATCGAGCCCGAGGCTATGGAAAATGGTAGCGACAACGTTAGGTGGCTCGACGGGGCGATCCGCAGGAACGGCGCCAATGGGATCGCTGGCCCCGACGACTTGGCCACCTCGCACTCCACCTCCCGCAAAATACACCGTAAAGCATTGAGGCCAATGATCGCGTCCACCCGCAGGATTCACTTTAGGCGTGCGTCCGAACTCTGCCAGATTGCAAACCAGCGTGTCATCAAGCAAGCCGCGCTGATGCAAATCTTCAATCAAGGCTGAATAAGCTTGGTCATACATCGGCGCCACAATGTTCTTCATTCCCTCAATGGAAGTGAATGGTTTGCTGCCGTGAATATCCCAAGTAATCTCATCGAACACGGTCAAGAAGGCATTTATAGTCACGAAGCGAACCCCCGCCTCTATCAAACGGCGAGCCAATAAACAACACTGGCCAAAGCGATTCATTCCATACCGCTCACGAACTTCAACCGGTTCTGCAGAGAGGTCGAAAGCTTGTCGCGCTTGGGTACTTGTCATCAATCGATACGCCGACTGAAAGTTCTCGTCCATCATCCGAGCCGCTTCACTCGACTCAAACTTTTTAACTTGCTCCTCGACAATACTGCGCATGCGTTGACGACGATTGAGGCGAGCTTCACCGATGTTGTCAGGTGGAAGCAAATCGGGAACCTTAAAATCCTTTTGAGAAGGATCTGCCATCAATGCAAAGGGATCGTAGGCCTTACCGAGAAAACCGCCCGCTTGACCGTTCGGCAAATTGCCACCGCCACGCCCCATCGGCTCTGGCAATACAACATGCGGTGGTAGGTCGGATCTGCGTCCCAACAAATACGCGGCCGTAGATCCGGCATGGGGTGTATTGATACCGCCGGTGAATTGCCGACCGGTTTGCATTATTTGCCACCCCGCATCATGCACTGCAGCCCCTCGATGGAAACAGGAACGCACCAAAGCGAACTTGTCCGCAATTTGCGCGTGCCTAGGCAAAATCTCAGATAGCTGAATGCCAGAGACATTGGTCGCAATCGGCTGGAATGGACCACGGATTTCGGCCGGTGCTTCGGGCTTCATATCCCAAGTATCAAGATGGCTTGGGGCACCGAGATTGAAAATCATGATGCAAGAACGTTTGCTTTTGCTCGGATCCACTTTCCCAGCAGCCTCAGCTGCTTGGTATTGGGCCAAACTAAATCCAAGTGCACCCAATGCGCCAGCTTGCAAGAAATCTCGACGCGTTGTGCATCCACAAGTTTGCACAGTGGCAGCGCTGGTTAATCGTAGCATGCGACAAGTCCTGACGGGCGGGGGTGGAAGGAGGGCAATGAGAGCTCATTTTAGCTCACACTAACACTCTCCGATTTTAACCAATATTCCCCCTCAAAGCAAAGCAATTACCCAGCTTAGTACATCGCTCAAGTTGTGGCTTGGTTCTATGTAGAATCCGTCTCTTCTAGATAAGCCCTATAGCCTGCCAGCGCATCTCGCCCCGAAGGCAAAAATCGATTGCGATACGTTCGAGTCAAACACAAAAGACATCGAACAGGAAAGAATCCTAAAGGCACGACGAACCAATCCCACCATTTCTTGCTGGCAGGTCGAACGACGCTGTGACAAATACGGCAATTACCACTCATTGCAACCACTCAGCCTTTGTACCTACATAGCCAAGCGAAGTTGTGCGTGAATCATCAACGTCTACAAGCGTCTGAACGCACGACGATATTTTGACTCACTGCGAAAAACAATGCATTTCTCTAACGCAACAATTCGGCCGAATCAACAGAAGGAAAATTGGAACGAAAAGTTAGAAAGGCGTATATCAATTTCAGCAGATGCTGCGAAGGAAACGTGATCGGTTCTTCCAGATCAACGCACCCTAATTAGAGATTGGCTAGAACGAGGAAGTTGGACAAGAACTAAGGAACTCTAAAAGGATGATACCTCATCACCCCTGAGTCAATTGTTGATTGACCGACTTAGTCAATTTAGCGGGAATTCTCCGCAATTCCCCCACCTCCAGACGGTGCCCGAATCTAGAATCGCGTTAACTAAGCACCGTTAAATAACACTTCAAATATCGCCCTACACTAGAGCAAATGCTTGGCTTTTGCCTTGAGATATTCATTGATCATGGGTGATGTCATTTGATCAGGAAAAGCATCCACGACCAATACGCCTTGCATGCGAAGCCGGTGCAAAACTTGCTCGCGCCAGGTCAAAATGCTTGCCGCAGCTGCGCTGCGATAAAGCACGTCCTGATCGAGTGCAGGATTGTCTGCAGCATCAAAAATCCGATGGTCGCGCAACAAAACTAACAGCGGTAAATGTCGTTGCTGCAAGTTACCCAAATAAGCCGTGATTTGATCCGCATTCACTTGATCTATAATCGAGGTAATCAGCACCACTAACGACCGCTTGCGCAAATGACTCGACAAATGCAAAAAGGCGGAGTCAAATCGGCTTTCAATTAGCCGTGGAAAGCGATCAAAACCTGCATGCAGAAGCTGATTCATTTGGCTCTTGCCACTGCGCGGCGGCACATAACGATCGACCTTGTCAGAAAAACAGACCAAACCGACCGAGTCACCTTGCGTCAAAGCGACGTGCGACAACATCAACAGAGAATTCAAGCCATAATCAACCAAACTCAAGCCGTTGTAAGTATTGGTCATCATGCGCCCGCAATCGAGCATAAAGACAACCCGTTGGCTTTGGTCGCTCTGAAAATCCTTGACAGTTAGCTTGTTACGCCGGGCCGTTGTCCGCCAGTCGATGAACTTGTAGTTATCATCAAGCGTGTAATCGCGAAGCCGTTCAAAATCGCTATCTTGACCGATCTTTCTTGTGCGTCGCACGCCAATCAAACTAAGCCGATTCGAGCGAGCCAAAATTGCGTATTCGGCAAGTTGACGCATATCGGGGTAAACATGCAGCGTACTGCGACAAGGGATGGTGATATTCTTCTGCCAAAAGCCAAGGCCGGATCGGACGTTTAGAAAAACATTCTCCAGTTCGTAAGGTCCACGTTGTCCTGCTGAGATCGTATGACTTCCCTGCCATCGCTTATTACTGTTTAAGCGAACCACATGCTCTTCAGGTGACAGCTTTGTCCCCTCAGGCGTATCATCTTTGACACGCAAGAATGCAGGCCAATAGCCGCGGTACTCGATCGTGAGTTCGACCGGATGCGGAACGGCAATCGAAGCCGCCCGTTGCATATCGCGAGTCACCGTAAATGCTTTCTTAGCGGGCAAGAACAATAGGTCGAGTAGAACGGCGAACGCGATCACACCATCGAGAATGGCGACCAAAAAAACCGCAAATACGGAGACTAATCTCGTTTGTGATGACGAAGCGGCTACAGTGGCGGGAATCACGATCGCTAACACACCCAACACGAAGGGAATGCTCAACATGACTACCGTTTGCGGACGCGGATAGATCCTGGCGAATCTAGCCAACAGCCCGAAGGGTAACGCAAAAAGAGCGAGTACCAACCATGGTGCTTGTGTAATAAACCAAGTAGCGTATTCGGTCAACGTGTTAAACACTAGCGAGGTACCTCGATGGTCTTTAGCATCTGCTGTAACTGCTCGTCAACCTTCATCCCCTCAACTTCCGCTTCAGCCGTTAGACTTACACGGTGCCGAAGAGCGGGGAGCACTAACACCGCCACATCGTCTGGTACGGCATAATCTCGTCCGCGAAATGCGGCCAAAGTCCTGGCCCCTTGCATCAACGCGATTCCCGCACGCGGCGATGCCCCCAAATAGAACGTCGGCCACTTTCGAGTTTGCCGAACGATGCGATTGATGTACTGAACCAACGGCATTTCCACGCGAACTCGACTGTTGTGTTGCGTGATCGCGAGAATTTCTTCTGGAGACGTCACACAATTCACTTCATTTTCCAACCGCTGTCCCAAATCTTGCTGCAGACTGTGTTGCATCAAGATCGCCGCTTCCTCCATTTCATTGGGATAATCCACCATCGTCTTGAACATGAAGCGGTCCAATTGAGCTTCTGGCAAGTTATATGTCCCTTCACTTTCGATAGGGTTTTGCGTTGCCAATACCAGAAATGGTCGATTCAACTTGTGGCTCACACCATCCACCGTTACGCGAAATTCTTGCATGATTTCCAACAGCGCCGCGTGCGTTTTGGCGGGGGCACGATTGATTTCGTCCGCCAATAAAAATTGCGTGAACACTGGGCCTGCTCGGAATCGAAACTCCTGTTGTTTCATATCGAAGATTGGGGCCCCGGTGATATCGGAAGGCATCAAGTCCGCGGTGAACTGAATGCGACCGAACTGACAGCCTAGAATCCGCCCCAACGTGCGAACAAACAGTGTCTTCCCCAAACCGGGCACGCTTTCGATCAATACGTGCCCACTCGAAAACAACGCGACCAAAGTCGACAAAACCAACTCTTCTTGCCCAACGTAGATCTTCGCAATTTCTTTCTGAACTGCTTCAAATAGTTCTTTTGTAGACCGCACTGGTACACTCTCTGAGGGAGCTAAATTCAATTTTTTGTCTCCTGAATCTGCGCAGTGATTATTTCTGCTTCAATGGGTATAGGGTTTTTAATGATCGTCGAAGCGTCAGTGAACACTGTCGCTGGCTTTGCGGGCAACATCATTTTGGGAGCTACTGGCAAGCACCAAGGATGATTCGGTTCTTTTCGAACCAAGCGAAAATATTCAGATAACTTTTCTCGAGCGAAAGTTTCATCGCGGCAATTGCTCAACATCCCGCCTAGCGCTTCGATATGCTGTCCGAAATCACTTAACTCTGGTGGCGGTAGCGATCTAGGCCGCCCGAAGATAGGAAAAACGACAAAACAAAGAATAATGCCCAAGATAAAGAACTGATACACGATGAAATTCATGGGCCAGTAAGCAAACATCTCTAAGCCCTTGGTCGCATAGTCAGAATCGTTTGGATCATTCATCCTTACACCGTTTCTACCCGTTCGCAGAAAAGCCACTCGACCTTTCGGCTTGCAAGCGTCAATAACCTTTGCAGCGAGTTTGCGATGCTCTTTCGAGACCAACGCTCCATTGAGCGTGAAGCTGCCGTTGGCAATCACAATGATTTTGCTATTGTTCCATTCGATCGAATTGAGCTCATAGACTAATGGTCGCCCATCATCTGCTTCCAGCAAAATTTCCGCATCAGGAATTTTCCCAATTTCATCATCAGAAATGGAATCGATTTCCTCGGGTGTCCAACGGAACTCCGAATTTGCCCAAAACCTTTGAGACAATTCAGCGTCTTCACCCAAAAGGGCAGGCAAATTTTTCTTCTCTTCATCCCAATAGAGAGCGGGGTGTAGCTCGGTTCGTGTTGCCAGTTTGGTAGCGGTGACATCGATACCGTCGGCCCATTTGCCACGCAATCCTTGAACGGGAGTACGAAGAGGCGTGGTATCAACCACAAACCACCGCGCAAAATGAATCCCACCTAAATCATTCTCCATCGCTTCGACCCGCGACAGCATTTGCTCACGCAAGGCTCGACTTTTTTGTCCAGCGGGCATGGCCTCGACAACATGTTCCCAATAATCACTCGACGCATCAAAATCGCGTCCGATGTACACCAAAGTTCGTCCCGATTTGCCTTTGAGCCATTCCTCAAGTGTATCGCGATTAGAAAGCCCGGGAGGAGTTACCGTGTCGGGCGTCCACACAATCGTATCCATCGAATCGAGCGCTTTCGAATACGACACGGCAGTGAAGGTCTTATCTCCACGCTGCTGAAACATTTTCCGAAAGACACTGTATCCGTTGATACTTCGATTTCCTTCGGCACCAGCACTGTAACCGTAGGTACGTATCTGTGTTTCCGAGCGACGTCCGCATCCAGCCAACCAGAAACAACTGATCAAGCAAACAAGTATTGCAATTGCCCTACTTCGCTTCATGTCAGGCCTCCCAAGCTGAGAGGTGAAGCCGCACTTGGCTTGGCAGGGTTTAGAAGTCGATGAAAATCATCAAGCCTGTTCCAGCAGTACATGAACTTTTCACGTTCAAGAGGATAGCGACCGAAGAACACTTGCTCGAACGTCAAAACAGTCCCTTCCATAATCGAGCGCATCTCAGGATTTGAACGCAACTCCCGCAGATAACTCCAATTCGTTTTGCCACGTTGAAGTGTAATGAATCGCTGCGCGTCCAATTGCAAAAGTTGATACGCAAAGAGGTAGATAATCGCTTTCTCAAAATCTCCCTGAGCCATACAACGTTTGGCTTCTGCTAGCGGATCCGTGGGATTCATTTCGACATTGAATGGCAGATCGCTAATTCGTGCGAGATCAAGCTCTCCTTTGGATACATCCCTCTTTTCTCTTCGATTAAAGCGAAAATAGTCAGGCGCAATGCCCTGTAGAGCCCATACGAGAACGATCAACAAGATGCACGGCAAGACACCATAAATCATGACAGGTGCCAGATAGCTCAATATGGAACCCCAAATGGTAAAAGTCCCCGTACTTGGACCATTGGGCCAATTCCATTGATTTCTCTTGGCGAGCCAATCGGACTTTCGTCCCTCAGCATCATCTTCCGTTAAATCGGACGGTATCTTGTACGCCTCATTTTTGGGATCATACCAAGGTGTTTTGCCGACCTCGCTTAGGGCTTCTTTCCCAGCCTCCACTCCGTCGATTTGCTGAGCGATCGTCGTCGTACCCGAACAAAGGACACATACGATTACGGTCCAACTCATAAGCGTTGAGAGCCTTGACCACACGCCCCATCTTCGGCTGGGAAAATTCACTGCAGGTCTCATCCGGCGAGTCCTTTCCCTTGCTCTTGGGTCAAGCGATTGGCTTCGGCTCGCAAAAGAAGCTCAACTTCCCAACCTTCGAGCGAAATACGCGAGTCTAGATATCCAAGAAAACGGAATACGGTTGCGAAAGCACCGAGAAACCAGAAGATCAGCGGCAACACAATCCAATCGACCACCCAGTTCCACTGCCAACTATTGGTGAGAACACCTTGCACAAAAAGGTAGGCTAATAGCATGCAGAAAATGGCGACGTGGTTCAGTGCAATCAGGGCCACCATCCGCGCAAAGCTTTCTGTGGAGACGGGTGAATGCAGCCAGCTCGAACGTTTATCGTACCGGGGATGGGTTTTATCGCGTGGTCTTAAATCACAACGTTCCAGAACAACAATTTCAGGTGCATAGGGTCGAAACGTTCGACTTAGAAACGAAATCCCGGTGGCGACGATGCCCAATAAGAATAACTCGATGAATGGGTCATAGCTCCCATTGCGAGGCAAGAACAACATGATTAATGGGCCGAAGATGCCAAACCGCAATGTCCCCAAGACCACCAAGATTCCACCCCAACGTTTGGCCACTGACTTAACCAATTGCCAAGTTGTCGGATTTTGTTTGAAGGTGACCTCGCCTAATAGGGCGGTGGCAAAAATCCCTGCGATCGGCACTTCCAAGAAGACCAACATTCCATAATCGTAGAAATATCGAGTGCGAGTTTGCCAGGCGGCAGAATCAATCAGTTCAGCGGACAGCAAGCCATCCTCGGTCACCATCCATCCAATTAGGAACATGTTGAGGATAGCAAACGGAAAGCAACCCAATAGAAAAACGGTTATCAATCGCCAGTTGTATTTTTCCCAAACTCGCAGCGTCATGTCGAACAGGTCTGACATCGACCGTTGGCGAATTACTAATTCTGTATCGTCAAAGTTCATGGAGTATTCTCCCGCGGCGCACCAAGCACCACGAAATAGAACATCATCGCTGTACTCGACATCACAGCCCACAGCGCCTTCAAAGCGTAGGGGAGAGGGGAGGGAGAGATAAAGCCTTCGGTAAACGCTGCTAAGATAAACAAAGTCGCGGATGCGGCGATCACCGGCAAAGAACGTCGTGCCTGGATCTTGAACGAAGCCATTCGATTAAAGCCAGCCGTAGCCAACACACCGAGGCCAAGTCGCAAACCAGCACCAGCGGACAACGCGATGGCCGACAATTCGAAAGGTCCATGGGCAGTGACGAACTCGAAGAAATTCTTCCCTGCTTCGACATCACTCCGAGCCATGTAACCGAAACTCGCTCCCAATACGACTGCGTTGTAAATCAGCGTATAAAGTGTGGGGAGAATGAGTGGCCCGAAACCAAAACATTGGAGCCCAATTCCCGTGTTGTTGCGAATATAGAACCCCGCCATCATCGCGTATGTATCAAAACTTCCTTGAGTACCAATTTCCTCAGCAAAGCTGGTCTCAAGTCCTTCGATTTGCTCTTCGCCGAGCACACCTTGAACATAGCTGGGGAATACGCTCGGATTCCAGGCGATCAGCGCAGAGATAAAGAAGAGCCCGAAAAACAATAACGTGGCGACGTGCACGCAGGGATCGCGAAATATCTGTTGGGGGGCATCATGAAACATCACGTTCCACCAAGATGCCAAATCATACTTTTGCGAACGATATAAACGATTGTGAGCTCGCCCTACAAGATTATGAAGGTAATCGACCGTTTGCGGTGGCAATCGATAGGCCTGAGCTAAAGCCAAATCGGTGCAAGCCGCACGATACAGTTCGCTAAACTCGAGTACTTGTTCGGGTGACCAAGTACTACGGCGCATACCAAGACGACTACCTGAAAGATATTCCTCCAGCTTGCTCCACTGCACCTTGCGTTTTTCGAGAATATCTTCAGCCTTCACAGATTTCCTTCCGAGTTAGATTGCATCGGTGGCACAGCGGGGGGCTTAGCGTCTAGTTGATCCCAAATACTCGCCGGAGTCACTGCGGTCGCTGTTACCGATGAAGTTGCCCCAACAAGACTCACAGGTTTTGCTGCCTGCCGCATCGGACTTAGTGTCGACCGTGGACCATCTTTACGCAGCGAGGAACTGTAGAACGCATGCAGATACAACGCGCACAACAATAAGTCCGGGCTGGTATCTGGCAAGAAGCCGAACTTAGCGATTAAGGGATCTGCAAGATGTTTCGCCAATTCATAGCGGCGCGATAAGGGCAACGTACTCCGTTTGGCAACGTAAAGGGACAAGGCTTTTGCCATAGAAATTGGAACGACAAAGTCAGCGGGAATATACTCCGCCAGGGATTCCGCCCTGCCATCCTCAATCTTGAACAATAAGGGTTGCCATGCACGCTCTTCCACAATCACCATGGTATCGGCCGCTAAATCTCCAACACGTTGAAATCGCCGCGTGATCGACATCGTAATCAGACCAACCGTGAACGTTGGTAAAATGTAGCCGGGGGGTGCGTCTGCATTGAAGATTTGAACCGAGGCGGGCACACCCAAGTCAGCCACCCGCAACAGATTTCGCAACGCCGCTTGAACACCATTGATAGGGCGTCCATCGCATCCAATTACACGGAGAGAAAACAATCGCTTTCCGGGAGTTTGGCCACTCCACATTGTTTCCCACAACATCCCATAAAACCAATCGAGCAAAAACATGCCGACCAGGATGACAAAGGATGTCAGACCTTGTCCCAATAAAGCAGAGATCCCTGACAACGCGCTAAAGATCAAAACAATGATGAAGACGACGATCTTCAACAACAGGTCAATAAGAAACGCGCCAAACCGACGAAAAGGGCCAGCAAGTCGATAGGAAAATTCGATATTCTCAGGCGTGACGATAGTGACAGCCGTATCCAGCTTTGCTGCTTTGATCATTCCGACCGCCCGAAAAGAATTAACACAAACACCAGCACACTAGAGTTGCACATTACGAGGTTGCACGTTCCACAATCATTCCACGCCATTGTGCCATACGAGCCCCCACCTTTCTACTCTTCCATTCGGTGGAAAATTTTTTTTGTACTTACCCCTACCAGAACCCATAGTAGCTCAAATCGGAGAGAGTTATTACCATTACCTCCGGTTGAGGGTCCTAGGTTTTGAAAGGAAGAGAAATATGTTTGCTGGTAAGGTCGTCGTCGTAGTCGGTGGAGGGACGGGAATCGGTGCCGCAACAGCTCTGGCCTTTGCAAAAGCGGGAGCCCGCGTGTTCATCGGTGGGCGAAGAACTGAACAACTTGCCAAAGTTGCCGAATTATCCACAGGCCCCCACCCAATCCAATTCCGCAGCGTTGATGTTGCCAAACGCGACGAAGTGATATCGTATTTTGACTGGGTTGTAGGACTCGTCGAAAGAATAGATGTGTTCGTGAACGCTGCTGGGATCAATGTCAAAGATCGCGCGATGAGCGTTTTGTCTCCTGATCAATGGGATAACGTGGTAAACATCAACGCCAACGGCGCTTACAACTGTTTGTTTGCCGTATTACCGACTATGCGAAAACAAAAAGATGGAGTCATTTTCAATATCTCCTCGGTCGCTGGCAAACGAGCCATTGCCCTCGGTGGCGTCGCCTACTCTGCCAGCAAGTTTGCGATGACCGCGCTGGGAACTTGTGTCTCTAATGAAGTGAACAAAGATGGTATTCGGTTGATCAACGTATACCCAGGTGAAGTGAACACACCAATACTCGACCACCGCCCAACGCCCGTCAGCGACGAGCATCGTCAACGTATCTTGCAACCGGAAGAGGTTGCAGAAGTCCTCACTTCACTGGCTGCTCTGCCGAAGAATGTCCACGTCCCAGAAATTGTGATTAAACCCCTTGCCCAGGAATGGTACTAAGAGAGCGACATCCGGGGCCTCAACCACTTGCCGATTAAATGGTGACAATGCTCTTGCTGCCGATCCGCTTTTGCAAAATGTGGGCGTGATGACGCACATGACCAACAATCGCGTAGGCCAATGCACGTGCAGAGCAGGGGGAGTCGCTAGAAATCCCGATCTCCTTCCAATGTTTGGGAGCAAACCGCGAGAACAAGTGAATGTTCGAGCGTCGCAAATGCGCCCACTCATCGACTAAGTCATTGAGATCGCAGACGGCGTATTCAAAAGCGGCGACCATCATGTTCTCGTCAAAACCTGGCAACGGAGTTTTGTCACCCGCCGCAATTCTCATAGCACGATAAGAAAAGACACGCTCCGTGTCGTTACAGTGCCCCAAAACTTCGGCAATTGTCCAAGTGTAGGGAGCGTGCAGGACATGCAATTGATTAGCGGGAATCGACTCGACAAATGCGCGAAAGCGATGAAGTTGCTGCTCCATCGCATCAAGCACATTCGATTCCGTTACCAGCTTGATGTAATTGCCCATGAAGGGAGGATGTTCGTTTGCGTTTGGATATCCAACTTCATAGATGGCTTCCTGACTCATACCACAAGGTTCCCTTCATTCAACTGGAGCATGTTGGCCAAACCACGTAACAATTCACTCGGGTCATTTCCCCAAGCGACATCGGAACTGATCTTACGCTGCAAGTCTTTTAGTTGAACGACTCCACGCTCCAATTCTTGACTACCTGCGATGACCGCGATGCGAAATCCCTTTTGATCCGCATACTTTAACTGGGCACCGAGCTTCTTGGGCTCTGGATACAGTTCACAACCGAAACCCGCTTCTCGAATGGTGCGTGAAATTTTCAGATAGTCACTCAAGCGATCTGGATCGAAGAAAGCTACTAAAATAGGAACGGTGGTTTTGCTGGCGGGCAATTTACCAAGCTTTTCCAACGCGGCCAGCAATCGATCCAATCCCAGCGAAGCCCCGATTCCCGGCAGATGTTGTTTGGTATACATCCCGGCAAGATTATCGTACCGGCCACCGGAGCAAATACTCCCGATACCTGGAAGCGCATCAAGATACGTTTCAAAAACAACCCCGGTGTAATAATCCAAACCGCGAGCGATCGAGACATCCAATTCGAATCGCGATTCGGGCACGCCCGCCGCCGCTAACCCGGCGACCATGTCGGACAAACGCTTGAGTCCCGCTTCCCCTCGCGCGTTACCAGCCACAATAGCTGCAAGCTGTTGCAGGATTTCGGCATTGGAACCTTTAACGGAAGCCAATTTCAAAACCTCGGCTGCCTGTTCGGCAGTGAGTCCAGCAGCTTGTTGCATTTCGGCCGAAACAGCTTCGACACTTGTCTTTGCCAACTTATCAAGCGCTCGCAGCACGGGGACGGACGCTTCGAGGAGTCCCAGTTTCTCGAGCAAACCGGTCAAGACTTGCCGATGGTTGATATGAATCTTGAACTCGGTCACACCAACGGCCACAATTAAATCGTGCATCACCAATGCTGTTTCGATATCGGCGGCAACACTCTCTGTACCTATCGTATCGAAGTCGCATTGCACAAATTCGCGATATCGGCCTGCCTGCGGTGCTTCACCTCTCCAAACCGGTGCGATGTGATAACGTTTGAATGGCAGGCCCAACTGCGCGTGATGCTGCGCGACGAAACGGGCCAGAGGAACAGTCAAGTCAAAACGCATTCCAACTTGTCGCCCCCCATGATCTTCAAAGCGGTACAACTGTCGTTCAGTCTCATCACTCCCTTTGCCGGTCAATATCTCTAAGTACTCTAACGCGGGAGTATCGATCGGAACAAATCCATATTGGCGATACACATTTCGCGCGACCTCCATCATCCTTTCCCGAGGAATCATCACTTCGGGTAAGTAGTCGCGAAACCCTTTGAGAGTTTTGGGTTCGATCATGAATTCCAAATTCCTTCATTTCTGATTCTGACGTTGAGTCGCGTTTGGCATCCAACCTTCAATTCGATAATTAGACACGACTTGCGATGTTTCGGTTTACCGGAGGCTACGAGCGATAAGCTCAAATGGAGTTGAGGATTGGCAACATGGGTGGTTCTGGACTTCTGATATTGCCGCGGTTCTTTGCACCCAGAGTGGCTTCAACATATTCGACGACTTGCTCAGGCGATTCGAAGTACTTCTCATAAGTCCAACTATCTTCATATTCGCAATTGTCGGTGGAATAGTCGCGACAGATTTGAGGGCGAGTGTGGTAGATGCCGCACATGTTGTTGCTCTGCAAATGTTTGCAAGTGGTATGGACCAAAAGGTACCAAGTATCGTCTTCGACGAACACGCTGGCGCGGTCGTGCAATAAAAACCACCTCATGTAATCGAAATCCTTCTGTTCTGTGGGAGTTTCGATCGGAAGAGCAAAGTACTTACAACATTTCGCGGTACAATAATCGCATAGGCACGCATCGGACGGCACTTTGGATCGGGGCGGCTTCGGCAACACGGGCATGCTCATTTGTATATCATCCCAAATTCAACGGTGTCAACTTCTAGTTTTCGGGTCCAACATTACGCGTGCAATATTGGGCGTGCAACATTAGGCATACAGTATAGCGATCCAGCGGACGCTGGAATCGTGTTGTCAAAAAAACTGGATAGGAACTCACACCACCCATGGAGATTACGATCACCGCGATTGGCCCGGATAACGTTGGCTTAGCTGATCCAATCATTCACAGCGTGACCACGCTCGGGGCGAATATCGCCGAGATTCAAATGTACGACCATGATGAGGCCGCTATATTTGCCATGCTCTGTCGTATCCACGTCGACGATGCTAAATGGCCCGTCATCGATCGTAACATGAAGGAAATCGCGGACCGCACCGGTCTTTCCATTCGAGTGTGGTCCCCATCATTGCGTGCCGCTAAACCCCGATTGGCGATTTGCACCACCTTCTTAGATCACGTCCCCAAAGCAGTGCTACAAGCCATCGAAACAGGACAACTAAAAGCAGAAGCGGCCGTTATCATCGGCAATCGACGCAAGTGCGAACCGCTGGCAGAGCGTTATGGCGTGCCATTTGAATTCATCGGTAACCCCGACGGGTCCGCCAATGACGAACGCATGGTCGAACTACTCGATCAATATCAGGTCGATTATGTGCTCCTGGCCCGATACATGCGAATCGTGCCACCGGATCTGTGCTGGAAATATGCGGGTGGTCGAATCATTAACCTGCACCATGGACTGCTTCCCGGATTTAAGGGCCTACGTCCATATCATGATGCCTATCAAGTCCGCATGTTAACCTTCGGTGCCACGTGTCATTTTATTGTTCCGGAACTCGATGCGGGAAACCAGATCATTTATCAATCAACGTTCACCGTATCGCCAGGCTCAAAACTGGACGACATCATTCGGCGTGGTCAAGAACAAAATGAACCACACTGCATGGTCGAAGGTGTCCGCCGCGTCCTCGATCGCGAAGTCCAACTCCACTTCCATCGGGTGATCGCTCGAAAACCATAATTGAGTCATGCCACTATGCGACCATTCCTATTCGCAATCGTGATCGCGTTGGTGCACGCTAACACCGCTCCCACTCTAAACGCTCAAGATGTCGAAGCCAACGATCCCATGCCCGCATCGCTGAAGGTAGCCACTTGGAACCTAGAATGGTTCTTCGATCACTATCAGGGCGACAACTCAAGCGAGCTTTCAAAACAACTTAGCGCACCTAGCCAGGAACATTGGGACTGGAAGGTGCAGATGGTCGCGTCGAGCATCGCACAAATGAAGCCTACGATCCTTGGCTTACAAGAAATTGAAAATCGAAAAGTGCTCGAAGATCTCACCAAGGCCCTCAAAGAGAAGCATGGACTTTCCTATCGAATTGCATATGTAGATGGATTCGATCGTGCGACCGAACAAGAAGTGGGAATATTGTTTCGCGATGGCTTGGTTGAGTTCAGCAGACTTGAACAGTCGGGGCCGATGTTCAGAAGTCAACAGTACTACAATCTTTCCAAACATATCGTGGCGCGTTTTCGCTGGGGAAATGAGGCCAACGTGGAAGAACTGATCGTGGTCGTATTGCATCTTCGAGCTCGCCCCGAAGAGGCCGAACTACGTCAAAAACAAGCGAAGCTGGTACGGCATTGGCTGAAAGATCTCAGTCGCCACACCTCGAATATCATCATCATGGGAGATCTCAATACCGAAGAGATCGCGGGTGACTTACATGCTGGCAGCGATCTTCATTTACTTATGAGCAGTATATCAGATGCCACAGACGATGATTTGCATGACCTCCTTACGCATGCACCAGACAAGCAACGCCAAACCCATCTGTTTCTGAAGAAGCAGTTCGACCGTATACTCGCTTCCCCTGCCTTGATGGAAGATGGTCCTGGTCGAGACCTATTGTTCCAATCGATACAAGTATTGCCCAATCTCAATATCCGCGGCGCGGGCATCGATGATAGCCAAAGCCATTGGGAACGCTATTGGCAACTCGATCCCCTCGAACGCGATATCAGCGACCACCACCCCGTAGTTGCTGAGTTTCTGTTTACCCCTTAAACCAAGCCGAATCCAATAATGTCTGACGAAGCAAAGACCATCCACCTAGAACAATTTCTTAAACTCCAAGGTATCTCAGGTACCGGCGGCAATGCAAAAATGTTGATCCAAAGTGGCGAGGTACGTGTCAACCGCGTGGTGGAAACTCGCCGAAAAAGGCAACTTGTCTCCGGCGACAAAGTACAGGTTGGCGCCGAGACCTTTGTCGTTTCCGACTTGAAGTAGAGAAAAGACTAGCCGAACCTGATATGATTCTTGTAACGTGGGCTATCCGTTAGGCCCTCTTTCTTTTGTGGGCCTCCTTCGCTGAAGCTCACGTTCTGCGACCAGAGGTTTGTTATGCGTTATTTGACCACATCGCTCGCACGCATCTTTTTCTTGGCAATTACTGCGATCATGGCCCTGGCCGTTGGCTGTGATACCACAGATAATTCCAAGCAATCTGCCAGCTCGACCAGCGGTAAGGACAAAGTCATACTCCAGCTCAACTGGTTTCCTGAAGCCGAACATGGTGGTTTTTATGCTGCCAAAGTTCACGGTATTTTTGAGAAGTACAATATAGACGTCGAGATTTTACCCGGCGGAAAAGCGGCAACTGTTGCACAGGAATTGACCGTTGGTCGTATCCAATTCGGCATCATCAATGGTGACGAATTGGTTCTTTCGCGCGAGAGCGGTGTCGATATCGTCAGCTTACTTGCTCCACTACAAACATCACCACGTTGTATTCTCGTTCGCAAAGACTCTGGTATCGAGAAGTTTGAACAACTATCAGGCCTTACTCTTCAGTTGGGTGCCGGGCAACCCTTCATCGAATTCCTGAAGAGCAAAGGTTACATGGAGAACGTTAAAGTTGTGCCCTATCAAGGTGGCGTTGGTGCCTTGGTTGCTGGCACAGGCATTGGACAACAAGCTTATGTTTTCAGCGAACCACTCTTGGCGGAACAAGAGAAAGTACCGGTTAACGTATTGATGGTTTCTGAAGCAGGCTTCAACCCCTATACCAGCTTGTTGGCGGTGACTAAAGAGTACGCCCAACCCAATCCCGACTTAGTTAAGAGAATGGTTCAAGCCTGCCAAGAAGGGTGGCAGAAATATCTTTCCGATCCAGCCGAGACTAACAAGTACATACTCACACAAAACGAACATGGCTTGACCGACGAGGCTCTTGTTTATGGTGTTGAGAAAATGAAACCACTCTGCATCAACGACACCGTCCCACTGGAAAAAGTAGGAATCATGACCGCCGAACGCTGGGAAGAGCTCGTTAAGCAGATGGCAGAACTTAAGCTTATTGATCCAGCCAAAGTTAAAGCCAGCGATTGCTTCGATAATTCGTTCTTCAAATAGGTCATACCGTCCGCAGATTAGGATGACACATTTTGACGGCGGGGCGAAGGAGCGATTGGCAGCCGGTGCCAAAATTGCGACTGCCCCGCTTATAGTGTTCGTTGCTTGGAATCGGCGAGGTGGACATAATGTGTCTCTAAATGCATACGAGTCCCCAACAGAACCATCATTGTTAGCGCATCCGCGAGGCAACAACTTACTTCGTGGGGTTGGACACGGCATTGGATTGGCTGTAGTTTCCATTCTCCCGCTGATCATCATTGCTTTCGTGAAAGATGCCCTTGAGCCAACCTGGCTCGGCGGCCCCCAATCCAATCCTGAGGCGTTGATTTCTTATTTACGTAATGATGGACTGCTGTTAACGCTGACTCTCCCTCTGGTAGCTTTCTCAACTGGAGTTGCAGCAGCATCGCCAAACAAAATGTACAGCTATGCTACAACGCTCGCTTTGATCGTTGTTTTATCGGTCCCTGTTGCATTTCTTCTGTCACAGTTTAACATACCGCCCCCTCGGATTCGCTCTTCTCCACAACCGCAATTGTACTTGAGTGAAGTTGTGATGTTTTGGACGCCAATTGTCGTCGCCACGGCCATCATCACTTTTCTGAGATGGGAACCTACCGAAGTAACAGAGAACACCTCTGATTCTAAGAGAGAATAGACCGAACATTTCCAAACTAGTTCGATTTCTTTCATCGCTCGTCAACGTACGTTCAAATGTTGAAGCTCCCGAATAGCATCAATTACAGTTAACGGCGTTCGGGAATTAACAATTTGGAGGCGCGGACTTGTCAAGACGAACACCCGGCGGGGTTCGAAAGATGGAAGCTGAGCGATAATTGGTTAATGAACCTAATGCGTTATTAGGTGCCGTATAACCAACAACGTTCACCGCATACATGGTAGTCCGTCTAAGTACGGGCTACCTCTTTTCCTACTCGCGTTGAGCGATGTGCAACCTTGAGCATCCACGCCCTGAATAAATCGAGCAAAACCCGTCGATCTTCCTTCAGAAGTGCGACGTGGTCCATGGACGGCAAAAACGCAATTTCTACTGACGAAGGAATCTCCTCAGTCGGAAACATCTCATAGAATTGCTCTGCGTAGTTGTAGTAGTCCTTTGCTCCGCCGGTATAGCAAGCCAAGATATTCAAACCGCGATCGATAAAATCACGCAAGTCCTGTTGCGCGATTTCGCGACTTGGAAATTCACGAATGTCGCTCCCAGTACGGAGAGTCTCTACATCAATTTTCGGTGACACATTCCGTCGTAAACGAGCCTGCCAATAACTTGGTGCCGACAAGCGACGGGCTTTTTCAATCCACCCCAATCTCTGATGCATCTTCGTCGAGTAACCCAGGCCATCGATCATCGCTAGTCCTACAACACGCGAATCTAGCTTGGCCACATGCCAACCGTCGTCTGCTCCGGAACATAATCCGAAGAGAATGACATTTTCAATTTGATGGTGCTCAGATAACAGATCAATCGCCTGCTTTACCTCGGTCGCGGCACGGTCTAAAGATCGCCCCGCAACGCCTGCAGCCAAACTTTCCCCGATTCCGCTCAAATCAAAGCGAAGGGACACAAGCCCCAACTCTTCAAGTTGCCGCGCGAGCAAAACATGAAATCGAAAGGAACCGACGTGATGTAGCATCCCTGCGGTGAGCATGATCACAGCCGTTCGAGAGGTGACGACGTCTGGAACGTTAACAATGCCGAACAGGTGGTCTGCTTCGCCAAAAACGATGGGCTTTTCCATTACTTCACACCATCCGTCAGTTGATTCAATATCGCTCGATAAACATTCGCAGACGAGAATGCACTCTCCGTATACTGAGGCAAATGCCACATCACTTCGTCTTCCACTTCTCGATGCTGGAAACAACTCGTCAAATTGTCGGGATGATTGTCACCATTTTCTTCGGTCCAATAACCCTTTGTCGTGAGCAGAGAGGCGACCTTAAAGCTGCTGACACCTTGCAGCCTTAACTTCATTTTGCACAGATCCCGGATCGATTTTTCGTTGGTGACAAAACCATAGAATTGATGCGGTTCAGCCAAACGCTGCTGCGAGTAGCGTACAAAATCACGCAACGCGCGACGATGAAACTGAGCCAGTTGCGACAAATATCGCTCGCCACTTAGGACAGGGTCCCAATAAATCAAATGCTTGCCGTTCAAACCGGAGGTATTGGATAGAAGCAGTGCGCCTAGACGCAATCCAATCGCTGAAAACTGCTCTGCATTGCTCTTATGCCGCAACCACTCGGCCCCTGTTTCAATGTCAAGGCACCACTGTTGCGGCTTACCCGATTCACAGTCCCCGGTCGAATTACCGATGTGTGAATAGTCGATTCGAAGAACATCGAATCCCCGCTCAGCCAACAACTGGGATAATTGCTGGAGGTTTCGATGTGAGCGAGCATATTCATGCCCCACCGATCCGCAAATTAGAACCGAGTGTTTCTGGCGGACGCCCCGTCCCGGGTAATACACCGAGAATATCTGTTCGTTACCTGACTGGATAAATTGGGATTCTATTTTCGGAAGCCTTGAGGGTCTCTTCGGCTTTGTTTGCTCGATGAGTTCAGGTGAATACCCACACATGGCCTTCAAATGCGAAGCAAGTGAATGCAGTACGGGATTTGCAAACACATCCCGGACTGGCAGTTCGATCCCAAGCAGCTGTTTAATTCTTGCTATAACCCGAGTGACAAGTAACGAACTCCCTCCCAGAAAGAAGAAGTTGTCATCACATCCGATACCGGATACCTGAAGAACTTCGCTCCATATCTGAGCGACAATTTTCTCCGTCTCATCTAAATCTTGGATGTCACTGTTCGCCGATAAGGTGAGGGCGTTTTCAACGCTTGGCAACGCTCTTCGATCGATTTTCCCATTAAGCGTTTTGGGAAATCGGTCCACGAAAACATAACGACTGGGGATCATGTACGTTGGTAAGCGATTACGCAAGAAAGTCGCCATTTCGCGAACTTCGAGCGCTGACGATGAAGTCGCTACGAATGCAATCAAGTATTTTTGATTCTCGATCAGTTCGTGTACCACCAACGATTCCAAAACTGCTGAATGTTGGTTGATGATCGCTTCGATTTCTCCCGGCTCAATACGATAGGACCCAACTTTGATTTGGTGATCAATACGTCCTGCGAATTCGATATTGCCATCGCTATCCCACCGCGCTAGATCGCCGGTTCGATAGATTTTTTGGCTTCCTCCATGCGCGTCCCTCCATGTCACGAAGGTCTTCTCCGTCAGCTCAGGGCGACGAAGGTAGCCGCGAGCCAAGGCAGGACCACCAATCATTAATTCACCGAGTTCACCAACCTTACATTCCACACCCTGAGGGTCGAGAATGTAGGCGTCGTAACGCTTTAGCGGTTTGCCGATGGGCATCGCCTCTCCACTCCAATCACTTGCAGGAGTGAAGACGGTCGAGCTCACGGTTGCTTCTGTCGGCCCATAGGCGTTGGACCATTGCACATCATGTTGGCAGATATTCTTCCAGCGTCGATAATGTTCCACTGAAACTTTCTCACCTGTAGCGATTAGCAAACGGAGAGATGTGGGAACATGTTCGTGATGCGCGACCATCAAATCGACCCATTCGTGCCAATAGGCCGTCGCCAGATGTACGGCGGTGACGTTGTATTTTTGGATCAGTGTTGATAGTTCATTGTGCGAATCGGTTCGCTGTCGCGGGCGTACAACAACAGCGCTACCCGTTAGCAGCGGTGGAAAGATTTCCTCAATCGCGATGTCGAAGTTAATGGTCGAGAAGTGTAGCGTGCGATCGGCGTCTGTAACGTTGTAAACATCAATGTCTGCCAAGCAATACGCGGTCAACGCACGGCTTTCGATCATCACTCCCTTAGGTTTCCCCGTGGAACCTGACGTATACATCACGTAGGCCAATTGTTCGGGGACAATGTCGGGGAGCTCAACTTTGTTGTGGACCTCAGGCATATTTCCAGTGGAGCGAAGTGATTCCAGTGTCATCCATTGCGCCGCGCCAATACCAGCACACAAGTCTGCGTATTTTTGGTCGCAGATTAAATGTTGGATGTTGGCATCTTCGATCATGAACTGAATGCGGTCGACAGGGAGTTCAGGATCAAGCGGCACAAATGCACCACCCGCACGCATAATTCCCAACATCGCCGCAATGGCGCCCGGACTGCGATCCACACAAATTCCGACACATTCTTCGCGACTTACGCCGCGACGCCGCAATTCGACCGCGATCCGATGAGCGATCTCAGAAAGTTGTCGGTACGTCCATGTTTCGTTTTCAAAGAAAATTGCGATTCGATCAGGCGTTTGTGCGACCTGAGCATCGAACAAGCGATGAAAGGCAACCAAGCCAATGGAATCGACTGGCAAGATGAGCGACATGATAAGCGATCTTAGATAGTAGTGAAAAGAGAAGCAGCAGGAACCATGTCGCATGACAGTGGTGCTATCAGCGGTGCCTGGTCCAACGCCTTCACGTCGTTTGTTCGAACTACTTCAGCGATCGATTCCGCTATGATTCGCAAACCCAATTCAAGATCACTCTGGGAAATGGTTAGCGGTGGCAGCAACTTGACCACTTGATCATGCGCGCCACAAGTTTCAATAATCAGCCCCCTTCGGAAGGCAGCCTTGGAAATTGCACCCGCGAAATCGCCGTTTCCTACATCCAATCCCCATACCATTCCACGACCGCGAACTTGCCAATTGCGATCTGCGTACTCAGCCGCAATTCCATGCAGTTCCGCTTGAATTGTTTTCGTATGGTTTTTCAGCGAAGACAGAAACGCTTCATCTTGCCAATGGTTGAGCAAGGCACGGGAAGCCACAAACGCCAAGTTGTTTCCGCGGAATGTCCCGGTATGCTCTGCAGGTTTCCATTGATCACACTCGGGCTTAATCAATAACAAAGACATCGGTAAACCGCCACCGATCGCTTTGGACAAACAAACGATTTCGGGCGTTACACCGCAAGCTTCGAAACTGAAGAAATCTCCCGTACGTCCGTTCCCAACTTGGATATCATCGACAATCAACCACACGCCATGCTCGCGGCAAATGCGCGCAACATTTTGAATCCACCGAGACGAAGCGACGTTAATTCCACCTTCACCTTGAACAAGTTCAACGATCACGGCTGCGGGAAGCGGGAGACCGCTACTTGGATCATTTAACATTTTCTCCAAGACATAACTGGTATCAAAACTTCCTAGATAGCCGTCGTAGGGCAAATGACTAACGTTATTGTGCGAGCCGTAGTGTTCGTCGTGATAGTACCGATTGCCGGTCAAGGCTAATGCTCCCAACGAATGACCGTGGTACGCATTCGTGAATGCAACAACGTGTGAGCGCTGAGTTGTTTTGCGAGCTAACTTCACAGCAGCTTCCACTGCGTTGGTGCCGGTTGGACCAGTGAACTGCATCCGATAGTCGAGCTGTCGCGGTTTGAGAATGATACGCTGAAAAGCTTCTATCAACTCCACTTTGGCTTCCGTCGCCATGTCCAAAGCGTGAGTTATTCCAGAGTTTTGCACGTAATCGAGAATCGCTCTGCGTGCCAAGGGATTGTTATGACCGTAATTGAGTGTTCCCGCTCCTGCAAAGAAATCAAGATACCGTTTCCCCTCAACGTCGGTGACCCAAGCTCCCTCGGCTGTTGAGAAAACCGTCGGAAACGCGCGAACATAGCTGCGGACGTTGGATTCGAAACGATCAACTGACTTGATTTCCATGGATTTCGCGATCACCCAGAGCTGCAGGAACAAGAAGTAGGAAGGCCCCAGTAAGAAGCCCACTAAAACCTAGTTCACACCGCAAACTGACCACTCAAAAGTGGTTCAAAATCGCTCCATTTCTAGCCGCATTTTCCCCAAAGTGAGTAAACAAATAATTGTGTGGTAACACTTATAGCGATTATAGAAGCGTGTTGCATTTGGACAAAAGCATCGACTTCGCAGCAACAAAAAACCCCGGTTACCTTTTCAAGTAACCGGGGTTGAAAGCCTGATTGACTGCAACGAATCACCGAGTCGGCTTAGCCGCCCAATTCGTCGTTGCTTGGAGCAGGGGAATCCATTGGAATTACGCTGTCCGACGAGTTGCTTTCGACGCTATCGACTTCCAAACCTTCAGGAAGTGGAGCGTTAAGCAATGCGTAGTTCTGCTCCATGACTTCGGTGCCGCGATTGACCAAGTCTTCCAAAGCTTCGCGACGATACGAAACTTCCGATTCTTGGAAAATGCGGAAACCGGTACCTGCAGGGATGAGGTGACCCAAGATCACGTTTTCCTTCAAACCAACGAGGCGGTCCACTTTGCCTGCCAATGCAGCTTCGGTGAGAACCTTTGTGGTTTCCTGGAAGCTTGCAGCAGAGATAAAGCTATTGGACTGAACCGACGCCTTGGTAATACCGAGCAATTGCGTTTTCGATGTGGCAGGCTTTGGAGCTTTACCCTTCGCAGGTTTTGCACCGGCAGCTTCGATTTGAGCATTGCTTTGCTCAACCGCTTCGCGCGGCACAATCTCGCCAACCTTAAATTCGCTATCGCCTGGATCGCTGATCTTCAAGCACTTCGCCAATTCGTTGTTGTGACGACGGAACTCGAACTTATCCATCACCAGGCCAGGCAACAAGTTGGTATCGCCAGCGTTCTCGATTTTCACTTTGCGCAACATACGCGAAATGATTGTCTCGAGATGCTTGTCATTGATTTCCACTTTCTGCATACGATAAACCTGTTGCACTTCGTGCACCAAGTATTGCTGAACGGCTTCTTCACCACTAACAGCGAGAATATCGTGTGGAACGAGTGGACCGTCGACTAGTGCTTGCCCAGCCTTAACGATGTCGCCTGAGTGAACCATGAAGCGTTTACCAGGAGGCACAAGGTGCTCAATTTCCTCGCCGCTATCGCTGCGAACGATGATGGTTCGCTTACCGCGTTTCTTCTCACTTTTCACTTCCACAATACCGTCGATCTCAGCGATAACGGCTGGATCCTTCGGCTTGCGTGCTTCGAAGATTTCGGTAACACGTGGCAGACCACCCGTGATGTCCGTAACGCTAGTCGCACCACGAGGCGTTTCTGCCAACTCGCTACCTGCCTGAACGATCGTACCTTCAGGCAAGGTAATAATCGCTTTTTCAGGGAGATAGTAAACGTCTAGCGTCTTGCCATCTTCACCTTCAATAACGATCTGCGGATGCAAATCACCGCGGTGATCAATAATAACGCTGCGCAAGTTACCGCTTGGATCGCGTTCAGTACGCATGGTTTCGCCTTCAACCACGTCGTCGTAACGAATCTTACCGGTGACTTCGGACAGAATTGGAATCTTGTGAGGGTTCCATTCGCAAAGCACTTGGCCCTTAGTAACTGTATCGCCTTCTTTCACGTTAAGCGCTGCACCAGTTGGGATGTCGTACTTTTCCATTTCTCGACCTGTACCAGGCTCAAGAATGGCGATTTCGCTACTGCGTGTAAGAACGACGTCACGACCTTCTTGGTTGCGAACGATACGTAGGCGAGTAAAGCGAACGATACCACCTTTACGAACCTTGATATCGCTTTCACCCACTTGCGTATTAGCCGTACCACCAACGTGGAACGTACGCATGGTCAACTGAGTACCAGGTTCACCGATGGATTGTGCAGCGATAATACCTACCGCCATACCTTCTTCCACCAACGATCCGGTCGACATGTCCATGCCGTAGCACGATCGGCACACACCGAGTGCAGCGTCGCAGGTCATCGGGCTTCGAACCTGGATTTTGTCCAAGCCGAGTTGTTCAATCTGCCTTGCAACTGTTGGCACGATCATTTCATTCTCGTGTACCACCACTTGCTTAGTGACTGGATCGATAATGTTCTGACGGCTCACTCGACCATTGATCGCGTCTGCAAGATGCACTTCAATCTTCTCACCGCGGTAAATCGTTCCCTTGGTGATACCTTGAGTGGTACCGCAATCGTGCATGGTGATCACGACGTTTTGAGCCACGTCAGCCAACTTACGGGTCAAGTAACCCGAGTCAGCAGTCTTCAAGGCCGTATCCGCCAAACCTTTTCGAGCACCGTGAGTACTGGAGAAGTACTCAAGCACCGTCAGACCTTCACGGAAGTTCGCCTTAATAGGTGTCTCGATGATTTCACCGGTTGGTTTCGCCATCAAACCACGCATACCAGCCAACTGACGAATCTGTTCGATACCCCCTCGAGCACCAGAGTGAGCCATCAAATAAACTGGATTGACGTAACCCGAACCACCGCGGTCGTCATGTTGCATTACTTTCAACATGTCCTTGGTGATCTCTTCACGTGCATGAGTCCAAGTATCGAGAACCTTGTTGTAACGTTCGAGAGCCGTGATACGACCATGGTCATACAACTTGGTGAGCTTCATCACTTCTTTTTCAGCAGCCGACAAGTGGTTCGACTTCGACTTCGGAGTCACCAGGTCGTCAGTACCGAACGAGAGGCCGGAGCGAGTTGCTTCGCGGAAACCGAGTTGGTTCATGTCGTCCAGCAAGTTGATCGTCGCGCGACGTCCCAACTTTTGGTAGCAGTCGGAAATAACCGACGCCAAGTCAGGGCTTCGAAGCGGCTGATTATAGAAATCCATACCTTGTGGCAACATCTTGTTGAACACAACGCGACCATAGGTGGTATCGATAATCTGGCCGTACTTAGGAACTTCAACCTTGGCTACGGAACCTTCTACGGCAGCTTTACCTTCGGTTTCACCCTTCAGCTTGCGGCTCTTGGGCAAACGCACCTTGATCTTCGCATGCAAGTCGATCACACCTTGTTGGAAAGCGGTTTCCGCTTCCTCCAACGAGGAGAAGGTCATGCCTTCACCCTTGCGGTTCGGTAGTTCGATCGAAATGTAATAGCAACCCATCACCGTGTCCTGCGACGGACTCATAATCGGCTTGCCGTTACTTGGAGCAAAGATGTTGTGCGTGCTCATCATCAAGGTATGAGCTTCGACTTGAGCTTCGATCGAAAGTGGCAAGTGAACCGCCATCTGGTCACCGTCGAAGTCAGCATTGAAGCCTTTGCAAACCAGCGGGTGAAGGTGAATAGCATTACCTTCCACCAAGGTCGGTTCGAAAGCTTGAATACCCATACGGTGAAGCGTAGGAGCACGGTTGAGCAACACAGGGTGATTGCGAATCACTTGCTCTAAGATATCCCATACTTCTTCATCTTTTCGCTCGAGCATCTTCTTGGCCGACTTGATGGTGTCAGCGTGGCCGAGCTCTTTTAGGCGACGAATGATGAACGGTTGGTAGAGTTCCAAAGCGATCTTCTTTGGCAAACCGCATTGATGCAGTTTCAATCGCGGACCGATAACGATCACGCTACGTGCCGAGTAGTCAACGCGTTTACCGAGCAAGTTTTCGCGGAAACGACCTTGCTTACCCTTGATCATGTCGGTCAACGATTTCAGCGGACGGTTACTAGAACCAAGCACTGGTCGCTTGCAACGGTTGTTGTCAAACAACGCGTCAACCGATTGTTGCAACATACGCTTTTCGTTGCGGATGATCACTTCTGGTGCATTCAAGTCCACAAGTTTTCGCAAACGTGTATTGCGGTTGATGATACGACGATAAAGGTCGTTCAAATCGCTCGTTGCGAAGTTGCCGCTATCCAATAACACCAATGGACGCAGGTCTGGTGGAATAACGGGAATAACATCCAACACCATCCACTCAGGTCGGTTATCGCTGTCACGAATCGACTCAACCAACTTCAAGCGGTTGATCAAATCCTTCTTCAACTGTTTGCTTGGGGTTTCCAACAATTGCAAACGCAGGTCTTCGGATAGCTTGACCAAGTCGAGTCCAGCCAGCAGCTTGCGAACCGCTTCTGCACCCATGTCGGCTTCGAAGGCGTTCTCGCCCCATTGTGCCTTAGCGGCGCGATACTCTTCTTCTGTCAACAGATCGTAGTTCTCTAGATCTGTTTCGCCTTTATTGATCACCACATAGTCTTGGAAATAGATCACCTTTTCCAAGCTGCTGGTCTTCATGTTCAACAGCGTGCCGAGGCGGCTTGGCATCGCTTTGAAGAACCAGATGTGAACGACTGGCGCAGCTAACTCTACGTGTCCCATGCGCTTGCGACGAACGCGGCTATGTGTCACTTTCACACCGCAACGATCGCAAATCATGCCCTTGTACTTCATACCGCGATATTTACCGCAGGCGCATTCCCAGTCCTTTTCAGGGCCGAAAATACGTTCACAGAAAAGACCATCTTTTTCAGGTCGATACGTTCGGTAATTGATCGTTTCTGGTTTCTTCACTTCGCCGAAAGACCAGCTGCGAATATCTTGCGGGCGAGCAAGACTGATTTTCACCGATGTGTAATCATTTACGCGATCGTATGTTGTTTCGCCAATAGCCATTAATCAAGGCTCCTGT
>Ga0075163_10000783_pt1 | contig 42397 bp, 34 predicted proteins | sample JI1023141ADNA_FD_71478 | JGI IMG/M metagenome (GOLD analysis project Ga0075163, IMG submission 71478) | Wastewater effluent complex algal communities from Wisconsin, to seasonally profile nutrient transformation and Carbon sequestration -... | ecosystem: Engineered > WWTP > Effluent > Algae...
TCTGGGCCCGACGGTGATCATGTCGGCGCTCGTCGGGCTGCTCGCTGTGGTATTCGGCGAATGGAGGAGCGCCGTAATCCCCACCACAGCAGCGGCGCACGAAGCAACCAATCCGCAGCCGGCGGCGACCATGCGGGTAGTCCGAACTCCGGGGCGTGACGCGTGCGCCGGCAGGGCACGCCGCGTACCCGTCACGGTATGTGTGCCGCCCGCGGGTTCGCTGCGGTGTGTGTCCACGAGACCAGTGTGCCGATCAGGTTCCCGGTTGTAGCGAGGAGCCGGGTCTGAGATGGTCGAGCATCACAGCGAGCCGGGCTCGCGCGCGGGAGCATCGACTCTTCACTGTGCCCTGGGCGATGCCGAGAAGGGCGGCGGTATCGGCTACCGAGAAACCCTGCATGTCGACAGCGACGACGGCCGCTCGTTGCTCGGCGGGAAGCTTCATCAGTGCGGTACGGACCACGAGGCTGGTATCGACCTGGGAGGAGCGATCTGGCACCGCGTACGAATCATCAACCTGAATCGTGGTGGAATCGCGCTGGGTGCGACGGAGCTGATCCCGGCAGGCGTTGACGACGATTCGATGCAGCCACCCGCCGATTGCCGCGTCGTGCCTAACCGTTCCGGCGTAGCGGTGAGCGGCGAGCAATGCATCCTGCATGGCCTCGCTGGCGTCTTCGGCATTGCGGCAAGTGCGCCGCGCGACGCGATAGAGCCGGCCGTGGTGACGGGAAACCAGCTCGGCGAACGCGTGCCGGTCGCCGGCCGCATGGGCTGCCAGTAGCTGTGCGTCAGATCGGGTGTCTCTATTGTCGGCTTGCTCATTCGAACCGAAGTGGCTGCGCATGGGCGGACGTTAGCCCCGGCCAGGGGGTGCGGGCACTTCAGCGCCGCGGCGACCTGTGAGGAATCAGGAGGCGGCTTTGACGGTGATCTTGGAGAGTTCGGTTCGGCTTTCGCCGTCGGTTGTGCCCAGCGTCGAAATCCAGACGAGAAGATTCGATGTGGGCGCAGCGTCGGGCACTTGGATCGTGTTCTCGCCTTGCTTCAGCGTTGTGGGCCCGGCCAGCACCTTGGTGTCGTCGAGCGTCGCTGGATTGGGCGTCGTTGCGGAACGAATTTGGATCTGTGTCCCGGTGCTGGGCACGGTGACGGTGACGGCACCGACTGTGGTGGGCTGAGGCAACTGAAGCATCAATCCCACGCCGTTCTTGAAACTCGGGAACGGCACGGGATCTGAGTAGGTGTCGGTGGGCCACCCCTTGGAACTGCCGTCGATCGCCTGCCGGGCGAGGGTGGGCGCATCGGGGCCGCCACCGGGCGAGAACACCGTCGCGGTGGTGGGTTTGACGGTGGATCCAGCCGCTGCGGCGTCCCCTGAGGTGGATGGATTGAGTCCAAGTTGATCGCCCTTGAGGCCGCTGACGTTTCCGAAGATATGACCCAGGACCGTCGCCAGGACGATGCCTGTCACCAGCAGGATGGCGCCGGCAGCTCCGAGACCGATGAGTAGATTGCGGCGGCGCCGACCGGCGGCTGTGGGTCGGCTGTCAGGCTGGTGGTTGGGTAAGGGGTCGGGTTGGGGCTCGGGTTGCCGAACCGCCCGGGGCGGCGGGGGAGCGGCCGGCGGAGCCGCGTCGGCGGGCTCCATGATCTCGGTGCGGTCGGCCTGTGCTGTCGCTTGCTTAAGTAAGTTCAAAAGTGTTGGCGCACTGCGGATTCCGTCGTTCTGAGCCGAATGGATTGCCGCTGCCGAAATCTGGAACGGAATCTGCCGGTCGAGAGCTCTGGGTTCGACGGGATTGCCGGCGGCGTCCCTCTCAGCTGGGGCGAGGCCGCTGGGGGTGCCGGTCTCGGGCAGTGGCCAGCGGTCGACGAGCAGGGCATACAGCGCGGCGCCGATGCCGCGAATGTCGTCTTCGGGGGTGGCACCGGGCAAGGTCGCGGGGAACGCCAGCGCTACATCGCCCTGCATGCTCACCCGGATCCGGGCTGCGTGGTCGACGGACAACGCCACTCCGGCCTGGTGGGCCGCTTCGGCGGCCGCAGTGAGCGACTGAATGGCGCGGGCCCCACCGATCGGGGACGGACGGGTGTGGGCGACTTCCGTCAGGGAACCGCCACGCAACCATTCCGAGACCACCAGGCCACCGGTTGGGGTGTCAGTGATGTCGAGAACCCGTGCAATTCCAGGCCGGTTGATTCGACTGAGCGGGGAGGTTCTCTCCAGGATTTCCTCGACCTCGGCTGTGGTCAATGTCCCGTCGGCGTTCACGACCGTCAACGCGACCTGGCGATCCAATGCGGTGTCCATACCCTGCCAGAACTCGAGTCCGGGGGGTCCGCCGTGGAGGGTGAGCAGCCGAAAGCGGCCACCGGCGAGGGTCGCGCCGGGGACTAGGGGAGTGCAGTCCGAGCCCGAGGGATGGTCGTTCACCTCCGGTCCTTTCTGCGTAGCGCGTCCGGTCGCGGGCAAATTCCTCTGCTCAGGGTAGATGACGGGATTCGGCCGAAGCGTTGGGTCGTGAGGTCTCGGACCGGCAGACGCGGTCGATACCCCGGTTGGCGTCGGTCGACGGAGTCGGCGAGCCAGGGCATCCCGCGCGGCCACGGCGTCGGGGACGCGGCCGGCGAGGAGAACGCCGCAGAGGACCGGCAGCATGATGACGCCGATCACCGCGAGTCGCAGCAGTGAACCCGCACCCCCGCCGCGCGCGGTCAGCGACTCCAGGCCCAGCAGCCGGTCGGCTGCGTATGCGGCGAGACCTGCTAGCAGAGATGCGGCGGTTGTGACCATGATCGTGCGGATCACCGCAGCGTCGAGGAGGCCTCCACGCGGTGGCCGCAGACTCCGGCGTAACAGCACATGACCCATTACGGCGCCGGCGGCAAATCCGATGCCGTTGGCCAGACCGAGATACCCCGCCACCAATTCCCTGTCGTCAGTGAGATGCGGTGCGAGTATCGATGCTCCGATTTTCACCGCGGTGATCACGACGATGATCAGGATCGGTGTCCACGGGTGTTCGCGCGCATAGAACACCCGCAGCTGCAGAAGGACCAGCGCGTACGGGATCAGCGTGAACGAGGACAAGGCGATTGCGATACCGAGGTAGTTGGCGTCCACCTCGCCGAACTTCCCGTACGCGAACAAGGCACTTCCGATGGCGGGGCCGCCGACGGTCATCAATGCCACCACCGGGATGAGGGTCACCATCGTGAGTCTGGTGGCCAGCGACAGGTCCGCCAGGACGGCCGGGATGTCCTCGGCCGCCGCATTGCGACTCAGCCGTGGCATCACCACCGTGAGTACGGTCACGCCGATGATGCCGAAGGGAAGCATCAGCACCAGCCACGCGTAGGTATAGATGGCCGGACCGGAAGCCGCTGCGGTGCTGGCAATCTGATTGCCCACGATGAGGCCGGCCTGGCTGATCAACACGTACAGCACCATCGCGCCGGCCATAGCGCCGAACCGCTTCAGCCGTTCGTCGATTCCCCACAGTGGGCGCAGACTGATCTTCTGAGCTCGGATGGCGAAATAGAGCACTGCAGCCTGCGCGACAACTCCCAGCGTCGTGCCGATTCCCAACACGAGCAGTTTGGCATTGCCCATTTCGACCGGGTCCACCGAAAGCTGGCCGGGCACCGCCAGATATACGCCCAACGTCGCGATCGCGACAACGTTGTTGATCACCGGAGCCCAGGCGGGAGCACCAAATATGTTGCGGTTGTTCAGAATTGCCATGAACACCGAGGACAGTCCGTAGAAGATCACCTGGGGCAGCAGTAGATAGGCGAACGCAGTCGTCAGCGGCTGATTCACCTGCGGGTCATTGCCGAGCATCAAGCGGACCAGTACCGGCGCACCCGCGACGGACAGCACCGTCGCGACAGCGAGAACCGTCGTCGCAAGGGTCATCAGGCGGCGGACGAATGCTGCGCCGCCGTCGCTGTCCTCGCGTTCGGCACGGGTGAGAACAGGCACGAAGATCGCGGTGAAGGTGGCTTCGAGAACCAGTGCGGCGATCAGATTGGGAAGTTGATTCGCGACCGTGAAGGCACTGGACAACGCGGCGCCCAGGATGGCGGCCAGCAACACGATCCGGGCGAACCCGGTGATCCGGCTGACCAGGGTCGCCAACGCCATTCCCCACGAACGAGACACGACCGCGGCGTCCGACATCTCGGGCCGTTCGTCCTCGATGACAGGGTCCGGCTTCATCCGCGATCCCGGGGCTGCGGGTGCCGGGGCCGGTCGAGATCGGCACGATCCGGTTGACCACGGAACCGGTGATAGAGACGACGGCCGACCAGGATTGCCAGGATCGCGCCACCGGTGAGCGTGATCGCGAACAGCACCTGCCCGTAGGCATTCGAATGGACCGACAACCGCACCGGCTCGCCGAGTTGCAGGCCGTTCGGCGTTCGCAGCGTGACATCGATGGCGACGCGTTGGGCGAAGTTCACCTCCACCGGTATGCGCAGTGGCAGATAACCGGGAGGCAATTCCTGCTCGCCGATGTCGGTGACATTCATCCCCGGGGGCGCCTCGACGTCCAGGCGGACGCCGATCGGCACGGCAAGGTCATTGCGCAGGGCCAGCGGCAATGGGCTGTGCTCGGTGGCCAGCGTGTACGAACCGCCGGGGTTGACGATGGTCACGGCGCCGAAAAGATCCTCAATAGTGTTGCCCACCACAGCAATTCGTTGTCGAGCCAGGTCATTGCGAGAGTCGGCGGGTTCGGTCTGACTCAAGGCACGAAGTAGGTCTTCCCGAAGTGGCGCCGTGTACTGCAGTCCGGTCAATCCCGTCCGGGGGTCGGTGCGCAATGCGGACGTCAAACCCCACAGTCTGTCCACCTCGGTGCTGATCGTCGAGACGACGTCGTCGTCGAACCATCCCCGGCCCTCGGCGCGCTGAGCCTGGGCCGTGCCCGCGACGTCCGTTCCGGCGGAATCGTTGATCACGGCGGCGAACGGTCGCGGAACCGCCAGACCTGAGTGAATCGCGGTGGCCACAGCGGTGAGTATGGCCTGCGCGTCGTCGGGTTGCGGACTCCACCTCATCGGTGGGACGAGGATCTGAGTCCGGGGTTCCACGCCGGGCTGAAGAGCGCGCCAGAGGATCGTCGCCATCGCGTCCTGGCGGCGCGCGACCGTCGAGTCATGATTGATCGGAACGGCCAATGACGAATCAAGGTACGTCGGTTCTTCGGGGTCGGTCCCGACCGCCGCGAGTGCGGCGCCCACCGCTGGGTCGAACGGCGCCAACACCACCTGACGAGACAAACGCTGTGGCGTGACGTCGCAGGTGATCGCCTCGCCGGTTGAGCTGTCGTGTGCGGGGCAATTCGCCGCCGCGACCGCAATGGTCGGGCCCTCTGTGTTGAGCAGGTCGACGGCGAGACCGGTCAGCGGGCCATTGCCGAAGATGGTTGCGCCGCGGGTGGAGGTGACCCCCAGGATCTGGTCGATGATGTCGCCGCCGCGAACGGTGGCGGCATCGCTCAGGCCCGGATCGCCGACGCGTCGCAGAGCTCCGAGGTCGGCCTGGGCGTATGGAGTGGGCGCAACGCAAAGACGCTTCGCAAGCGTCCGCAACCGGTCGAGCCAGGACACTGCCGACGCCTGCCCCGCGCCCGGATTTGTCTTGGTGTCATCGGACGAGTCGTTCACCACGTAGCCCGCCGTCATCGCGTTGACGGTGACCAGCAGATCGGGATCGACCGCGAGACACAACGAGCGGCCAACTTGTCCATCGGGGTCGACGGCCGGGCTGGTGGCGAATTCAGCAGAGGACAGCAGGGTGTCCAACCGTCCACCGGCCGCCAGTGACACTGCCAGGTCATCGTTCATAAGGCGCACGGGCGTCGTCCCGCCAGGGGCGCCCGGAGCCAACCGGGGCCTGTCGGCAAGCGGCCACAGCATGGTTGTCAGCACCGGACGAGAGGTATCCGGGGCGACGACGCCGGCCAGGTCACCACCCGAAGGATCGATGGGATCGGGAGGCACACCGACGACGGGGAGCAGGAAGCGGGCATCGTCGAGACGGGCGGCCTCGCCGTAGTCCGGCGTCCCGTTCACGTTGACCAGCAACGGGTACACCCCGGGATGGTCGATTCCGAGCGCCGGTTCCACGGGGCCGCGCATCGGGTAGGTGAACGTGAATCCGACGGCTTGGCCGCGCGCGATCTCGGGGGAGACCTCGATGAATTCCCCGACGGGCTGGTAACTGTCGTTGTCGGCGGACAAGATCGTTCGAAGGCCCGAGGACGAGGGCACTGCGGCTGCGTGTTCCAGGCGGGCCACGACGTCATGCACCGGCCGGTCGCCGGTATTGGTGACCGTGCCGCTGACGGTGACGGTGGGTTCACTCGTGGTGGTAACCAGGTTCGGCGTCACAGTGTCGACCCGGACCTGAAGGAACTGTGGTGACGCAGGCTCAGCCGAGACGGGGAGGGCCGTCGGAAGACCGGCAATCGCGACGACGACCATCAATCGAGTCGTCATACCGGCCCGTCCGCGCACTGTCACGTCACGGGTCCGCAGCCGTTCGTCGACGGACCGGACTGCTGTCGCCCGGTCTCGTCGGAGCGACGTTTGCGGGTGTGCGAATGAGTTTGCGGCCGGCGGCGAGGTTCCATGGGCGGGAGGGGAGGCAGCGCTGCCGGCCCGTCGTTCTGCAGTAATTCGATCAGCTCGCCGGCGACCTCGGCGAGGCGCCGTTCGTCGGCGTAGGCGAGTCGGCTCGGCAGTTCCGCGATGGGGACCCAGGCGACCTCGGTCACTTCCACGTCTTCGTCGCTGAGCTCTCCTCCCGAGAAGCGCATCAAATAGTGGTGCACAGTTTTGTGCACTCGGCGGCCATCGGTGACGAACCAGTAGTCGATGTTGCCCAGAGCGGCCAAGACATCACCACGGATTCCGGTTTCCTCGGCGACCTCACGGATGGCGGTCTGTTCCGCGGTTTCGCCCTGTTCGATATGGCCCTTCGGCAACGACCACAGCATGCGGCCCCTGCGGTCCATCCGGCCGATCAGGGCTGCGAGCTGCGCTTCACGGGGGCCGTCGATCCCGTCGATGACCAATCCACCCGCCGACGTTTCATGCACGGTGCGCAGGCGCTGCTGGGTATGTCGGGGATTGTGTGGACGCTGTCTGCGTGGTCTTGGCTGAGGGCCCGATTTCGGGGCTGGAACGGCGGCTTCAGATTCGACGGCACCTGCCGCGGCGGCGGGGACCGCGTTGTCGGCGCCTTGCGTCGGTGGTGGACCGGCCGCGCGGCGTCCACGGCGCCGGTTGCGGCGTCGTCGTGGTTTGGCTTCTTCGCCGTCCGACACCCAAGCGATAGTAGCTGGCAGGGCCGCCGGGATCGGCCGCTACTCGCCGGTCGTCAGCGGTCTGCAGGCGCGTAGGCTCCCCGGACGTGTCCGAAACCACCGAGGACGTCGAGTTGCTGGCCCGTGCCGCGGCTTCGCTGAACCGGGAGAGCGAACTCCTCGGCCAGTTGGGCGGCATTTTCGCCGATGCCGGCCATGAGTTGTATCTGGTCGGGGGGAGCGTCCGTGACGCGTTGCTCGATCGGCTGACCACCGACCTCGACTTCACCACCGATGCCAGGCCCGATGTCGTTCAGCGGATTGTCCGTCCGTGGGCGGATGCGTTGTGGGACACCGGAATCGACTTTGGCACCATTGGGATCGGCAAGGCGGGCCAGCGCCTGGAGATCACCACCTTCCGAAGCGACAGCTACGACCAGATGTCGCGGAATCCCGAGGTGCGATTCGGAGACCGGCTCGAGGACGATCTCGTGCGGCGCGATTTCACCGTTAACGCGATGGCGGTACGTATCACCCCCGGTGGGCCCGGCGAATTCCTTGATCCGCTCGGCGGGCTTGCCGCGCTGCGCCGGCGAATCCTGGACACCCCGACCGACCCCGCAGTGTCGTTCGGCGACGATCCGCTGCGCATGCTGCGCGCGGCACGGTTCATTTCGCAGCTGGAGTTCACGGTGTCCGACCGCGTGCGGACGGCTATCGAGACGATGGCGCCGCAGCTCGGGCGGATCACCGTGGAACGTGTTGCCGTCGAACTGGACAAGATGCTGATGGGCGCCGATCCGGTGGCGGGCGTCGAGCTGACGGTGCAAACGGGGTTGGGTGACGTAGTGCTGCCCGAGATCGGTGGCATGCGAATGGCCATCGACGAACACCATCAGCACAAGGACGTGTACCAACATTCGCTGACCGTGCTGCGGCAGGCGATCGAGCTGGAAGACGGCGAGCCCGATCTGGTGCTCAGGTGGGCCGCGCTGCTGCACGACATCGGCAAGCCCGCCACCCGTCGCCACGAATCAGACGGTGGGGTGAGCTTCCACCACCATGAGGTCGTCGGGGCGAAGTTGGTGCGCAAGCGCATGCGGGCGCTCAAGTACTCCAAACAGATGATCGATGACGTGTCGCAGCTGGTGTACCTGCACCTGCGATTCCACGGTTACGGCGACGGAGCGTGGACCGACTCCGCCGTCCGTCGCTACGTGACCGATTCCGGCCCGTTGCTTTCACGGTTGCACAAACTGGTTCGCGCTGACTGCACCACCCGCAACAAACGGCGTGCGGCACGCCTGCAGGCCAACTACGACAGCCTCGAGGAACGCATCGCCGAACTGGAGGCGAAAGAGGATCTGGCCAGGGTTCGGCCCGACCTCGACGGCAACGAGATCATGCGGATTCTCGGTGTGAACGCGGGACCCGAGGTGGGGCAGGCGTGGCGTCACCTTAAGGAACTCCGACTAGACCGCGGTCCGATGACTCCCGAGGAAGCCACCGCCGAGTTGCTGTCGTGGTGGAACGCGAGAGGTCAGAAAACCGTCTGATAGTTCTGTGGACTATTGCTTAGGTGCGGGAGACGGAACCGCGTCGATCTGGACGGGTCAGCCCAATGTCGATGTTGACGCCGATGGTGACTTCGAGGGTCTCCGGATGGACTTCGACGGTGATGGTCTGTTCGACGATGCGCTTCTCGATCTCGATGACGACGGCCTTGCCGACCACGTCGGCCTCGATCTCGATGACGACGGGTCGCCGGAAAGCGTGTTCGCCGACGATGGTTCTGGAACCTGGGCGATGACACCGGGTTCTGAGGGGCGGCTTCGCTGGCTCGGACTCGACGGGGCGGAACATTCCGCTGCGGAGCCGGTCGACTTCGATGGCGACGGGATTTTCGATCGGATACTTGACACAGATCGAAACGGGTCGGCGGACCGGGTTCTCCTAGCCGGCGCCGACGGCGGAATTGCCGCCGGTTATATCGACACCGACGGCGATGGACGTTGGGACGTCAGACTCCACGACACCGATGGCGACGGTGCCGCAGATCAAGCGAGTGCGCTATAGCTGCAGTTTCGCGACCCGCTCAGCGGCCCACGCTTGGGTGTTGCGGCGTGGCTCCGCTTCGCGACCCGCTCAGCGGCCCACGCCGGGCGGGCCGGCGAAGGCTTGCGCGATACCCAACCACTTCTGCGCATCGTCGCCCTCTGCAACCAAGGCGAGCTCAGCGCGAGGCCGTCGTTGGGTGACGAGATAGCAGAAATCGATGGCGGGCCCGGACACGCGTTGCCTGGCGTTCTCCGGACCCCACGCCCAGCAATCGCCGGAAGGCGAACTCAACTCGACGCGGAACGGTTCGGTGGGAGGGGTCAGACCGTGGACGGTGAAAGCGAAGTCCCGGGTGCGGACGCCGAGGTGCGCGATCGACTTGAGCCGATCGGTCGGCGGCACGTGGACCCCGAGGGCGTCCGCGACGTCGAGTCCATGTGCCCACGTCTCCATCAGACGCGCAGTCGCCATGGATGCGGCGCTCATCGGAGGACCGAACCACAAGAGCTTGCGGCCGTCAGCGACGGTACCCAGAGCGCTGTGGAGTTGCCCGCGCGTCGAGCGCCAGTCAGCCAGTAACTCCGCCGGTGCCGACCGGGTAGCCAGCTCCTCGGTGGCGACGTCGACGAACCCGAACGGGTTCGACGCAGCATCAGAGAGCAGCGCGCCGAAAGCCGGTTCGTCGGTGATGGAGATCAGAGCCACCCGATCCGTCCAGAGCAGATGCGCTATCTGGTGGGCAATGGTCCAACCGGGTGCCGGTGTCGGACGCGACCAGTCCGCGGCCGGTAGGGGACTGACCAGTGCATCGAGGGCGTCGCTCTCGCCGCGCAGATCGTCAACGATCGAAGCTGCTGTGCTCATGTGACGACTCTAATTGCGTTGCGGGCGCCTGCGACCGAGGGCCGCGTGGAGCACAAGTCCAATCAGGTAGATCACTGATCCCGCCAGAGCTGCCAGTGGGGAATGACCATCAACCGGGATGACGGCCGCGCAAGCCGCGATCGCAACGATGAACGACATCCAGAAAAGAGAGTCCTGTACGGCGAATACATGTCCGCGCAACGCGTCGTCGACGTCGATCTGCATTGCGCTGTCCGCGCACAACTTCACGATCTGACCGGCGAACCCCAGTAGGAATCCACTGGCGACCATCAGGACCAAGTGCAAGCTCGCGCCGACAACTTGGATGCAGGCCGCGGCGAGGAGGGCACCGTTGGCCGTGGCATATCGACCCCATCGGCGAACCGCCGCCGGCGTCACCACATTCGCCACGAAGGAGCCGAGACCGGCCGTCGCCACGAATATGACAGCCGTGCCGAATCCCGCGACCACGTCAGCGGAGCCACTGTGCCGCACGATCACCAGCACCAGGAGTGTGTTGATGCCGAACACCATGCGATGAGCCGCCAGACCGGCCAACGTGGAGGCGACCGTCGGGATCCGAATAGCCGTGCGCGCGCCATACAGCCAACCGGTGGCGACCGTATAAACGGTTGACCCATGCACAGCGCGACTCGAGTCGTCAGGCCCGAGCTCATGCGCGGGGAAGCGCACGGACAACCACAGCGCGACTGCGACGGGGACGGCGACCAGAAACATCATCGTCGCGGCTGCGGTGTCACCGGCTCCGAACAGCCAGCGGGGCAGCAGCATGAAGTTCGCGCCCAGGAAGGTGGCGGTCGCACCGACTGCGGTCGCCACCGAATTCATCGTGACCACCTGTTGCTTCGGAACCACGTGCGGTAGGGACGCCGACATCCCGGAAGTCACGAATCTGCCGAAGCCGTTTACGGCCAACGCCCCACACAGCACGGCAAAGTCGGTTGCTCCGATCGCGAGCAGCACGCCCACACAGATCACCAGCAGGAGTCGGCCCAGGTTCGCACCGATCAGCACAGCCCGCCGATCCCACCGGTCCAGCAAGGCTCCCGCAAACGGGCCGACCAGCGAATACGGCAGGAACAGCACCGCGAACGCCCCCGCGACCGCCCATGGATCTGCCGCACGTTCCGGGTTGAACAACAAACCGCCGGCCAGGGTCGCCTGGAACAGTCCATCGCCGAATTGGCTCGCGGTGCGGAGCTCGAGAAGCCGCCAGAACTCGGGCAAGTTTCGGACGGTGTGCCACAGCGAGACGGATCCGCGGGCGTCCACCCGACCAACCATACAAATACATCGAGTGGGCCACGCTTGTAGGCCACGACCACTGCGAGGTGATGAGATGATGGTGGCGTGGCTCAGCCGGAAGATCCCGACGACTTCGTTGCCCCAGCGGCGCAGCGGGTGCGTGCCGGAACCCTATTGCTGGCGAATTTCGATCTGCACGAACCGACATTTCGTCGCAGCGTCATCTATGTCGTCGAGCACAACGACGGCGGCACCCTGGGCGTCGTTCTGAACCGGCCCAGCGAGACCGCCGTGTACAACGTCCTTCCGCAGTGGGCAAAATTGGTGGCAAAGCCCAAGACGATGTTCATCGGCGGCCCGGTGAAGCGCGACGCGGCGTTGTGTCTCGGCGTCTTGCGGGTGGGCAGTTCCGTCGACGGCATGCCCGGTATCCGTCACATCGCGGGCCGCATGGTGATGATCGACCTCGATGCTGATCCCGATTTGGTAGCGCCCGCCGTGGAAGCCGTGCGGATCTTCGCGGGCTACTCGGGTTGGACCATCGGTCAACTCGAAGGGGAGATAGAACGCGACGACTGGATTGTCTTGTCGGCGTTGCCGTCAGATGTGTTGTTCGAACCGCGTACGGATCTGTGGTCCAAAATCTTGCGCCGGCAGCCGATGCCGCTGGCCCTGATGGCGACCCATCCCATTGACCTGAGCCGGAATTAGCGACGACGACGGGTCGTCAGCCGCAGATTTTGTTGCAGCCCGCGCAACCGCCGCCGCAGCCCGCTTGCTGTGACTCGCGTGCCGCGAATCGTGCTGTTCGCCATGAGCCGGCCGCGATGGTACCTACCGCGCCGACGATGCAGACAATCAGCACGACCAGGCCGGTGGTTGCCGGGAGCACAATCGCAACCGCACCTCCGGCGCCGAGGATCACAGCGGCGGCGAACTGGGTCGGCACTACCGCCCGTAGCACCTGGCCGGTGACGTCGATCGCGGGCCGGCTCAGTGTCCGCAGGCCGGAGATTCCCACGAGTACGGCCAGACCCAGGCACACCAGGCCACCGATAAGCATGCCGTCAGAATACGAGGCCTAGGTCATCGCTGCTGCGTGGGCACCGAGATTGTTGCCGGTGGGACAAGTGCTGCTGTTGCTGCTGTTGCCGCGGGTGCTGTTGGAGCTGTAGCCGGTAGTGCTGCCGTCGCCGCTGCTGGGGGCATCGTTGCTGCAGGTGCCGCTGCTGCAGGTGCCGCTGCTGCAGGTGCCGCTGCTGCGGGCGCCGGTGCTGCTGCGGGTGCCGGTGCTGCTGCGGGCGCGGTCGCCGGTGTCGCCCCGGGAACACTCACCCTGAAACCGTTGACGATGGCGTCGGTCGCGTTTGCCGCCGCGACGACCTGACTGGCCCCCGTCGTCACCGACAGCGTGACCAGATATCGACTACCTCCCGACTGGGCGATCAAGCTGCGGCGTGACGTGTTGAGCGTCAGGTCATTCTCCCGATAGGTGCCTTCGATGACAGCCGAGGGGAAGCCACAGAACTCCTCCATCGACGCGTCGGTCGACTGCCACGCGAACAACTGTTGGGCGTCGATGTAGCCGTGGCTGATCGCCTCCCTCGGGTCGAATTCGCCGTCCAGCTTGTACACGACCAGCTGAGCGTTCGACGTGTACAGGCCATCTCCGCCCTGACGATCCGCGATCACGGAGAAGGCGTCCGGAACATTGGGGTCGGGGACCAGGGTCCAGCCGGGTGGCATGGGCAGCACGATGTTCAGCGCGGTAAAGCCCTGCGCCTTCTGCGGCTCCATCACGACACCCTTCCCCTTGAGGAACTCGGCGATGGTTCCGGAGGTGGCGGGAGTGATGGGCTCGACAGGCGCGGTGGCGGGCGCGGCGACTGGTGCCGCCGGGACGGTGACGGCACTGACCTGCGGAGCCTGTCCGCTGGGAATCGTTTGGGCCAACGCGCTGGCATCCGGTGCGACGGTGACAGTGACGGTCGCGGGTGCGGGCATGGGCTGAACCGGATTTGCCGGATCGGCCGAGGCGCTCGCACCGGCCAACCCCACGGCGGCGGCCACCCCGGCAGCCGTTCCCCCAAGCAGTAGTCGCCAATTGCGGACGATCCCGATCATGACTGCTGTCCTTCTCAACGCGGCGAGTTCCGCGAGCCCCTATGCGGAACCTTCTGTGTGTGGCGACTGTATCCGTGGTGGGACTTGGCCCGACAGGGCTGGAATAGAGCTGGAATCAACCTCTGATCCGTCTGCAACGCAACCGATACAAAGCCATTGCCCGTCCAGCAATGCAGCTCACGCCGCCGAGAGCCGTCCTTATACCCTGTGTGCGTGACCGAATTGCCGACCGCTGCCAACGACGCCGACGTACCGCAGTATCGCTACAACGCAGATCTGGCCAGGCGAATCGAGCAGGATTGGCAGCACAACTGGGCGGCATGGGGAACGTTCAATGTGCCGAACCCGGTCGGCTCGTTGGCGCCCGCCGATGGTTCGGGGGTTCCCGAGGACAAGATGTTCGTCCAGGACATGTTTCCGTATCCCTCCGGTGAGGGTTTGCACGTCGGACATCCTCTGGGCTACATCGCCACCGACGTCTATGCGCGCTACTTCCGGATGACCGGCCGAAATGTGCTCCATGCGTTGGGCTTCGATTCATTCGGTCTACCTGCCGAGCAGTACGCGGTCCAGACAGGTACGCATCCGCGAACCCGGACCGAAGCAAATATTGTCAACTTTCGCCGTCAGTTGGGGCGCTTGGGCCTCGGACATGACGCACGAAGGAGCTTCTCGACAACAGACGTCGATTTCTACCGCTGGACGCAGTGGATCTTCCTTCAGATCTACAACGCCTGGTTTGACATCGACCAGAATAGGGCCCGGCCCATCGAGGAATTGGTCGCTGAATTCGAGAGCGGGACAAGACCTCTCGATGACGGCCGCTCGTGGTCGACGCTGTCCGCGGCGGATCGCGCTCAGATCGTCGATAGTCATCGATTGGTGTATCACGCCGATTCCCTGGTGAACTGGTGCCCCGGTTTGGGGACGGTGTTGGCGAACGAGGAAGTGACCTCGGAGGGCCGCAGCGACCGGGGCAATTTTCCGGTGTTCCGAAAGCGGTTGCGGCAATGGATGATGCGGATCACCGCGTATTCGGATCGTTTGCTCGATGATCTCGATGTATTGGACTGGCCGGAGAAGGTCAAGACCATGCAGCGCAACTGGATTGGCCGCTCACTGGGCGCCTCCGTGCTGTTCGATGTCGATGGTACGGACATCGAGGTCTTCACCACGCGCCCGGATACGCTTTTCGGCGCAACGTATCTGGTGCTGGCGCCCGAACACGCGGCGGTCGATGACTTGACCGCCGAGCGCTGGCCGGTGCACGTAGACCCCCGCTGGACCGGGGGAGCGGCCACACCCGCGTTGGCGGTCGCCGATTACCGGCGAGCGATCGCCGCCAAATCCGATCTCGAGCGTCAGGAGAACAAGAGTAAGACGGGCGTATTCCTCGGCTGTTACGCCACGAATCCCGCCACCGGCCGGCAGGTGCCGGTCTTCATTGCCGACTACGTTCTGGCTGGATACGGTACCGGCGCGATCATGGCCGTTCCCGGCCACGATCAACGCGACTGGGAATTTGCGGCGGGGTTCGGGTTGCCCATTGTGGAAGTGATTGCCGGCGGCGATGTTTCGGTAGCGGCATACGTCGGCGATGGCACGTTGGTCAATTCGGATCTGCTGGACGGCTTGCGGGTCGACGATGCCAAACGTGCGATGACCGAACGCCTGGAGGAAACCGGCCGGGGACGCGGGCGGGTGGAGTACAAGCTTCGGGATTGGCTGTTCGCGCGGCAAAGGTACTGGGGCGAACCATTTCCCATTGTCTACGACGAAGATGGCCAGGCACATCCGCTGCCGGATTCGTTGCTTCCGGTCGAGTTGCCGGACGTGCCGGACTACTCACCGGTGCTCTTCGACCCCGACGATGCAGACAGTGAGCCGTCACCGCCGTTGAACAAGGCCACAGACTGGGTCAACGTCGAGTTGGATCTGGGCAACGGGCTGCAGCCTTACACCCGCGACACCAACGTGATGCCGCAATGGGCGGGCAGCTCGTGGTACGAACTGCGGTATTGCGATCCCCATAACCCGAAACAGTTGTGCGCCAGGGAAAACGAGGCCTACTGGATGGGCCCGCGTCCGGAAATCCATGGCGCGGGTGATCCCGGCGGTGTCGACCTGTATGTCGGTGGCGTCGAACACGCCGTTCTGCATCTCCTGTATTCCCGATTCTGGCACAAGGTCCTCTATGACCTAGGGCATCTCTCGTCGCGAGAGCCCTACCGGCGCTTGGTCAATCAGGGCTACATCCAGGCCTACGCGTACACCGATTCTCGTGGTTCGTACGTGGCTGCCGCGGATGTCGTCGAACGCGCCGGAAAGTTCTTCCTGCCCGGGGGGAACGGCGAGACAGAGGTGTTCCAGGAGTTCGGAAAGATCGGCAAAAGTCTGAAGAATTCGATCTCGCCGGACGAGATCTGCGACGACTACGGCGCCGACACCCTGCGGGTCTACGAAATGTCGATGGGGCCGTTGGAGGCTTCCCGCCCCTGGGCTACCAAAGATGTCATCGGGGCCCATCGATTCCTTCAGCGGGTGTGGCGCCTGGTTGTCGATGAAAAGACCGGCGAAACAAGAGTTTCCGAAGAAAAGGAACTTGACGAGGCCACACTGCGCGCTCTGCACGGTGCTATCGCCGGAGTTGCGGACGACTACACGAACCTGCGCAACAACACGGCGGCGGCAAAGCTGATCGAATACACCAATCACCTGACGAAGGCCGGCATCACTGCACGCGCAGCGTTGGAGCCATTGGTTCTGATGGTTGCACCGCTCGCCCCCCACCTGGCCGAGGAGTTGTGGAGCCGGTTGGGCAACGAAACGTCGCTGGCACACGGTCCGTTCCCCGTCGCAGATGAGCGCTACCTGGTGACGGACACCGTTGAATATCCCGTCCAGGTCAACGGAAAGGTGCGTGGCCGGATCACGGTGGCGGCCGATGCCGACAAGTCGACTGTAGAGGGCGCGGCGTTGGGCGACGAAAAGGTGGTGGCGTTCCTGGCCGGTGCGGTTCCGAAAAAGGTGATCGTGGTGCCGGGCCGGCTGGTGAACTTGGTCCTCTGACGGGCGCCGGCGTCAGGCGATTGGTCTCCGGGGGCGCACGACCACCTCATGGATGTGCGCATCGGCAGGTGCGTTGACGGCGTCGGCGACGACCCGCGCCACGGTCTCGGGACTCAAGAACTTCGCGGACTGATATACGCCGCCCTCATAGGAGACGAGATCCTCTTGCATCGCGGTGTCGATACGCCCGGGGTGAACGCTGGTGACGCGCAGCAGCGACTCGTCGGCGCGGAGCGAATCGGCGAACGCGCGTTGGGCAAACTTGCTCGCCGAGTACGACGCCAGACCCGGAGATGACGTGAATCCGGCACCGGAGTTGATGAACACGACGTGCCCCCGCGCTGTTCGCAGCGCGGGCAGCAGCGCCAACGTGAGTGCCACCGCTCCGATTACGTTGACCTCGAACGTATTCCGCCACTCTTCAGATGTCGATTCGGCGAACCGGCCCGGGAATGCAACACCGGCGTTGTGGATCAGGACGTCGAGGCTTTCGAGCTCCCGGGCCCTGGCCGTGAGCGCGGGGTGATCGGTCAAGTCCACCGGCCAGATCTGCGCACTCAGCCTGGACGCCACGGCATCGAGATGCTCTGACGGGCGTCCGAGGAGGATGAGTTCGTGTGTTGCGGCCAACGCATCGGCGATTGACGCGCCGACGCCACGGCCGGCCCCGGTGATCAATGCCGTCTGTATGCCCGGGGTGGTCTGACGCATGACCGTGACCCTACCGATCTGCAAATCACCGCGGTACGCCGCAGAATGAATGCGTGGCTTTCGATCCGAGCTTTGCCCCGACTCAGTTGGCGGCCCGAGCCGCCTATCTGTTACGCGGCAACGACTTGGGTGCCATGACGTCGGCGGCGCCGCTCTTGTACCCCCACATGTGGAGTTGGGACGCGGCCTTCGTCGCAGTCGGATTGGCGTCGCTGAGTGTGGAACGCGCTGTCGTCGAACTGGACACCCTGTTGTCGGCGCAGTGGACGAACGGGATGATCCCGCACATCGTCTTCGCCAATGGTGTTGACGGCTATTTCCCCGGACCGGCGCGATGGGCGTGCTCGGCACTGGCCGTCCATGCCCCGAAGATCCGGCACACGTCAGGCATCACCCAGCCCCCCGTGCACGCAATCGCCGTGCAGCGCATACTCGATCGCGCTCGCACCCGGGGCCGTTCCACTCGTGCGGTGGCCGAGGCCTTTCTGGATCGGCGATGGGCGGATCTCGTTCGGTGGCATCGGTGGCTGGCTGAAACGCGCGACCAGAACGAGTGTGGCCGAATCACCCTCTATCACGGCTGGGAGTCCGGCATGGACAATTCGCCGCGGTGGGATTCGGCCTACGCCAACGTGATTCCCGGCGTGGTACCCGAATATCAGCGGGAGGACAACAGCATCGTCACTGATGCAACCCAGCGGCCCACCGATACCGAATACGACCGGTATCTGTGGCTGTTGGAGGAGATGAAGGCGGTCCGCTACGACGACGCCCTGTTACCGAAGGCGATGAGTTTTGCTGTCGAGGACGTTTTCGTCTCGGCGATATTCTCGGTGGCCTGCGATGTGCTGGCTGACATCGGGGAGGACTATCACCGCCCGAATGCCGACGTGAGGGACTTGCGCGCGTGGGCACGCCGTTTCCAGGCCGGTGTCGCAGCGTCGACGGATCAACGTACCGGTGCGGCAAGGGATTTCGACCATCGTGCGGGCAGGTGGATCGCCACGGAGACGGCTGCCCAGTTCGCGCCATTGTTGTGTGGAGGTCTGCCCCACGACCGGGAGCGTGCCTTGCTCAAGATGTTGGAAGGTCCACGATTTTGCGGACACCCCGATCTTCGATATGCGGTGATCCCGTCGACTTCGCCGGTGTCGCGGGATTTTCGGCCGCGGCAATATTGGCGAGGCCCCGTGTGGCCGGTATTGACCTGGCTGTTCTCGTGGGCCTTCGCCCGCAGGGGCTGGGCGGAGCGTTCAGCGTGGCTGCGTCGGGAAGGACTGCGGCAGGCCAGTGACGGAACTTTTGCCGAGTACTACGAGCCCTTCACCGGAGAGCCGCTGGGAAGTATGCAGCAATCATGGACGGCCGCAGCGGTTCTCGACTGGCTGGGCTAGGAGCGTTGGCTTTGGCTGTCGTCGTCGTGCGGTTCAGATTCTTCGACGAGGCGCTCCAGCGGACGCAGGGCCTTGGTCAGCGTGTCACGTTCCTCGTCGGTGAGTTTCGTGAGCATCGTCGCCAAATGTGCGCGCCGCGCGGCGAGGGCATCCCGATGCTGCACCAACCCTTCGGGGGTGACTTCGACCAGAACGGCGCGTAGATCCGAGGGGTCGCGAGATCGCTTGACCAAACCCAATTTTTCAAGCCGGCGGATCGCGACTGTCGTTGTCGGTGTGCGAACCCGTTCGCGGGCAGCCAGTTCCGTCATCCGGATCGGCCCCTGGTCCAGCAGCGTGAGGAGAATGGACAGCTGCGCGAGGGTTAGATCTGCGCGTGTGTTCTCGCTGCGGCTTGGATCTCCACGCCGCAATACCGAGAACAGCTTCGAGAGCACGCGTTGCAGGTCACCGGAGAGTTCGGCGACCGGCGACTCGGCCTCAATCATGGTTCGACAGTCTAACCTGTTTCGGATTGGAGAAAGGCCGGATATTCAGCGCGTATCGCGCCATGCGACCAGGGCTTCAGCCTGGCTGAGGTCGTAGTCCGGGCCATTGGAGCCGACTGTCATGAGGGTGACGCCGAGCTGGGCCAGCGCCTCGGCGTTGGCGACGACATCGTCGAGGGTTTTGCCGGCCACGCCTGAGGAACGCTCCACGGTGGCGGGGTCGCGCCCCGTCGTTGCGCAATGCCGTGCGAGCACTTCGGCTTTGCCCGGATAGGTCTGCGCGTCGGTGAATCCGTGCCAGATGTCGGCGTATTGGGCGACCATCCGCAATGTCTTTCGCTCACCCTGGCCACCGATCAGGATCGGGATGTCTCGGACGGGCGCGGGGTTGAGTTTGGCCAGTCTCGATTTGATGCGCGGAAGCGCTTCGGACAGATCGTCGAGCCGGCTGCCCACGGTGCCGAACTCGTAGCCGTACTCGTCGTAGTCGCGTTCTTTCCAACCACTTCCGATGCCGAGGATCAGCCGGCCTCCTGAGATGTGGTCGACGGTGCGCGCCATGTCGGCCAGCAGCTCAGGGTTGCGGTACGAATTGCAGCTCACCAGTGCACCGATCTCGATTCGCGAAGTCTGCTCCGCCCAGGCGCCGAGCATCGTCCAGCACTCGAAATGCTCACCCTCGGGATCGCCGTAAAGCGGGAAGAAGTGATCCCAGTTGAAGGCGATGTCGACGCCGATGTCCTCGCACCGCCGGACGGCGTCGCGGATTTGTGCGTAGTCGTTGGAATGTTGCGGCTGGAGTTGTACGCCGATGCGGATGGGGAAGCTCATCCCTCCACCGTAGGCGTCAGCCGTCGAGGACGTTGCGCAAGATGTCGACTAGCGCACGCGGCTGGTCGCCCTGCACCGAGTGGCCCGCGTTGGCCACCACGTGAACCGCTTGGAAACCTGGTGCAGTGCGGGAGAATTCGTCTGCGTCGTCGTTGCTGACGAACGGGGAGAGCGCGCCGCGTACGAGTGTTGTAGGGACGGTGAGCGCAGCGACGTCGTCCCAGAGTTGCTCGAATCCGGCTGCCGTTCGAAAGGAGTCGTAGCGCCATGTCCAGGTACCGTCGTCGAGGGATTTCGAGTTATGAAAGACGCCGCGGCGCAAGGATTCCCGAGTGCGATGCGGTGCCACGGCAGCGGCGGCGTCGACCATTGCGGCGAAGCTCGGGAAGTTCCGATCCTGCTGCAGGAGCGCGACAGTGCCCTTCTGCGCGTCGGTCATCTCTGTGTGTCGTCGCGGAGCTGACGGGGTGACGTCGATCATGACCAGTTTCCGGACGAGGTCGGGCGCGGTGACGGCCAATCGCATGGCGGTCAAACCACCCAGCGACATGCCTACAACGAGTTCGGCGTCGGGGGCGTGGCTGCGGATGACGGCCTCGACGGTGATGGCGCTCCGCCGCGGTCCGTAGTCACCGTCGTCGCGCCAGTCGGAATGTCCGTGCCCCGGAAGGTCCAACGCGAGCGCCGGTTGTCCGAGCCCGAGGACCACGGTGTCCCAGGTGTGGGCATTTTGGCCTCCGCCGTGGAGAAAGACCACCCGGGGTTGACCGAGACCCCAGCGCAGGCCGCTGATCGGACCAGGCCCGATCCGCTGCACTGTCGGCAGGTCGCCGGCCAGTCCAGCCTGCGCCGCGTTCTCGCTCAGTAGCGCGAACTCGTCGAGACGGCACAGTTCGTCATCGGAGATCATGTGTCCATCTAACGCCGACTCCGACCGTGCGCCGAGTTCGACGAAATGGTGGGCCCGACCTGGCACTTTCCCGCCCAAACGTGAGTTTGGGCGCAAAAGGGATTCAGCCGTTGATGAACTCTTCGAGCTGAGTGCGCGCGATGTCGTCCGCGAGCTGCTTGGGCGGACTCTTCATCAGGTACGCCGATGCGGGGATGATCGGACCGCCGATGCCGCGATCCAGGGCGATCTTGGCGGCGCGCACGGCATCGATGATGATCCCGGCCGAGTTGGGGGAGTCCCACACCTCAAGCTTGTATTCCAGATTCAGCGGCACGTCACCAAAGGCGCGCCCTTCAAGCCGGACATAGGCCCACTTGCGGTCATCGAGCCACGCGACGTGATCGGACGGGCCGATGTGAACGTTCTTGTCCTCGACCTTGCCGGCCAGTGAACCGGTCAGATTGGAAGTGACAGCCTGGGTCTTGGAGACCTTCTTGGACTCCAGGCGCTCGCGCTCGAGCATGTTCTTGAAGTCCATATTGCCGCCGACGTTCAGCTGATAGGTGCGGTCCAGTGTGACGCCGCGGTCCTCGAACAGCTTCGCCATCACGCGGTGGGTGATGGTGGCACCGACCTGGCTCTTGATGTCGTCGCCGACGATGGGTACGCCCGCGTCCTCGAACTTCTTGGCCCAGACCGGGTCAGAGGCGATGAAGACCGGCAGCGCGTTGACGAATGCGACGCCGGCGTCGATGGCGCACTGGGCGTAGAACTTGTCAGCCTCTTCTGAGCCCACCGGCAGGTAGGACACCATGACGTCGACTTTGTTGTCCTTGAGCACCTTCACCACGTCGACCGGCTGCTCATCGGAAAGTTCGATCGTGTCGGCGTAGTACTTGCCGATGCCATCGAGAGTCGGTCCGCGCTGGACGATCACATCGGTGGGCGGCACGTCGGCAATCTTGATCGTGTTGTTCTCCGAGGCGAAGATCGCCTCGGAGAGGTCGAAGCCGACCTTCTTCGCGTCGACGTCGAACGCGGCGACGAACTTCACGTCACGCACGTGGTATTGGCCGAAGGTGACGTGCATCAAACCGGGAACGGCCGAATTCGGATCCGCGTCCTTGTAGTACTGCACGCCCTGCACCAGCGAAGAGGCGCAGTTGCCGACGCCGACAATCGCGACCCGCACGTCATTCGATGCTTGTTTGGTCATGGACGTTCTCCTCACGTGAACTTCTCTTCGGTTGTACGGGTGGATCGCTCGGCGGCGATCAGATCGTTGAGCCACTTGACTTCCCGCTCGCTGGATTCGAGCCCCAGTTGATGCAGTTGTCGGGTGTAGCGGTCAAGGGAGTTGGTTGCCCGCGAGATTGCTTCGCGCAGACCCTCGCGGCGTTCCTCGACCTGGCGGCGCCGGCCTTCGAGGATGCGCATCCGCGCCTCTGCCGGCGTCCGGTTGAAAAATGCCAGATGAACACCGAAGCCGTCGTCGGTGTAGTTCTGCGGTCCGGTGTCGGCGACAAGCTCGGTGAAGCGTTGCTTCCCGGTATCGGTCAGCTGGTACACGCGGCGAGCTCGGCGCACCATGGTTCCGGCCGGCGCGGCGTCTTCGGCGATCAGTCCGTCGGTCTGCATGCGGCGTAGTGCGGGATATAGGGAGCCGTAGGAAAAGGCGCGGAACGCGCCCAGAAGTCCGGTCAGTCTTTTGCGGAGTTCGTAGCCGTGCATGGGTGACTCGAGCAGGAGGCCGAGAATTGCGAGTTCCAACATCTCGAATCACCTCCCTATGGCCATCATGAGTGCGTCGCTACGGTGGCACGACATCTCCGGCAATAGTATCGGAGCGATATATTCGGCGCCACTAGACGGCGCGCCGCGTCGGGAAGCGCGACACAAGCCGCCGAGTGTGTGGACTCCGGATGCAGGATGAACTGCCCGGAAGGAGCAGGACCCCGGAAGGGGCGGGACCCAGGCGGGCGGAACGTCAGGACGGGTAGCTGATCCGCTGCACCGAACCGTCGGGATTGAGTTCGATATTGCCGCCGCCGAAGTCGCTGGAGACGTAGATCGATATCTCCAGGCTGTCGGGCGGCGCGGTGACGTCACTGGTGGGATCGAAGATCAGGTACGTGCTGGTGACTTCGGCCGGCTTGATCCCCAGGGTTTCCGGCGCACCGCGTAAGACGCCGACTATCGCCTTCATGTCGAACTTGCTCAGGTCGACAACTCGGTCGTCGGTGTTCCTCGAAGAGACGCTGGGGTCGTCCCATCCGCCACGGTAGGTATAGCTGAGCTTTCGGCGCTCGTCCTTGATGTCGGGTCGATCCAGCGACGCGTAGTCCGGATACACGACCAATCGGTAACCGTTCGTGTCGCCGAACTTCTGCTTCATCTGCTCCAGCAGTCCAGTCAGCCCGCCAAGGGAATGCAACTGGCGCGGGGGCGTCAGCACCACGGGTGCCACTCCGTCCGGTTTGGCGCCGGGGTCCGAGGTGAAATTCAGGGGTGAACTGGTGTTTCCGTACAGGCCCCAGCCGATGCCGATGCCCAGCACCAGGATCACTCCGACTATCGCAACCCGGAGACCCCAGCCGCCGCCGGGCATCGCCGGAAGGCGGGGCCTCCTCAGATTGGGCAACTGCACAGGTGCGTTCTGAGTCTGGAGATCTTCGATCAGACTGCGAAGATCGCCGAGGGTGGCCGCGTTGGTGGCGGTCCTGACGCGCTGCTGGTGCTCGGTCATCGACAGCTGCCCTTCGGTGAGCGCGCTGTCGAGGATTTGACAGATGTCGTTGCGGTCGCTGTCTTTGGCGCGCGTGCCCGCCGATTGCCCTGTCGCCACGACGATGATCGTAAGGAGTAGACGCACAATTGCAACCGGCGGTAGAGCCGGTCGTGTCTCGCCGCCGAGGTCATCGACGTACTCTGGTCACCGTGCGACTGCAGCGACAGGTGGTGGACTACGCGCTTCGGCGTAGGACCCTGCTGGCCGAGGTTTACTCCGGGCGGACCGGGGTTTCCGAGGTCTGTGACGCGAACCCCTACCTGCTGCGCGCCGCGAAGTTTCACGGGAAACAAAGCTCGGTGATGTGCCCCATCTGCCGCAAAGAACAGCTGACTTTGGTGTCGTGGGTTTTCGGGGAACACCTGGGGGCCGTTTCGGGCTCCGCCCGCACGGCCGAGGAATTGGTCATGTTGGCCACCAGGTTCGACGAATTCGCCGTGCACGTTGTGGAGGTATGCCGGACTTGCAGCTGGAATCATCTCGTCAAGTCCTATGTGTTGGGTCTGCCGCGCCCGGCAGGATCGCCACGCGGCAAGGGGCGGGCCCGCGGCACCGCGGCGCGCTCCGATGCCCGGACGGCCAGTGAATAGCGAAAGCGGCGGCGACCGGTCTCCGGACGAGACTTCCAGCGGTTCCCCGGTCGACGACCGAGCCGACAGCTCACGCCCGGACGCCGACGGCTCCGGGATCGGTGGTCGTCACAGGGGGGCTCGTCGCGCGGCAGTTCCGCCCGACGATGCCCCGACCGATGGATTGACCTCGATCATCGCGCCCATCCGCGACGACAACGCGGTACCTGAACGCGATCCGCTGGAAGTGGTCAAAGCCGCTATGGAGGGCACGGCCCCGTCAGCCCGACCGGCCCCGGCGGCTCGACCGTCTCCGTCAGCCCGACCGGCCCCGTCGGCAGCGCCAGCCCCGCCGGTGTTACCGCCGCCACCGGCCGATCCCGCGCCCGGCCCCGGCGGCGGTGGACCGCCGGCCGATCCGCCGAAGCTGAAACATCAGATCAACTGGGTCTGGCTGCGAAGGTCGGTATATCTGGCCGCGGTGTTCGTCGTGCTGCTCCCGATACTGACTTTTGGGATGGCTTACCTCATCGTCGACGTGCCCAAGCCCGGTGACATCAGGACCAATCAGGTCTCCACGATGCTGGCCACCGACGGTTCGGAACTGGCGAAGATCGTCCCGCCCGAGGGCAATCGGGTCGACGTCAACATCGATCAGATCCCCGTACCGCTGCGCAACGCGGTGATGGCGGCCGAGGATCGCAACTTCTACACCAACCCGGGATTCTCCCTGTCTGGATTCGCCCGGGCGGTCAAGAACAACATCTTCGGCGGCGACCTTCAGGGTGGGTCGACGATCACCCAGCAGTATGTGAAGAACGCTCTGGTGGGCAGCCAGCGTTCGGGCGTCGGCGGCTTGATCCGAAAAGCCAAAGAGCTTGTGATCTCGACGAAGATGTCGCGGCAGTGGTCCAAAGACGAAGTCCTTCAGGCGTACCTGAACATCATCTATTTCGGTCGTGGCTCCTACGGCGTCGGCGCGGCGTCGAAGGCCTACTTCGGAAAGCCCGTGGATCAGCTCAGTGTGGCCGAAGGCGCTCTGCTGGCCGCATTGATCCAGCGACCCTCGACGCTGGATCCGGCAGTTGATCCCACTGGCGCGCTGGCGCGCTGGAACTGGGTTCTCGACGGCATGGTCACGATGGGCACGTTGTCGAAAGACGAGCGAGCCAAACAGGTTTTTCCGCAGACTGTGCCGCCGGAGCAGGCGAACTCGTCGAATCAGGTCGAGGGCCCGAACGGCCTGATCGAGCGTCAGGTGACCAAGGAACTGCTGGAACTCTTCAACATCGATGAGCGAACTCTGAACACCCAGGGTTTGCAGATCACCACCACGATCGATCCCGACGCGCAGAAGGCCGCGGAGGACGCCGCCTCGAAGTATCTCGACGGCCAGGACCCCACCATGCGTACGGCTGTGGTGTCGATCGACCCCAAGTCGGGGGCGGTCAGGGCCTATTACGGCGGAACCGACGCTCAGGGCTACGACTTTGCGCAGGCCGGATTACCGACGGGCTCGTCGTTCAAGGTGTTCGCCCTGGTTGCCGCGCTGGAGCAGGGGATGGGCCTGGGATATCAGGTCGACAGCTCGCCGGTGACGCTCAACGGAATCACCATCACCAATGTCGAGGGTGAGGGGTGCGGCACATGCACCATCGCCGAGGCACTGAAGCGTTCGTTGAACACCAGCTATTACCGACTGATGCTCAAGCTCAAGAACGGTCCGGCAGACGTGGCCGACGCCGCGCACCGGGCAGGCGTTGCCGACAGCTTCGCCGGGGTTCCGCACACCCTGTCCGAGGACGGTAAGGGCGGGCCCCCCAACAACGGCGTGGTGCTCGGTCAGTACCAAACGCGGGTGATCGACATGGCGTCTGCGTATGCGACGCTCGCGGATTCAGGCGTGTACCACAAGCCGCATTTCGTCCAGAAGGTCGTCAACGCGCAAGGCGAGGTGCTGTTCGACGCAAGTACCCAGGACAACGCGGGCGAGCAGCGAATCGACAAGGCCGTCGCCGACAACGTGACCGCGGCCATGCAGCCGATTGCCGGCTGGTCCAACGGTCACAACCTGGCGGGTGGCAGGCCGTCGGCGTCCAAAACCGGAACCAACCAGCTAGGCGACACCGGAGCCAACCGTGACGCGTGGATGGTGGGATATACCCCGTCGCTGTCGACCGCGGTGTGGGTGGGCACTGTGGACGGGACCCAGCCGCTGGTGAACAAATGGGGTGGCCCGGTGTACGGCGCCGGCATTCCGGCGGACATCTGGAAGGCGACGATGGACGGCGCCCTACAGGGCACGAACGTCGAGTCCTTCCCGACACCCACGGAGATCGGTGGTTATGCGGGCGTGCCTGCCGCACCGCCGCCACCATCGAGCACGCCGACCGACATCCCGCCGCCCCCAACCGAGACGGTGATCCAACCAAGCATCGAGATTGCGCCGGGAATCACCATTCCGATCGGACCGCCGACGACGGTGCCGATCGGACCGACCCCGGCGGCCCCCGACGCGCCTCAGCCGGGCGCTCCGGCACCGCCTCCGCCGGGCGATCCGAACGCGTCGTCACCGCCTCCGCCTCCGCCCCTGCCTCCACCGGCACCGTGAGACACGGCGCGGACGAGGATCAGGCTCAGCCGTCGTCGCGTGCGACAGTGTCGCCGGTGGCTCTCGCCGAGGATCGGCGCAGCGCGGACGATCGGGATCTGCCTAGCCGGACGGACGTCGTCGGCTCGGCGTTGTCCGGAGTTGTCGGGGGACCGGTCGGCAAGCATGCGTTGATCGGTCGGGCGCGGTTCCTGACCCCGTTGCGTGTGATGTTCATCATCGCGCTGGTCTTCATGGCGCTCGGCTGGGCGACGAAATCGCCGTGCCTGCAAACCGCAGGCACCGGCGCACCAGACCAACGCGTGGCCAACTGGCAGGGGCAGCGGGCCTACTACGAGCTCTGCTACTCCGACACGGTTCCGCTCTACACCGCTGAGTTGTTGAACCGGGGCAAATTCCCCTACAAGTCCAGCTGGATCGAGACCGGTTCCGGTGGGCAACCCCAGACCCAGTACGACGGCAGACCCGCTGTGCGGTACATGGAATACCCGGTGTTGACCGGGATATATCAGTACCTCGCGATGGCGCTCGCTAAGACGTACACGGCAGCGGCAAAGGCCGCGTCGTTGCCGGTGATCGCAGAAGTGGTGATGTTCTTCAACTTCGCGGCACTCGGGCTGGCCCTGGCGTGGTTGGCGACGGTGTGGGCCACGGCAGTCTTGGCGGGGCGCCGTATCTGGGATGCGGCGCTCGTGGCGGGTTCACCGCTGTTGATCTTTCAGATATTCACCAATTTCGATGCGCTGGCAACGGCTTTGGCGGTGGGCGGCCTGCTCGCCTGGGCGCGGCGAAGGCCAGCCTTGGCGGGAGTGCTGATCGGCCTCGGCGTAGCCGCCAAGCTGTACCCGGTGTTGCTGTTGCTACCGATCGTGTTGTTGGCAATCAGGACTGATCGTGTGGCCGACGCGGCACGTGCGGTGGTGGCCGCCGTGGCCGCCTGGTTTGTGGTCAATCTGCCAGTGCTAGTGCTGTTTCCGCGCGGCTGGTCCGAGTTCTTTCGGCTCAACTCACGACGTGGCGACGACATGGACTCGATTTACAACGTGGTGAAATCGTTCACGGGTTGGCGGGGGTTCGACCCCGGAACCGGTTTCTGGGAACCGCCACTGGTGCTCAATACGGTTGTCGCCGTTGCCTTTCTGTCGTGCTGCGCGGGCGTCGCCTACATCGCCCTGACGGCTCCGCGCCGCCCTCGGCTGGCGCAGTTGACCTTCCTGATCGTCGCGGCGTTCCTTCTGGTGAACAAGGTGTGGAGCCCGCAGTTCTCGCTCTGGTTGGTCCCACTCGCGGTGCTGGCCTTGCCGCACCGGCGGGTGCTGATTGCCTGGATGACGATCGACGCTCTGGTGTGGGTGCCACGGATGTACTACCTATATGGCGAACAGAACATGGGATTGCCGGAGCAATGGTTCACCGCCACGGTGGTCATCCGGGACCTCGCGGTGGTCGTATTGATGATCCTGGTGATCAGGCAGATCTACCGTCCGCAATCGGATCTGGTCCGCTGGCGGGGCCGGTTGGACGATCCGATCGGCGGGGTGTTCGACGAGGCGCCCGATGCTTTCCCGAGCCGATTCCCGAAGTGGCTCCGCCCCCGGCCGCCGGTCAGGTCATTGAGCGATTTCGCTGATCAGCCGGTGTTCCGGTAGCCTGACCAGGTTGCCGACGCAGGCGACCCTCCTGCCACGGACACGCCGTGGCCGCAACAACGACCATAGGAGGTGATGAGGTCCTCATGCGTCCATACGAAATCATGGTCATCCTCGACCCCACACTTGACGAGCGCACAGTTGCCCCGTCACTGGACACGTTCCTGAACGTGGTGCGCAGTGACGGCGGTTCGGTCGACAAGGTCGACATCTGGGGCCGTCGGCGGTTGGCGTACGAAATCGCCAAGCACGCCGAAGGCATTTATGCCGTTGTCGATGTGAAGGCCGCACCGGCCACTGTGTCTGAGCTCGATCGTCAGCTCAATCTCAATGAGTCGGTTCTGCGCACCAAAGTCATGCGCACCGACAAGCACTGAGCCTCCCAAGCACTAACAGGCAGCAACGTCGACGTCAGCCGATGTCGTAGCACTTTCGTAGGCTCGCACGAGCCGGATGCGCTGCGCATGGCCGGTCGACATTCACCTCAATCCTCAGGAGGACCTTGTGGCCGGTGACACCACCATCACCGTGGTTGGAAACCTGACCGCGGATCCCGAACTGCGGTTCACGCCGTCGGGCGCGGCCGTCGCCAACTTCACCGTGGCGTCGACGCCACGGATGTACGACCGCCAGAGCGGGGAGTGGAAGGACGGCGAAGCGCTGTTCCTGCGCTGCAACATCTGGCGTGAGGCGGCTGAGAATGTGGCGGAAAGCCTCACTCGCGGTTCGCGGGTCATCGTGACCGGTCGGCTAAAGCAGCGGTCCTTCGAAACGCGCGAAGGTGAAAAGCGCACTGTGTTTGAGGTGGAGGTCGATGAAATCGGCCCGTCGCTGCGTTACGCCACCGCCAAGGTCAACAAGGCCGGCCGCAGCGGCGGCGGCGGTGGTGGCTTCGGTGGGGGCGGCGGCGGAAATCGTCCAGCAGCCTCCGAACCCAATGAAGATCCCTGGGGCAGCGCCCCGGCATCGGGTTCGTTCGCCGGCGGCGACGACGAGCCTCCCTTCTGAGATTCCACTCACCCTGAAACCTTCAGCCGTGCCCTCGCACCGCGCGGCCCATCAGAACGAAAGAGACTGACAGATGGCCAAGTCATCCACCAAGCGGCGTCCGGCTCCGGAGAAGCCGATCAAGACCCGCAAGTGCGTGTTCTGCTCCAAGAAAGGCAAGGGGCAGGTAATCGACTACAAGGACACCGCGCTGCTTCGCACCTATATCAGCGAGCGTGGCAAGATCCGCGCCCGCCGGGTGACCGGAAACTGCGTGCAGCACCAGCGTGACATCGCGATCGCCGTCAAGAATGCGCGCGAGGTTGCTCTGCTGCCCTTCACGTCCTCGACTCGATAGAAGCATCAAAGGCAGAACGGAAGTATCGACATGAAGCTCATCCTCACCGCCGAGGTCGACCACCTCGGCACGGCCGGAGATACCGTCGAGGTTAAGGACGGGTACGGCCGGAATTATTTGCTGCCGCGCGGTCTGGCGATCGTGGCCACCCGTGGTGCGGAAAAGCAAACCGAGGGCATCCGTCGTGCGCGCGAGGCCAAGGTCGTGCGCGACCGCGCTCACGCCGACGAGATCAAGGCCGCCATCGACGCACTGGGTGCCATCTCGCTCCCGGTGCAGGCGGCTGCCGACTCCGGCAAGCTGTTCGGCTCGGTGTCCGCGAGCGACGTTGTGGCCGCCATCAGGAAGGCCGGCGGTCCCAGCCTGGACAAGCGCATTGTCCGCATGCCCAAGGCGCACATCAAGGCGACCGGCTCCCACACCGTGGCGGTGCACCTGCACTCCGAGGTCAATGTGGACATCACGCTGGAAGTGGTTTCCCAGGGATAGTTCCCGGGAACAGGAGCAACGAACAGATTCCCCGGGTGAAGGCCCTGAGCGGCCTTCCCCGGGGAATTGCTGTTTGTGCCGGCGAACTCTACGGGGTGTGCTGGCAGATCAGAATTTCATCTCGCCTTAACCCACAAAACAGCGTTTGGCAACTCAACACGCCCGACTTCGCAATCAACTCAGACACGCCGCACCAGTTGTCATCCACAGATGCTCGCGCACGTCAATTCGATCTGACCAGCATCGATGCCGACACTCAGGTGAATACTCCACAGCTTGTCCCCAAGCCCCCCAACATCGTTACCCCCAGGTATCCACAGCGCACTAACAGGTCCATCCACAGGCGCGATTTGTCAGCCCCTCAGCAACGTCTAACGTCATTCCCCTGCGGTGAGCGACCCTGCCGCCCAGCATTGTCAGTGCTCTGAAATAGCGTCGGGATCAACTTGGCTCGAAGGCAAGGCGGAGGTGGTGATAGCCCAATGGCGGTAGTAGACGACCTCGGCCAGCCACCCGCGACCGAAGAATTCGGCCGCCAACCACCACAGGATCTTGCGGCCGAGCAATCGGTACTGGGCGGCATGCTGCTGAGCAAGGATGCCATCGCAGACGTCCTGGAGCGCCTTCGCTCAGCTGACTTCTACCGGCCCGCGCACCAGAACGTCTACGACTCGATCCTGGACCTCTACGGCCGGGGCGAACCGGCCGACGCGGTGACCGTTGCGGCCGAATTGGACCGCCGTGGGCTGCTTCGCCGCATCGGTGGAGCGCCCTACCTGCACACCTTGATCTCCACGGTGCCGACCGCGGCGAATGCGGGGTACTACGCCGGAATCGTGGCAGAAAAGGCTTTGCTGCGACGTCTGGTGGAGGCGGGAACCCGGGTGGTCCAGTACGGCTACGCCGGGGCTGAGGGTGCCGATGTCAATGAGATCGTCGACCGCGCTCAGGCGGAGATGTATGACGTCACCGAACGCCGCACCACCGAGGACTTTCGTCCGCTGGAGGAGCTGCTTCAGCCGACGATGGACGAGATCGATGCCATCGCCTCCAACGGCGGAATTTCCCGCGGCGTGCCGACAGGTTTCACGGAACTCGATGATTTGACCAACGGCCTGCATGGCGGGCAGATGATCGTCGTCGCGGCCAGGCCGGGAATGGGGAAGGCTCTGGCACTTGACACCCCACTGCCGACGCCCACGGGTTGGACCACGATGGGCGAGCTTTCCGTCGGCGATTACTTGATCGGCGCAGACGGCCTCCCCACTCGCGTCGTCGCCGCGACCGACGTCATGTTCGACCGACCCTGCTACGCAGTCGAATTCTCCGACGGCACCGTCTTGATTGCCGACGCAGAGCATCAGTGGCTGACGGAGACCAGGGCCTCTCGCAGGTCTGCGCAGGCAGCAGCCGCGGGGTACATCCGGTACCGGAGTCAGCGCACGTTCGCGGCGGTGCGAACCACTAAAGAAATCGCTGAGACACTGCACTGCCCCACGAAGGACCGACGGCTGAACCATTCAGTGGCCAATGCCCAAGCGTTGCAGGCACCGGAGCGGGATCTCCTTGTCCCGCCATACACGCTCGGTGCGTGGCTGGGTGACGGCACCAGCGCCGCTGCGCAGATCACTTCGGCGGATCCAGAGATATTGATGCACATCGAGGCCGAGGAGTCATGCCACAGCTCAGTCGGCACATTGCAGGCTCGGCTACGAACCGTAGGCGTGCTGAACAATAAGCACATCCCGATGGACTATCTGCGGGCCTCGGAAGCGCAGCGCCGAGATTTGCTTGCCGGACTTCTGGACACCGACGGCACAGTAACCAATGGCGGAGCCATCCAGTTCAGCGTGACCAACCAGCGGTTGGCCAACGATGTATTCGAGCTCATCGTGAGTTTGGGCTATCGGTGCCAGCGCACATCCAAGCGCGTCCGGGGAAGATCCGAATCGAGTTCCACGGCCTACATCCTCAATTTCTCGACGGATGACCCGGTCTTCTACCTCCCACGTAAAGCGTTGATGCATAAGGATCGCCGTGCCGATGTCGGCGCCGTGCGTTGTGCCTCACGCTTTATCACCGCGGTTCGGCGTATCGGGAGCGTTCCGGTCCGATGCGTTGAGGTCGACAATGGCGATCACATGTACCTGGCCGGTCGCTCGATGGTGCCGACACACAACTCCACTTTGGGCCTCGATTTTTTGCGCGCGTGCTCGATCAAGAACCGCTTGTCGAGCGTCGTGTTCTCACTGGAAATGAGCAAGACCGAGATCGTCATGCGGCTCTTGTCCGCCGAGGCGAAGATCAAGCTGGCCGACATGAGATCGGGCCGGATGAGCGACGACGACTGGACTCGTCTCGCGCGGCGAATGAGTGAGATCAGCGAAGCGCCCCTGTACATCGATGATTCGCCGAACCTGACGATGATGGAGATCCGCGCGAAGGCCCGTCGGTTGAAGCAGAAGGCCGGTCTGCGCCTGGTCGTCATCGACTATTTGCAGCTGATGACGTCGGGCAAGAAGGTCGAATCGCGCCAACAAGAAGTCTCGGAGTTCTCGCGTCAGCTCAAGCTCTTGGCCAAGGAGCTTGAAGTTCCCGTGGTGGCGATGAGCCAGTTGAACCGCGGACCCGAACAGCGCACCGACAAGAAGCCGATGCTTTCGGACCTCCGTGAGTCGGGTGCCATCGAGCAGGACGCCGACATGGTGATCCTGCTGCATCGGCCTGATGCGTTCGAGCGTGACGACCCGCGCGGGGGAGAAGCCGACCTGATTGTGGCCAAGCATCGCAACGGGCCGACGAAGACGATAACCGTTGCGCACCAACTCCATTTGTCGCGATTTACGAACATGGCGCGATAGCGGGATTTGTAGTGTAGGTTCTCGTTTCTGACTTCATAATCTCACTTACGGTTTCATTTGCGTTGCATTTATGAAGCGAAATCGAGACGACCGGTTGCATTGGTTCGTTTTGGGGTGACCGTGATGATATGGCCGGGTCCTTTGGTCCTACCCATGCCGTCGCGGAGATCCGGGACAGGACTTCCCTGTCCGAGGTGGCGATCCCATGGGGATGTGCAACAACGGATTTCCTGAGCTGCGCTCTTCCGTGGCGGACATTCCGATGGCGGGATGGTCAACGGCACTACTCGGGGACGTACTGGTCGGCGACCAACCGCGACCACGTGATTTATGAGTCACGCCTGGAGTTGGCGCGGTTGTTGTTCGCTGACTACGACGTGGCGGTCCGCCAGGTGATCGCGCAGCCATTCCTGTTGCGCGCCATAGTGAATCGACGCATGCGCAGGCACGTGCCGGACTTTCTGCTATTCACCGACACGGTTCCTCCCGTCGTGGTCGATGTGAAGCCGGCCCACCGGCTTGAGGTGGAGAAGGTGCGCTTCACCCTGGATTGGACCCGCGAGCTCGTCGAGGAACTCGGCTGGCGCTACGAGGTGTGGACCGAGCCGCCTGAACTGAGTGTGATGAATCTAAGGTTTCTGGCGGGTTTCCGGAACTCCGACCGATTCGACCCCGAATTGTTGAAAGTAGTTCGCCGCGAGGCGGTTTCGGACTGCGTGTTGGGCCAGGTGCTCGACCGTGATCTCGGCGAGCCGCCGTACCGGGTGCGTGCGGCGGTGGTGCACCTCCTGTGGCGCCATGACTTGGAAGTCGACATCACCCAACCCTTGAGAACGTCCAGCCCTCTGATGAAAGGAACAGACCATGTCCAGTGAGGGAGTTCGGATCGGGGTGGGCACCAGGGTGCTCTACGACGGTGTGCTGTGGGAGGTCACCGAATTGCAACCCTCGGCGGGGGGAACCGAGGTGGTGCTGGGCGCGTATGGGCGACACGGCGAGGTGGTGCGGATCAGTTTGCGCGAACTGCTCGACGGGCGACGCGCCCGCGTCTACGGCGAGGGCTCAGGCCCGAATTCCGACGACCCTCTGGATCCGGCCGCCGCGGTGCTCTCCGCCCTGACCCGGCCAGAGCGGGAAGCCATCGGGCAGCGGGCGGCACATGTCCGGGAGGTGCTGACCGGATATCGCTGTGGCACAGAGGGGTTGGCCCTACCGGGGGAGCCGCGCGGCGACTACGACCCGGCCAAGCCGTTGACGGCTCGCTATGCCGCCAAGGCCGCCGAACTCGGGGTCTCAATGCGCACGGTCCAGGGCTGGGCCGCCGATTACCTGGCCCACGGCGAGGCTGGCCTTGCGCGCAGCACGCTGAGCAGACAGTGCCCGACCGGGAGGGTCGATGAGCGCTGGGTGCAGACGGCGGTGGAGGTGATGGTCGAACACGGCGAACAGTCCCGGCCCTCGCAGGCGATGGTGATCAAACGCACGAACGCCCGCGTCATCGCCCGGTTCGGCCCGGACGTGGTGGCGGCGCCCAGTCGCCCGGTCGCCTATCGGATCCTGGCTCAATTGGAGAACCGCTACCCACTGTTTCGTTTGTCGACGAAACGCAATCGCGACATCGCCGGCCGCCCGGGCGGGGTGTACGGCAAGTTGCGGCCGACGCGTCCCGGGGAGTTCCTGCTGATGGACACCACCCGCCTGGACGTCTTCGCCCTGGATCCGCTGACGCTGCGATGGGTGCAGGCCGAGTTGACCGTGGCGATGGATTGGTACACCCGCTGCATCACCGGTCTGCGCCTCACGCCGGTCTCCACCAAGTCCGTGGATGTCGCCGCCGTGCTCTACCAGAGTTTCCGGCCCCGCCCGGCGGGCAAGGACTGGCCCCGCGAGGCGGTGTGGCCCGAGCACGGCATCCCCCGTTCGGTCCTGCTGGACCTCGAGGCCATGCAAGGGCCGACCACCGGCTCGTCAGGTCCGGCGATCGTCCCGGAAACCCTGGTCATCGACCACAGCAAAATCTATGTCTCGGATCATCTGACCAGCGTGTGCCAACGGATGGGCATCTCGATCCAGCCCGCGCGGCTGCGCACCGGACGCGACAAGGGACCGGTCGAGCGGTTCTTCCGAACGCTGCGCGAAGACCTGCTCCAAGCCCTGCCCGGCTACAAGGGACCTGACGTGCACTCCCGCGGCCTCGACCCCGAAGCGGACGCATTTTTCTACCTCGACGAACTGGAAGACATGATCCGCCAATGGGTCGCAGCGATCTACCACCACAGGCCCCATGAGGGCCTGATCGACCCCCACATACCGAAGCTGCGGATGTCTCCGGCCCAGATGTTCGAGCATGGCCTCGCCCGCGCCGGCTATATCGAAGCCCCCCGCGACCCCGACCTGGCCTACGAGTTCCTCAAGACCGGATGGCGACGCATCCAGCACTACGGTGTCGACTTCGACGGCCGCCGCTACAACGGTGCCGGGCTGGACCTCTACCGCGGCCTGGAGAGCCCCTACACCGGACGGGCGCGGGGACGCTGGCCCATCTACTACGACCCCGACGACGTCACCCGCGCCTACTTCCGCGACCCGCACACCCGACGCTGGCACACCCTGATCTGGGAACACGCCCCCGCGATGCACATGGCCTTGAGCGAAGACGCGCTGCGCTTCGCCCGCAAGAAGGCCGCCGAAAAGTACAGGTACCCCGACGACCGCCTCGCCATCGAAGACCTGCTGCAGCGCTGGAACCTCGGCCTGGGCACCACACTTGCCGAGCGACGAATGGCGCTGCGACTGGCCCGCGAGGAATCCCTCATCGACAACACGCAGGACTCGCCTGACACCCCGTCGCCGGAACCCATCGATGACGCCGAGGACGCCGAGGACGCCGACGACGCTGAGACCTCCAGGAACGTCGAATCGGAAACAGGTGACGACGACGATGACGACGATGGCGACGACGACTTCTACGTCGGCGCGTTTGCGGACGCATGATGGCGAAGAAGGCGGCAGCCCCGCAACCGGAAGCCCACCTGGACAACTTGACCTTGTCGCGCAAGGAGGGATTCCGCGACTTCGTCAACGCTCCGGTGAGAGTTCAACCCGAACTGCTCACCGCCCGTGCACTGGGCGAGCTCAGCGAACAGGCCCGCGCCGAATACGACGCCCGCCGGCGAAAGTGGCACGCCAATCTCGGTCCGTTCAAAACCCCTCAACTGGCCGCCATCCACGACGACCTGGAGGACATCGTCGCCAGCAACGATCAAGACGGCGACAAGCCCAAAGGAGCGGTCGCGATCGACGCCTATCCCGGACTCGGCAAGACCACCGCTGTCCTGGACTTCGCCAAGAAGTTCCACCTGCGCGAGATCGCCGAGAACGGCGCTGTCACCGACAGCGGTGGCGAACGTTGGCCGGTGTGCCGGGTCGGGCTGGCCGGCAACACCGGCATGGTTGCTTTCAACAAAGCCATGCTCGGCTTCTACGCCCACCCCGGCAAATCCAGAGGCAGCGCAGACGATTACGCCTACCGTGCCCTGGACTGCGTACTCAGTTGCGAAACCAAGATCCTCATCATCGACGACCTGCACTTCCTGCGGTGGCGTAACACCGCCGGCGTGGAAATCAGCAACCACTTCAAATACATCGCCAACGAATTCCCCGTCACCCTCATCTACGTCGGTGTCGACCTCGACAAGCGCGGTCTCTTCTTTGATGGACAAGCCACCAGTGACAGGGCCATCGCCCAAACAGCCCGCCGCACAACAAAACTCAGCATGGGTCCCTTTGGCATCCGAACCGACAGGCAACGCCTGCATTGGCACCTACTCCTGCTCACCGTCGAGCAACGAGTCGTGCTCGTCAACAAACGGCCCGGGATGCTCGCCCACGACCTGTCCGACTACCTGTTCGCCCGCAGCACCGGACACATCGGCTCGCTGATGACCCTGATCAACCGCGGATGCTGGCGGGCCATCCGCTCAGGCGTCGAATGCCTCGACGGAGACCTCCTCGATGAGGTCAAGACCGACGCTGGATCCGAGAGCCGGCGAGCCGAATTCGAGGCCGCCTTCACCAGCCGGACTTTGACCACCGAAGTCCAACGCAGCCGAAAACCCGCACGAGCGCGAACCTCCGGGTCTCCCAGCAGGTCCTCGCACGTGCCGAAGAAGGCCCCGACAAAGCGCGCTCGATGAGCACCGGCCGCACACTGCCGATCCGAGTCACCCCGTTGCCCGGTGAGGCATTGGACTCCTGGCTCGAGGCGATCAGCCACAGGCTGCGATCAGCACACGGCGACACCCTGACCTCTCTTGGGCTCGCCGCACCCGGCCTCGTCGCCGTCGAGGAATCCTGGCTGACACGCTTGCCAGCGCATAACGCCGAGCACATCAGCGCCGTCACCGGCCAACCCATCGAGCGTCTCCACCAGATGACCCTCGCCCACTACGCCATCCCACGCCAGAACATCACCAGTGCAGCGCCACGACCGCCGCCGTGGTCACAGACCCAACGATCGCGCTACTGCCCTGACTGTCTGGCCGAATCCAACGGCCGCTGGCAACTGCAGTGGCGACTGGGATGGCAATTCCTTTGCGACATACACCGGTGCCTACTGGTCGACACCTGCCCGGCATGCGGCGGCAGGCAGCGGGAACGCTTCTTCCCCCTCGATCTGATCCCCCGCCCCGGCCTGTGCGCACGCCCCGAACCCGGTGCCACCGGGCGCAGCCCACGACGCTGCGCCACCGATCTCAGCGCAACCCCGTCCACACGGTTCCCCGAGGCCAGCCATCCCATACTCGAAGCCCAGCGCGCACTTCACGCCGTGATCACCGAGAACAACGCGGCGTTCGGCATCTACCGTGAGGAACCCGTCACCGCACTCGAGTGCCTGCGCGACATCCGAGCAATCGGCGGCAGACTCCTGCTGCCATCGACAACCGCTGAACTGAAACGTCTCATACCCCCTGACCTTTTCGCCGCGCACCGACAGGAACTTCACGACCACGATGATCGTCCGGACGGCCACGGCACCACTCCCGGATTCCGCGCCCGACTCTCGGCCATCAGCGCCGCCACCGCCGTCACCGGAGCCCTCAGCATCCTCGGCCACGACAACCTCGCCGCTGCCGGGCGCGCACTGGGACGACTGGAAGATCGCCGCCGCAGCAACGCCAAGTCCCTGGACTGGGCCATCACCGGATGGGCCCATGACACCACTGCCGCCCTGGCGTCAGCACGACTCACCAGCCGCGCCACACTGCTCTCGCCGACCGAGCAACTGCGCTACCGCATCGGTGACACCCAACCGGGAGTTCCCTCACTCAGTCACGCCGACAGCCTCGACATTGCGCGGAAACTCCCGTGCACGTTATGGAGTGACTGGTCGGTACGCCTGACCATCCCCGCCCTGGATCCCCTGCAATGGACAGACTCCCTGCCCGCGGTCCTCCTTGTGGCCAACAGTCGCATCACCTACAGCGAGGCCTGCGCAGCATTGGGATCACCAACAGCTACAGGCCGAACCATTACCTACCAACTGAGAAAAATCGCCCAAAACCCCCGGTGGACTGACATCCGCCTCGCGCTCACCCGCCTCGCGGACTACCTGCACAACGAACAGACACCGATCGACTACGCACGACGCCGCGCAATCGACTACCGCTCCCTGCTGCCCGGCGACACCTGGAACGCCATCTGCGGACAACTGGACATCCGACCGGGCGGGGAAAAGCGCCTGCACGTCGTCCGCTGCCATCTCTACACCGCGATCAGCGGCAATCCGGCCCAACTGGCTCCCTGGTTCGCCGACAACAACGACTTCCGCTCAGCACTCGCCGCATTCGCCACCGTCCTCACCCCGGGACTGCTCGCCGCGTTGCGCGAGCACGGCCAACACTTTCTGCACCAGAACGGAATTGACGAGCCGCTCACCTGGTCGCCACCGCGCGAACTCATCGACGACCTCACCCTGCCCGGGCCAGACCCCGACCGGATCCCCATCACAAAACTGCACCGCCTGATCCGCCGACAAGTTCCCCTCAGCGACATCGCCCACGCACTCAGCGCAACACCCGAGGCCCTCCGCCACACCCTCGCGCAGAACCCCGCCCCAGAAGGCCTACTTGGCCCAACATCCAAACCAGCGCCAGTGTTGTCCGCGCTATCAGGAAAGCTGTCGGCCGAACAACTACGTGATCTCTACATCGACCAGCGAGTGTCGTTGCGGGCGATCGCGGAGCGATACGGCGTAGGACGCCATGTCGTCGCACGACTTCTACAGCACAGCGCCATTCCCGTGCGGCCCGCGCACCGCCCGCGCCACCGAGACGACGTCGACCGCGACTGGCTCTACACCGAGTACGTTCTCAACCGCCGCACACTTCCCGAACTCGCCGCCGAAAGAGGCATGAGCACCATGAACATGTCCCGATTGGCCAAACTCCACAACATTCCGGTCAGAGGGCGCGGCGGTCCCAGCCACCGCGCGACTCTCGTCGCCGAACGATCCGTGAACAATGCACCCGACATCCTCAAACCGGCCCTCACTGGCATCGGCGGATGGGAACGCCTGCAACGCTTCGCAAAAGCCGCCGAATACCCAACCTTGACCATCGCCGCACACGAACTCCGCGTGAATCAGTTCACGCTCGTCAACCAGATCAATCGGATAGAACGCGAACTCGGCACGAAGCTTTTGGAGCGCGCTGAACGGGGTCGACCTATGCAGCTCAACAGAGAAGGCTCAATGATTGTCCGCGCTATCCGGGCCTACGAGCGCAAGCAAGGAAGTAAACCCAAACGCCGGTAGCGGGCCTGACCGTTCGGATCGCTCGATCCGGCTTCGCGCTCCCATCCGCCGCTCTTCGACCTCGGCCCGCCCTGCCCCGGGCGGGCATGTCGACAATGACCGTTCCAGAAGCGGTGCTTCTTCGGCGACGTTGCGTGGTGGACGGAGTTCGGCGGTTGTCACTTGCCGCATGCCATGGGCAGTTTCCGAAAACCACGAGTCCGACGCCATGCCGGGATTCTTGCGTTACTGATCCGGAACGCGAGTGTTATTCCCTGCTGCTCGCCTCGCGGAACGCTCCATGTCACTGTCGATGCTGTGGCCGCCAGCAGGGAATTGACGAAGACCGATAGCCTTCTGGCTGCCCGCTGCGCGGCGGTTGCTTCGCTGGGTGCGGCGGTGATCCATTTCACGGTAGCGCCCATGCATTGGCGGGATTGGTTGCCGTCGGGGGTGTTTTTTGCGGCGCTCGCCACGTTCCAGTTGCTGTGGGCATTCGTTGCGTGGTCGCGTCCGGGCATCTTGGTGCTGGCCGCCGGGATTGCGGCCAATGTGGGTGCTGCCGGGTTGTGGGTCATGTCCTGCGTGGTGGGGCCCCCGGTGGGGCCCTCCGCCGGTCGGCCCGAAGCAGTGGGGGCTGCCGGCATCTGTGTGCTGTTGCTGCAGTGCTACGTCGTCATGGGCGCAGCGTGGGCGTGGGCACGCAAGGATCAGCCAGAGGCGGTCTCGGGCTTCGGGAAGGCGCTGGTCTTGATGGGCGCCAACACCGTGATGGCCGGGGCGGTGACAGTTGGCCTGGTGGCGAGTCTTCAGGGGCACCACCAGCATCACCATGGGGGGGCGGTCGAGGCGCAGCGCGAACATGAGGCCGTCCACGATGCGCACATGGAGGGCCACCATCATGACGCTGATCACGCTGACCCTGCTGTGCCCCCGGACCATGCGCCGGCGCCGGCCGGGTCGGGGCTGCCAGTGACCGATATGGGCCTTCACACCGCCGATGATCCTCATGCCGAGCACGCGGCTCCGCCGGTTGCCGTTGCGCCGCAGCCGTCTTCGGTCGCGGTGCCTGACGAGCTGGGGGAGCCGGTGACTGATATGGGGCTGGAGTCCGACGGTCACCACCACGATCACGGCTGAGCCTAGGTCCGCAGCTGTAGGTGCAGCCACACGCTTTTGGATCGCAACGCCAACGCATCCCGGTTGACAGGCGGGACCGACAGACTCTTTACGGATAACGGAGATCCAATGAACCAGGAACTCGAACTTCAGCTGACCGACACCCGATTGCTTCAGACCTTGCGTCTCCTCGAAACGTCGATGAAGGATCACCCCGACCAGTACGGGGTTGCCAATGCGGTGCAGGCGATCCATGCTTCCCGCGAGTTCATCACCCGGCTGCGCGGCCTACCCGAGACGGGTGGCCGGTGCGGCGTGACGTCACTGGCGCATAACTGAAGTTGCCGATCACGGCGGAGGGTCGGCTCTGGAGCTGTGCACCCTCGTGCGTTGTGCGAACTTCACCCAGGGCGTTGGGATGGACCTAGTGTCCGTGTTCGCTGTGCGGGGAGCCTGACTGGCCGTCGGCGGAGGGGGCCGGGATGGTGAGGGTGGTGCTGTTGGTGGGTGCCGCGGCCGGTGGTTTGGGGGAGGCGCTGATGCCGTTGGGTTCCGTGCCCACCGGAATGGTCGCCACCACCGACAGGTCTGCCAGATCGACCGTGGAGACGGTGTTGTCGAAGCTGTTGGTCACCCATGCCCACCGGCCGGAGGCGTCGATGACGACGCCGTGCGGCCCGGAGCCGGTGGTGACGGTGCCGCGGGTCGTCATGGCTGCGGTGTCGATGACCGACAGGGTGTGGCCGGGAACGTCTCTGCTGCCTTGATCGGCGCAGAGCACCGTTGTCTCGTCGGGGGACAGATAAAGCTGCACGGGGGTATTGGGTACCGGGACCGTGCCGATGATTTTGCGTTGTGTCAGATCAACTTTCACCACGCTGGGCGGATCGCTGATGCCGGTGTAGGCGTATGTGCCGTCGGCGCTGACGGCGACCTGGACGGGCGAATCACCGACCGGCACCGCCCCGACGGACTGGTCGGTGGCGGGGTCGATCAGGTCCAGTGCACCGTCCATCATGTTGGCGACGACGATCACCGATCCTGCGGCGGCGGGGCGTTGGCCGTGGGGCATGCCGCCGAGGGTGATCCGTCCCGCGGGAACCAGGCCGTGGGCACGGTAGACCGACACGGTGCCGTCTCCGGCGTTGGTGACG
>Ga0075163_10000784_pt1 | contig 42350 bp, 31 predicted proteins | sample JI1023141ADNA_FD_71478 | JGI IMG/M metagenome (GOLD analysis project Ga0075163, IMG submission 71478) | Wastewater effluent complex algal communities from Wisconsin, to seasonally profile nutrient transformation and Carbon sequestration -... | ecosystem: Engineered > WWTP > Effluent > Algae...
GGGGGCCCGTCAGTTTTTCGGGGGCGGACGGCGGTCGATCGACCGCCCGCGCGATTTTCGTCGAGCCGTTTTGACGAGCGGCCGCGTCTGTCCGGACACGGGGCCTCAGCTTTCCGACGTCGTGCGACGGCCGCCACGCCGTCGCCGGGTCAGCGAGGTTCCGGCTTCCCCCGGCGGCCGGTTCGCGCGACGGTGGAAGGACCCCGCCCCCCCTCTGCCCGAGGTCACCGTGACCGCTCTCCGCGCGACCCCTCGCCTCGCCCTCGCCGCCGCCCTGTCGACCGTCGCCGCGTGCGACCTCTACTTCGGCGGTGCCCCCGACGCCGGCCCGGACGCGTCGATCGACGCGACACCGATCGATGGTCGGCCGATCGACGGGCCGCCGATCGACGGGCCCGACGGCGATTGCCGGGTCGGCGGGACCCCGACCCAGCCGGCCCTGGTCGTGACCGACCCGACCGTCCTGGCGCGGTTCGGCTTCGCGCGGGTGATGGAGCGGATCCTGACCACCGCGCAGGTCGCGCCGGGGCAGACCGCGCGCGCCACCTTCCAGCAGTGGATGCGGACCTTCGGCGCCTCGCCGGCCAGCGGCGACTGCGACGACCCCGGCATCGACCCCGAGCGCTTCGGCCTGGTGTGTCCGCGCCCGCCCGAGGCCCGGCTGGCCCTGGTCGACCCGTTCACCCCGAGCTCCGGCGTCGCGTTCGAGCCGCTCGGCCTGTTCAACCGCTTCGACCTCGCGCCGGCCGACGGCTCGCACTGCGGCGAGTACCGGATCGTCTACGCGATGCAGTCGCGGGTGGCTGGGCTGCCCGGTCGGGCGCTGATCATCTTCGAGGGCGTGTTGCCCAACCCGACCCCGGGTGGCGGGATCGACGCCTGCCTGCCGGTCGCGCGGTTCTGGCAAGGCCTGGGGCGCACCGGCTCGTCGACCGAGGTGGCCGACGCCCTCGAGCGCTTCTACCTGACCGGCGGCGCGGTCGCCGGGTTCCCCGCGGTGGTCGCGGCCCACGCCTACGGGCTCGCGCGCGGCGCGACGGCCGACCATGGCGAGGGCCAGATCCGCACCAACTTCTTCATCGACTCCCTCGAGTGGCAGCTCCGCGAGTTCAAGCTGCGTCGGACCTGCGCCGACTCCGCCGACCCGGCGACCTGTCGCCTCACGTTCGCGCACGTCACCGTCAAGTCCAACCCGGCCGAGGAGCTGATGTTCGGTCACCCGCGCGCGGCGTCGTTCCAATCGCAGTTCGTGGCCCAGGTGCCGCGGCTGGTCGGTCGCAACCCGTCGTCCTTGTCGCTGGCGCCGGCCGATGTCTTCAACGAGTACGAGAGCGTGTCGTCGCGGACCACCGTCGACTACGCGACCGGTGGGTTCGACCCGGCGTTCCGCTCCGCGCTCGCCAGCAAGCTGGCGTCGATCGGCTCGCCGCTGTCACCGATCGACGTCTTGCGGCGGGCCACCACCCAGACCTGTGCCGGCTGCCACCAGGTCTCGAACAACGCCTTCCTCGGCGGTGGGATGGTGTGGCCGCCCAGCCTGGAGTTCGTGCACATCGACGAGAACCGCCGCCTGTCCCCGGCGCTCACCACCGCGTTCCTGCCGCACCGACGCCAGGTGCTCGAGAACTTCATCAACGCCCGCTGCGACCCGGCCAACGCGCGGGCCGCCAGCGACGTCGTCCTCGGTGACGCCGACATCGCGCGGTTGATCGCCGACGGCGCGACCGTCGGCGGCGGCGCCGTCGGCGCGCCGAACTGATCGCGCGGCCTCACCCGGCGGTCGGCGCCAGCCACAGCCCGCGGAATCGACGGCCGGTGGCGTCGGGGAGCTCCTTGCACGGCGTGCCGTCGATCGCGACCGCGCCGTCGTCGGACAGGAGCAGCACCTGGTCGCCGTCGTCGGGGCTGAAGGTGCCCTCGGGGTTCTGGCCCGCGAGGTCGAGCTCGACCGGGACCGCCGCGCCGTGGCCGTCCCAGGTGAACAGCCGCGACGCCGCCTCGCCGTCGCGGGCGCCGGCGACGATCAGGTACTGGCCGCGCCACCACGACAGCGCGCGGACGCCCAGGCCGCCGAGGTCGAGCTCGATCGGAGGACCGAGGGTGGCCGGCCCGCCGGCGACGAACGCGGCCGGCTGCTCCAGGCGGACCAGCAGGGCCCGGCCGGCCGGCACCGGGTTGCGGAAGCCGAGGAGCAGCGCGCCGTCGGGGGTCGCGGTCATCCCCTCGAGGTTGAAGCCGCCCTCGGACTTGGGCGCGCGGGCCGCGGCCGCGGCCAGCTCGAAGCGCGCGAACCGCGGGTCGGCCAGGAGCGCCCCCAGCAAGCCGTCGGTCGAGCCGACCACCTCGACCGCGGCGGCGCCGCCCTGGGACGGCAAGGTCGTGGCGAAGAACCGCAGCCGCTCGGGCCGGGCCTTGCCCTTGCTGTTGCGACCGTGGGAGGTGATCCAGTACGCGCGCTCGCCCAGGCGAGTCGCGGCCTCGAGATCGAGCTCGGGCATGCGCGGCGTCCGCTTGCCCTTCGGCGTGAGCCCGAGGTCGACCGACACGTCGACCGCGGCGATCGGCGCGCCGCCCCGGGTGGCGTCGTAGATCCGCAGCACGTTGTCCTCGTCGTCGGCGACCACCATGTGGCGGTCGTCGAGCGCCACCGCCCCGGAGGCGTCGCACGCGCCGGCGAACACCACCTCGTGGCTCGGGCGCAGCGCGAGCGGCGGCGTGGGCTGGTGGGGCGCCGGCGACGGTGACGGCGACGGTGACGCGGCGCCACAGGCGGCCAGGAGCAGGACCACGGCGAGGCGGGACATCCCTTCAGCATGACGGCGATCGTCGGCGGCGCCAGGCGCGGACGGTCACCGGTCGGCGGTCACCGGTCGGCGGTCACCGGTTCGCCGCGGTGGGTCAGCAGCCGTCGTAGACGTAGCCGGGTTGGCCAGCGGGCACCAGGTCGAGGTCGCGGAGCGCGATCGACAGACGGGCGCCCCAGGTCGTGCAGCCGGTGGTGAAGTCGGCGCGGCGATACTCGATCACCAGCACGTCGTCGCCGTAGGCGCCGACGTAGACGTCGCACTCGCGGTAGCGGTTGCACTCCTCGGTGACGACGAAGTCGGTGCCGAGCTCGGCGCGGCGGCCGACCAGCTCGGCGGCGTTCTTCTGGCCGATCGGCAGGCCCTCGGCGTGGGCGGCGTCGGCGAACAGCCGCATCATCGCGACCGCGTGGTCCTCGGTCAGGAGGCCCCGCGACCGGGCGTAGGAGTCGAGGTTGTCGATCTCGATCGCGTCGAACCCGGCCCGCTTGCAGCCGGCGATCCAGCCGCCGACGATCGCCGCGATCGCCGCCCGCTTGGTCGGGGTGCGGACGTCGAGCAAGGCCTCGTTCCAGTCGGGATCGATCACCGGCTGGCCGCTGGCGTCCTCGAGGATCAGGTCCATCGCCGCCCACATCGCGTCGTCGCCGGGCTGGGCCTGGAAGCCGTTGACGTAACAGACGTTGTAGCGGCCGGGGGCGGGGAGGGCCTCCCGATCGCGGGCCACGATCCCGGCCGCTGCGGGTGGCGGGTAGGCGCCGCCGAGCTGGTAGTCGAGGCCGGCGTTGTGCGGCGGCAAGCGTCGGGGCGTGGGGCCGTCGCCGCTCGGGACGCCATCGGTCGCGGCGCCGTCGCCGGGCGCGCCATCGTCGGGGGCGCCGTCGCCGGGCGCGCCATCGGGGGTCGCCGGGGATCCCCCACAGGCGGTCGCGGTCAGGACCAGGGCCATCGCGAGCCAGGAGCGGCGCATCGCGGCATCGTACCGCGCGCGCCGGGCTCACCCGTCGGGAGGATGGTCGGGATCACGGAGGCTCGCGGGCCAGGCCCAACTCGGGTAGCACTGAGGGATGCTCTCGCCGGTCGCCTCGCCGTCCGCCGCCGCGCCGCCCGCGGCCATCGCCACGCCGACCCGGGCCGAGCTGGCGACCCGGCTGTTCACCCGGTCGATCGCCCGCGAGCACGGCTTTGTGCCGCTGCGGGTCGAGGGCGCCCTGCCGTCGGGGCTGCGCGGCACCCTGGTCCGCAACGGCCCCGGGCAGTTCGGCCAGTTCGGGCAGCGCTACGCCCACAGCTTCGAGGGCGATGGCCTGATCACCGCGGTCCGGCTCGACCAGCGCGGCGCCGCCGGGGCCTGTCGCCTGGTCGCCTCGGCCGGTCTGGCCGCCGAGGCCGCCGCCGGGCGGGTGCTCTACGGCACCGGGCTCGGGTGGCCGCGCCGCTTCGCCAACGCCGTGCGCGGTCGGGTCAAGAACACCGCCAACACCAACGTCGTGCCGTGGCAGGGCCGGCTCCTGGCCTTGATGGAGGCGGCGCGCCCGACCGAGCTGCGCGTGACCGCCGACGATCTCGAGACCGTCGGCGAGACCGATCTCGGTGGCGTGATCGGCGCGGCGCTGTCGGCCCACCCTCACGAGGTCGCGGCCCATCGCACCAGCTACAACTTCGGCGTCGAGTACGGGCGGCGGACCCGCCTGGTGGCCTACGCGCTGCCCGAGGTCGGCCCGGTCCGTCGCCTCGGCGAGGTCGAGCTCGGCTTCGCGCCGATGCTGCACGACTTCATCGCCACCGAGCGCCACCTGTGCTGGTTCCTGTCACCGGCCGCAGTGGTGGTGCCGCGCATGTTGCTCGGCCTCGGGCGCTTCGATCAGCTTTTTCGCTGGCGCCCCGAGCTCGGCACCGAGGTGATCGTCATGCCGATCGCCGAGCCCACGCGGGTGACCCGGTTCACCGTGGACGCGTTCTACCAGTGGCACTTCGCCAACGCCTTCGAGCGCGGCGGCGAGCTGGTGATCGACTACGTCCGCTACCCCGACTTCGCGAGCTTCACGTCGCTGGGCGACGGCGTCGCTCGGGGTGGGCTCGACGACGGCCGCCTGCATCGGGCCACGGTCGACGTCGCCGGACGCACGCTGCGCTCGGACCAGCTCCTCGACGACGCGGTCGAGTTCCCGCGCGTTCACCCGGCGCAGACCGGGGTCGCCCACGCTCGGAGCTGGCTGGTCGCCGACAACCTGCGGGCGCTCGTCGCCTACGCCGAGGGCGGCCCGCTCCGCCGCTTCACCTTCGCCGCCCACGAGGCGGTGTCGGAGGCGGTGTTCGTGCCCGACGCCGAGCGCGCCGGCCCCGACGCCGGCTGGCTCCTGGCCTTGGTCTACGACGGCCGCGCCGACGCCTCGCACCTGGCGATCCTCGACGCCGCGCGCCTCGAGGACGGCCCGGTGGCCCGGGCCTGGTTCGATCACGCCGTGCCGATCACCTTCCACGGCTCGTGGGTGCCGGCCTGACGGTCGGCGCCGGCCGAGCCGTCAGCGCGCGCCGTCGCCGCGCATGATCGCCGTGATCAGGTTGCGGCGGGTCAGGGCGGTCGCGGTCAGGACCCCGCCCATCAGCGCGCCGCCGACGCCGGCGGTGCACACGTCGGCGCCGGTCAGGAACAGGCCCCGCACCGGCGTGTGGGGCCGCAGGTGGCGGGCGGCGAACCGCTCAGGGGTGTGGGCCAGGCCGTAGATCTCGCCGCGGGGATGGCCGACGAAGTGCGCGGTCGACAGCGGCGTCGACAGCTCGGCGTGGTCGACCTTGCCGCGGAGCTGCGGCACCTGCTGGTACAGCGCCTCGAGCAGGCGATCCGACAGCTCGCGCTTGACCGCGTCGTAGTCGGCGCCGCGCTTCTTCCACCCGGTGCCGGCCCACGGCGCGAAGCGATCGTAGGGACACACGCCGATGACCTCGATCGTGCTCCGGCCCGGGTAGCGGCGCGCGAAGTCGGGATCCTTGGCCGACGGGAACGACAGGTACGCGACCGGCAGCGGCGCCGACGGATCGGCGAGGTAGCGCGCGACCGCGCGATCGTGATCGTCGCCGTCATAGACCCACAGGTTGCCGGGCGTGAGGCCCAGCGCCGCGGTGTCGTGGCGCAGCCCGACGTACAGCGAGACGTGGGCGAACGACGGCGGGGCGCCGTCGACCGTCGGCCGCAGGCGGTGGCGCGCCGCGACCTCGGTCGGGACCAGGCGGCCGAACGTCACCGCGACGCCGGCGTCGCTGATGATCCGCGGCGCCCGCACTTCCTCGCCGCTGGCCAGGCGCACGCCGACCGCACGATCGCGCTCGACGAGGATGGTCGCGACCTCGGCCGAGGTGACCACGGCGCCGCCGGTGGCCTCGATGCCGGGCATCATCGTCGCCGCGATCCGGCTCGACCCGCCGACCGGGTAAGCGCCGCCCCCCAGGTAGTGCCCGACCAGGAGCGCGTGCATGAACCACGACGCCTGGGCCGGCGGCAGGCCGTAGTCGCCGTACTGTCCAGTCAGGACCGCGGCCAGGCGACGATCGTCGGTCAAGGACGCCAGCACCTCGCGGACGGTGCGTCGGGTGTGGTCGCGGGCGGCGAAGCGCAGCGCCGGCCCGGCCAGCGCGCCCAGCGCCGGGGGCAGGGCCTTCTCGACGAAGAAGTTGCGGCTCGACCGCACGGTCGCGCGCACCAGCTCGAGGTAGCGATCGATCGCCGCCCCGGCGCGCGGGAAGTAGCCGTGGAGCGCGGCGCGGAAGTTCTCGCGGCCGGCCGGCAGCGGGTAGCGGTCGTCGCCGATCACGATCGTGTCGTAGACCTCGCCCAGGTCGGCCCACGCCAGGGCGCCGTCGGTCAGGTGATCGAAGGCCCGGCGCAACAGCGACCCCGGTCGATGGACGTCGCCGACGTAGTGGACCCCGACGTCCCATTCGTAGCCGGGGCGATGGAACGTGTGGGTGAAGCCGCCGGCGGTGTAGTGGCGCTCGAGCACGAGCACCCGCTGCCCGGCGTGGCGGGCCAGGAGGGCCGCGGTGGTCAACCCGCCCAGGCCCGAGCCGATGACGATGGCGTCCCAGCCGCCGGGGCCGGGATCGGGCAGACCGTGTTGCTTGTACGAACGACCGAGGCGGGTCATGAGCGTCTCCGACGAGGGGTGGGCGAGCCGGCCGGGCGAAACCCGGCGAGCTCGTGATCGATCGCGGCCAGGCGGGCGAAGGCGCGGCCCGACAGCTTGCCGGCCAGGTGGAGCGCGACCAGGCCGTGGGTCGAGGCCCACAGGAGCTGGGCCAGGCTGCGCGGCTCGCCGGCCAGCTCGCCGGCGGCGATCGCCGCGTCGACCGCGCCTTGCAGGTGGGCGAAGGCGGCGGCCGAGGCCCGCTCGAGCTCGGGCCAGCGGGTGTCGTCGTCGGGGGCGCGCAGCTCGAACATCACCCGGTAGTCGTCGGGGTGGGCGAGCGCGAACCGGAGGTACGCGGCCTTGAGCTGGCGCAGGCGGGGCAGGGGCGCGCCGCTGGCGTCGGGCTCGGCGACCGCCAGGGCGGCGGCGAACCGGGTGAAGGCCGCCGCCCGGACCAGGGCCACCAGCTCGGCCTTGCCCGCGACGTAGCGGTACGGCGTCATGGCGCTGACCCCCAGCTCGGCGGCGACCGCGCGCATGGTCACCGCGGCGTAGCCGTGGCGGGCGAACAGCCGGGTCGCGGCCGCGGCCAGGCGGCGGCGGAAGGCGTCGACCTCAGCGGGGCGCAGGGCGGACCGGGCCACGCGATGTTTGTACGATGTAAACTTTACGATGTAAATCGTTCGGGCTCACCCGACCGCGAGCACCGCCGCCGCCGGGACGCCCGCGAAGCCGCGGTTCCACGCCGCGGCGTAGCCGCTGACCCCCGCCAGCACGAGCCGCTGACCCTCGGCCAGCGCGGTCAGGTCGGGCACGAGCGCGTCGCCGACCACGTCGTCCTCACAGCAGGTCGCCCCGACCAGCACGACCCGGAGGCCGGCGCCCGGCCGCGCCGGCGGACCACACAGCCGCGGGGTCGACCACCGCAGGTGGCAAAGCCGCGACAGCGACAGCACCCGCACCGGCTGGCCGTCGACGGTGCGCGCCACCAGCACCTCGCCGGTCGCGTAGCCCGCGCCCTCGGTGATCAGGCGGCCAGGTTCGATCGCCAGCTCGAGGCTGGCCGGGACCGCGGCGCGGACCGCGCGCAGCGCGTCGGCCAGGGTGGCCTGGCCGGCGGTCGGCGCGGCGAGCGCGAAGCCGTGGAGGGAGCCGCCGAGATCGAGGCGCGTCAGGGGCAGGCCGGCGGCCTCGGCCGCCGCCACCGCCGCCGCCGCGCGGGCCGCCAGGGTCGCTGGCGCCGTCGCCAGTGGGCCGCCGTGCAGGTGGAGCGCGTGGACGCGCTCGCGGACCAGGCCCGGTAGCTCGTCGAGGTCGACCCCGAAGCGGCTGACGTGACCGTCGGCGGTGCGCAGGCCCCCGGGGGCCGCCAGCCCGAGGGCGCTGGTCGACAGCCGGAGCGCGACCTCGACGCCGGGCACCGCGGCCGCCGCCGCGACCTGGGCCGCGGTCTCGCAGCTCACGATCACGCGGCGGCCCGGGCGGCACAGCGTCGCCAGCCGGGTTGGACTCGCGCCCCCCGGATAGGTCACCGACAGCGCGCTCACCGGCAGCTCGGCCAGCCGATCCTCCTCGGGGCCCGCCAGGTCGAGCCCGAGGCCACGCGCCACCGCCAGGGCCGCCACCGCGGGCACCGGCAGGGCCTTGGCGGCCGCCAGCACACCGACGTCCGAGCGCTGCGCGGCGGCGGCGATCGCGTCGAGGCGGGCGGCGATCGCCGCCAGATCGTACAAGAGCGTCGGGCCGGCGGCGTCGGCCGCGGCCTGCGCGATCCTCGCGGGCAGGGCGACGCTCATCGTCGGGTCATCGCGGCGCGAGCGGGTTGCCGCCGAGCTCGCCGCCGCCGTCGTCGCGACCCCGGGGGCGCCGCGGTGTCGACGGCTGCCGCGCGGTCGGCGCGAGCGGGTTGCCGCCGAGCTCGCCGCCGCCGTCGCCGTCGTCCTCCGCGGCCGGCGCATCGACGGTCGGGCTGGGCGCGCCCGACGGGCCCGCGTCGAGCGGCGGCGCCCGCCGCGGCGCCGGACGCGCGAACTCGTCGTCATCGTCGTCATCGTCGTCGGGCGGTGGGGCCTCGGGCGCGCTCGCCGCGTCGCGGGCCTGGGCCGCGCGGTTGGCGGCGTCGGGGCCGCCCGACCAGCCGACGTAGGCCACCGGGACCGCGACGCCGAGGGTCAGCCCGGCCAACCCGCGCCAGCGCAGCCCGTACCGACCCTTGATCATGAACAGCCCCGAGATCGCCAGGTACAGGAGCATCACCGCGTAGGCGTCGGCGATGTACGTCCACGCTCGCTTGCCGCGGTTGTAGTGCAGCCAGTTGGCGACGCGCAGCAAGAACCGCGGTCGACGTCCCTGCTCGATCACCCGGCCGCTGTCGCCGTAGATCACGAACTTGCGATAGTCGTACTCGAGGTGGAGCTCGTCGCCGGCGCGGTAGGTCGAGCGCGGCGCGCCGACCCCGAGGGCGGCGCGGGCGGTGGCCAGCGCGAGGTCGTCGGGCACGTCGGCGGCGATCGGCGCGATCATCCGCTCGCGCTCGTAGCTCTTGTAGTTGGGGTCCCAGTCGTCGATGTGGTTGATGGCCAGGCCGCTGATCGCGTAGATCAAGGTCAGGCCGACCGCGAGGTAGCCGATGTCGCGGTGGATCGCGCGCAGCCAGCCGCGCCACCGCTTGCCGAGCGTGGACAAGAGGCGCCGGGGCAGCGGCGCCGTCGGAGTTTGGGTCGCCATCGACGGATCCTTGGCCGCGGGCGGCGCGACCGGCGAGTCGGACATGGAGCCATGCTGGCACGGTCACCGGCGGCGGCGCGAGGCGCGCGGTCCGCCGCCTCGACCGGCCGGTGGTGCCAACGGAAGGGCAGCGCGGAGCGCGCGGCTCAGCCGTAGCGCTCTTCGCGCCAAGGGTCGGCGTGGTTGTGGTAGCCGCGCACCTCCCAGTACCCGGGCTCATCGTCGACGACGAACCGGACCCCGGTCAGCCACTTCGCGCTCTTCCAGAAGTACAGGTCGGGGACCAGGCCGCGCACCGGCGCGCCGTTCTCGATCGCGAACGGCTTGCCGTTCATCCGGTAGGTCACCATCGCCGCGGGCGCGGTGGCCTCGGCCAGCGGGACGTTGGCGGTGTAGCCATGGGCGGCCTCGAAGACCACGTGGCGAGCGGTGCCCTTGACGCCGGCCTTCTCGGCCAGGGTCGACAATCGCACGCCCTTCCACAGCGAGCCGAGACAGCTCCAGCCGGTGACGCAGTGGACGTCGGCCGCCTGCTCGACCTGCGGCAGCTTGAGGAGCTGGGCGTAGTCGACGGTGAAGGGCTGGGCCACCGCGCCGTGGACCCGCAGGCGGAAGCTCTTGACGTCGCCCGGGCCCTCGTCGCCGCCCATGTTCTTCAGGCGCGAGATCACCCGCTGACCGGGCGGCAAGCGAGGACGGCCATCGGCCCGCTTCTCGGCCTGGGCCTTCTTGGTCAGGTCATCGCTGGCCAGGTACCAGAACGCGCCGCCGAACGCGGTCACCGCGGTACCCGCGGCGGCGGTCTTCACGAACTGGCGGCGATCCCAGCTCTTCGCGGCGTCGGGGAAGCGATCGAATGGCGGGCGGTCGGCCAAGGCAGACTCCTCGAGCGGTGAGCGTAGCAGGCGGGCGCGCGCCGGGGATCGGCACACTACCCTGACGCGTCCGGGGGCTCGCGGGTTACTACGCGTCGGCCGCGCTCGGGTTACGGGCGTTACGGGCCAACCCGCCGATCGGTTCGCCGCTACTCGCCGTCGCCGTCGCCGTGGAGCAGCTCGTGATCCAGGTCCGGCTCGGTGGTCAGGGTCAAGGTCAGCTCGACCGTCGACGGGCCGTGGTTGTCGAGGGGGTGCGAGGTGTAGCCGCTCTGGGCGCTGACCGTGATCGTGTCGCCGGCCCGGGCCTCGAGGCTGAACCGGCCGTCGGCGTCGGTCATCGTGGTCGTCGGCTCGGGGCGCTGGCCGACGGCCAGGACCATCGCCTCGGCGACCGGGCGGCCATCCGGGCCGCGGACCGTGCCGCGGACCAGGACCGGCGCGTCGTCGGGGAAGTCGAGCTCGAGGGTGCCGACCCCGCCAGCCGGGACCACCGCCTGGGCGCGCAGGGTGGTCGCGCCGCGGGTCGCGGTGAAGACCATCTCGCAGGCCGGCACGCCGTCGAGGCGGAAGCGCCCGCCGCGCACCTCTACGACCCGGCGCAGCTCGATCGCCACCAGGTCGCCGTTGACCACGCAGACGTTGGCCGTCAGCGTGAACGACCCGTCGGTGATGCCCGCGACCTCGCCGGCTAGAGCGCCGGCGCCCGACATCCGCAGCTCGACGTCGCGCCGCGGCGCCGCGACCCGGGTCACCACCGCGCCCAGCCCTTCGGCGGTCGCCGACACCCGGTAGGCGCCGTGGGGCAGGGCGTAGACCGCCCAGTTGCCGTCGGCGTCGGCGCGCTCCTGCTGGTTCATCGTGCCGTCGGACTCGCCGTTCACGTCGACGAAGGCGAACGGCACCGGGCGGCCGCTGGCGTCGACCACCCGGCCGGCCAGGTCGGGCTCGGCGCGCGGGATCTCGAACACCACGTCGGTGAAGCGCGCGCCGTCCTTGCAGTCGAAGCGCCGGGCCGGCGACGGCGGCGACTTCCACGGCCAGGCCCGCAGGAACAACGTGATCTCCTCGCTGGTCGTCCACACGAAGGTGCCATCGGCGTTGAACTCGCCGTCGGGGAAGTAGGTGGCGTGGATGTCGCTGTCGCTCATCCCGCGCTCGAGGGCACCCTCGCCAGGCGGCTGACCGTCGACCCGCACGATGCGCCCCGCGATCACGCACCCGGCGACCAGGGTCAGCTCGGCGGTCGCGGTCTGACCGGCCTCGACCGGGACGATCTTGAACTCGGCCACGCCGCCGTAGCGATCGTGGAAGGCCTCGAGCCGCTGCATCGTCGCGGCGACCTCGAGAGTGAAGCCGCCGGCGTCGTCGGTCTCGGCCACGTCGGTGCCGAGCACCGGCCGGGCCGCGGCGTAGTCGTCGGTCGGGAACGCCCGCACCACCGCGCCGGCGATCGGCCGGCCATCGCGATCGAGCACGCGGCCGACGATCTTGCCGGCCTGCATGACCTCGAGGTCGACGCCGTCGGTCGAGGCCGACAGATCGAGGGCGGCCGCGAGATCGAGCCGCGCGACCGCGACCTGCTCGGGGCGCGGCCGGGCCGGCAGGCGCTCGCGCACCGGCGGGGCCGCCGAGATCACGCCGTCGCCGCGGGCGAACGGGCGGTAGCGCCCGGGGAGCAGGTCGATGCTGTAGCGCCCGGCCAGGTCGGACACCACGCTCGACTCGGTGGTGCCGTCGGCGAACACCACCTCGACGTCGGGCACCGGCTTGCGCGAGAGCTGGTCGAGGACCGTGCCGGTGACCCGGACCAACCCGTCCTGGGGCGGCGCGACCGCGATCGGCCCCAGGCGCGGCGCGCCGACCTTCCAGCCGTCGGGCCCGAAGGAGATCACCCGCCGCGGCTTGATCTTGGCGGCGGCCGGGCGTGCCGATGGTCGGGGGTCGGCGTCCCGCCCCTCAGGCCACAGCCAGATCAACAGGGCCACCGCCGCCGCCACCGCCAAGGCCGGCCAACGCCAGCGACGCAAGACCGGGACAGGGGGGGACACAGGGGCGGCCATTCGCTCGAGTAGGGACGCCTGACGGCGCCGCAAGTTTCACGAAACCAACCCGCCGAGCCCCACCGACATTCCCGCCGTTCGCCCGGCCTGGTCCGACCGACGCGGGGTCGCGACCCTCACCGCGGGACCTCGACCACCACGACCGTGATGTTGTCCTTGCCGCCGCGCTGGTTGGCCAGGTCGACGGCGGCGTCGGCGCAGGCCTCGAGGGCGTCGTCGGCGATCAACTCGACCACCTCGTGATCGTTGCGCAGGTAGCCGTGGAGCCCGTCGGAGCAGATCATGAAGCGGTCGCCGGGCGCGACGTCGACGTCGGCGGTGTCGACCTGGACGTAGTCCTTGTGGCCGACCGCGCGGGTGATGACGTTCTTGGCCGTCGAGCGCTCGGCCTCCTCGGGCGTGATCAGGCCGTGCTTCAGCTTGTAGTTGATGAGGGTGTGGTCCTCGGTGATCTGCATCGCCACCGGCCCGCGGATCCGGTAGACCCGGCTGTCGCCGACGTGGGCGGCGAAGGCCAGGCCGCCGCCGATCAGGAGCGCCGAGCAGGTGGTCGACATGCCGCGCTTCTCGGGCGACAGCTCGGCCATCCCGTAGACCATGTAGCAGGCCGACTGCACGCCGCTCTCGAGGAGGCGGCGGATCTCCCACACCGCGTCGTCCTCGCCGCCGGCCGCCGCCGCGATCAGCCGCTCGAGGTTGCGGGCCGCGCCGCGGATCCACATCTCGAGCTGGTCGATGCACTCGCGGCTCGCGACCTCGCCCTTGTTGTGCCCGCCGACCCCGTCGGCCACCACGTAGAAGCCCATCCGATCGTCGCGAAAGAACGCGTCCTCGTTGACGGCGCGCCGTCGACCGACGTCCGTGCGAGCCACCGAGTGGAGAAGCGGAGAGCCACCGACCATCTCCGTCGATCATAGCAGCACGGCGCCGTGGCCGTGGGCCACCCGGGGCGCTACCTTGGGGGGGTGTCCCCGCTGGCCCAGGCCTTGACCGCCGCCGCCGAGTCGGTGCTGGCGAGCTGGTCGCACCGCTACGAGCGCAGCGGCAAGCGCGGGCCCGGGGCCCGACCGGCCCGGCACCACGCCGCGATCATCCGCGGGCTCCTGGAGTCGCTGGTGGTCGCCGCGGCGGACGGCCCGGCCGGGCTGGCGCCGGGGGCGGGCGCGGCCCGGGACCTCGAGAAGGCCGCGGTGTTCGCGGGCGCCAACTGGGCGGCCGACGGCGCGACCGGGTTCGAGATCGCCGCGGTGGTGGCGGCCTTGCGCGACGCGGTGCTCGAGCACGCCGACCTCGAGAGCGCGACCACCCTGGCCGAGCTGTTCGACTGGCTGGGCGTCCTGGCCCTCGACGCCTACGCCAGCGCCGGCCGGCGCGCGGTCGCCGAGCAGGCGGCCGAGCAGCTCGAGGCCGGCACCCCGGTGCTCCTGGTCACCCCCGAGATCCCCGCGGTGCTCCTGGTCGGCGCCCCGACCGCCGCCGCCCTCGACGGTATCCTGGCCCGGGCCATGCTGTTGGTGGTGCGGGTCGGCGCCCCGACCCTGTTGCTCGACGTCTCCGGTCTCGCCGACCCGGCCAGCCGGCCGGTGTCCGAGGCCATGGCCCGGCTGTTCGAGCACCGGCGCATGGGCAAGGTCGAGCTGGCGGTGATCGGCGCCCCCACCGCGGTCACCCAGGCCTGGCGACGTGGGGCCGAGTCCCACCAGGTCGCCGCCTCGTGGTTCGAGCGGTTCGATGACGCCTTCGCCCACGCCGCGCGCCGGGCTGGGATAGCGCTGGGGCGTCGGAGTTGACCCGAGGCGCCTCGAACGGGGCGCGGGCTGCTACACTCCGGTGCTGCCGTGGGCGATGAGTTCCCATCCAAGTTCGGTCGCTACACGCTGATCGAGCGCATCGCGATCGGCGGCATGGCCGAGCTGTTCCTGGCCACCGCCCCCGGCGAGCACGGCTTCGAGCGCAGGGTCGTGATCAAGCGGCTCTTGCCGCACCTGGCACGCGAGCCGGTCTACACAGCGATGTTCATCGACGAGGCCAAGCTCACGGCCCAGCTCTCGCATCCGAAGATCGCCCAGACCTACGAGCTCGGTCGGGTCGACGACGCGCTGTTCATCGCCATGGAGCACGTCGACGGCATCGACGTCCTCGGCCTGTTGCGCGAGTACGCCTGGCAGCGGCGGCGGCCGACCGTCGACCACGCGGTGTGGATCTGCCACGAGGTCCTCGACGCCCTCGACTTCGCCCACAACCTGCGCGGCACCGACGGCCGCCCCCTGGGGGTGGTCCACCGCGACATCTCGCCGTCGAACCTGCTCCTGTCCCGGCGCGGCGACGTCAAGCTGGTCGACTTCGGGATCGCGCGCGCCACCGGGCCGGGCCGCCACCACCGCACCAAGTCCGGCACGCTCAAGGGCAAGTACGGCTACATGTCGCCCGAGCAGGTCCTCGAGCAGCCGGTCGATGCGCGCTCCGACCTGTTCTCGGTCGGCGTGGTCCTGGCCGAGATGCTGTGCGGCCGCCGGCTGTTCGCCGCCGCCGCCGAGCTCGACGTGCTGCTGATGGTGCGCGACGCCAAGCTGACGCGGCTCGATCAGTTCGGCGCCCACATCCCGCCCGGCCTCGACGCGATCCTCCGCAAGGCCCTGCGCAAGGAGGTCGGCGAGCGATGGTCGAGCGCCGCCGAGCTGCGCGACGCCCTGGCCGACTGGCTGTTCTCCGAGCGGCTGCGCGTCGGCCCGCGCCAGATCGGCGAGCTGGTCGAGTCGCTGCACGAGACGGTGTGGCGGCGCAAGCGCGAGACCATGGCCCAGGCCGACGCCGAGAACGCCGCGATCGCCGCGACCGCGCCGCTGACCGCGCCGGCGCGCAAGAACCGCCTGCCGTCGGACGGGCTGGGCGCGCTGCGCGAGGCCAAGGTCCTCCACGTCCAGACCGGGTCGATGGCCGCGAGCGGCGACGGCATCCCGACCGGCGAGCTGCGCATGACCGACAGCCTGCCGATCATCTCGATCGAGGAGGAGCCCGACGTCGTGCCGGCCGCCCCCGAGGCGTCGGCGCCGCTGGCCCTGGGCAGCGACGGCGGGATCGAGATCGACCTCGGCCTCGACCCGCCCGGGATCGACAGCGACGACGAGCTTGGGCTGGGGCCGGCCGGTCGACCGGCCTCGGGGGCGCCGCGCCCGTCCGGCACCGCGCCCCCGCCGTCGCGCGAGGACAGCGGCAAGGTCTCGCTCTCGACCCAGGCCGCGGTGTCAGCGGCCGGCTTCCTCGACACCGACTTCGGCGATCTGGCGGCCGAGATCGAGGCCGCCGTCCTGCACCTGCAGGTCCCGGCGCCGGCCGCGGTCGAGGAGGTCGAGGCCTCGGTCCGCTACGCCTCGATCGAGGACGCGATCGCCGCGGTCGCGCCGGTGGCGTCGGACCCCACGTCGGTCGACTTCGACGAGACCGAGGTCGAGCCCGATCACGCGCGGTCCGATTCGATCGCCTTGCCCTCGCCGCGCGAGATCGCTCGGGCGGCGTCGCGCGCCGAGCCGCCGCCCCTGGCCGAGATCATCACCCCGTCGTCGGACGAAGGCGACTTCGCCACCACCCCGCCGATCCAGGTGCTGTTCGGGCTGGCCGCCGGTCAGTTGACCGGGCTCCTGGTGGCGTCGGTCGGCGGCATCAAGAAGGAGATCTACATCCGCGCGGGGGTCCCGGAGTATGTGACCTCCAACGTCGCCAGCGAGCTGCTCGGCGCGTACCTGGTGCAGTGCGGGGTCTTGTCGTCGGGCGAGCTGGCGATGGCGCTCGCGATGATGCCGCACTACGGCGGCAAGCTCGGCGACACCTTGGTCGGCCTGGGCTTGCTCAAGCCCCTCGAGGTCTTCCGTCACCTGACCGTGCAGGTCCGGCAGAAGCTCATCGACGTGTGCACCTGGACCAAGGGCACTTTCGGCTGGTACGCCGGCCGGCAGATCGAGCGCAACGCCTTCCCCCTCGACCTCAACCCCTTCGAGGTCCTGGGCGCCGGCGCGATGGCGATGCGCGACGAGGTGGTCGCCGCCTGGCTCAGCCGCCACGCCGCCGCGACCCTGATCCACCGCCAGGTCCGGCCGGCGGTCCCGCCCGAGCGCTTCGAGATCGTCGGCCTGCCGACCTTGTTCGATCAGATCGACGGCAACGCCACCGTCGGCGAGCTGGTGACCGCGTCCCTCGACCCGGCGACCCAGCGCCGCACCGCGCGCATGCTCATGCTGCTCCACCAGACCGAGCTGGCGGTGATCGAGGCGCTGTGATGACGGGATGAGAGCGAGACCGAGACCGAGACCGAGACCGAGACCGAGGCGGAGACCGAGGCGGAGACCGAGGCGGAGACCGAGACCGAGACCGAGACCGAGACCGAGACCGAGACCGAGACCGAGGCGGAGACCGAGACCGAGGCGGAGACCGAGACCGAGACCGAGAGCGAGACCGAGATCGAGAGAGACTAGGTCGCGACCGGCGGCGGCGGCACCAGGTAGTCGCGCCACGGGCCCGGGTCGCCGGCCTTCCCGTCCATCGCCGCGCGCGCCAGGTTGTACATCTCGCGCGCGGTCACGTAGTGAAGCCGGTAGCGCCGGCCATCGTTGTAGCGCTCGGTGAGGTGCGCGTGCATGGCGCGGCCGGCGTCGCCCAGGAGCGCGCCGGTGGTCGACTCCAGCGCGCCGTGGGTGTGGACCTTGACGAACAGCCAGTCGGGGCGGCCGGCGACGTGGATGCCCTGATCGATCCAGCTATCGACCCGCGCCGGGGTCGGCGGATCGTCACCGGTCAGGGCGCCGTTTTCGATCCGCAGGCCGAGCCGACCCTTGCGCACCAGGGCCAGGGGCCCGGTGATCATGAGCAGGCGATCGTCGTAGCTGGCGCCGATGCGGGCTGGCTCGCCGGCGTCGTAGGAGCGCCGGCGGTTGAGGTCGCCGGTCGGCCAGTAGATCAGATCGACCATGTCCGATTGGCAGGCGTCGGGCGCCGACGGGAACGTGAAGTCGGCGTAGCAGCCGAGGCGCCACAAGAGCGGGAGCTCGGCGTCGACGCCACACCACCGGCGGTCGGGGCGACCGTTGGCCAGGCTCCAGTTGCCGTGGATGAAGGCCCAGGCGAAGCGATCGCCGCGCCGCGACAGGTGGCCGTGGCCGGCGAACAGCCTGAGCGTGTCCTCGAGCTTGGCGGTCAGCGACGCCTCGGTGTCGCCGTCGTGGTGCAGGTGGACCTCGACCTCGCCCAGGCCGGCGCGGGCCAGGACCCCGAGATCGTCGAGGAAGCCCGGGCGGTACTCCTCGCCGGGGAAGAAGAACGAGTGGCGCGGCGGGTGGCCGTCGGCGTCGCGGAACTGGCCCAGGCTGGGATAGCCGTCGCGCCAGGCCCGGACCCGGGCCGCGCCGGTGGCGTCGTCGGCCCCGGCCCACAGCGGCTCGTAGTGGTCGCAGATCGCGAACAAGACGTGGCGGACCCCGTCGACCTTGGGGGCCAGGGCCCGGCGGGTCAGGTGTCGGCCGTAGCCAGCCATCCAGGTGTGCAGGTTCTTCCGACGAAGCCGGGACAACACGTCGACGGCGATGCTACTACGATCGCGATGGATGCGTACGGTCGCCTCTTGGGCAACGTCTTGTACCCGGGCTGGGAGCGGCTGCGCGGGCGCGACCCGCACACCGTCGGGCGCCTGCTCGATCGCACGCAGTATGCGCCGCTGGCCGAGCTCCACGATCTGCAGTCGGGCTACCTGCGCCGGCTCTTGCGCCACGCCTACGCCCACACTGCGCACTACCGCTCGGTGATGGACGCCGCCGGCGTCCGCCCCGAGGACGTCCGCGACGTCCGCGACCTGGCGCGCCTGCCGATCCTCGACAAGCCGGTGGCCCGCGCCTCGGAGCAGGACCGCATCGCCGACGCCCCGCCGCGCGCGGTCGTGGTCAAGACCACCAGCGGCACCACCGGCGCGCCGCTGATCGTCCGCTACAACGCCGAGTCGCGGGTGTGGCGCGACGCGACGCGCTGGCGCGGCTACGGCTGGGCCGGCTACCGCCCGGGCATGCGCGCGTTCCACTACTGGGGCGTGCTGGCGACCCCGCCCACCGGCTGGCGCAAGTGGAAGGTCGAGCTCGACCACAAGCTCCGCCGCGATCACTACCTCGACTGCGGCCGCCGCAGCGTCGAGGATCTCGAGCGCGCGATCGCCATGATCCGCGCGGTCCGGCCCGAGGTCATGCTGGCCTACACCCAGGGCGCGGCGATCCTGGCTCGCCACGTCAACCGCACCAACGCCCGGACCTGGGACGATCTACCGGTCATCTGCGGCGCCGAGCGGCTGTGGCCCAACGATCGCGCCGATCTGGTGCGGGCGTTTGGTCCCGGCGTGTTCGAGAGCTACGGCTGCCGCGAGGTCATGTTGATTGGCCACGAGTGCGATCGCCACGACGGCCTACACCTGTCGATGGAGACCATGATCGTCGAGGTCGTGGTCCGCGACGGCGACCACGCCCGGCCGGCGCGCCCCGGCGAGATCGGCGAAGTCGTCGTGACCGACCTCCACAACCTGGCCCAGCCGCTCATCCGCTACGCCGGCGGCGACCGGGCGATGATGCGGGAGCCCGAGGTGTGCGCGTGTGGCCGGACGTTGCCGCGCATCGGGCCGATCGACGGCCGGGTCACCGACAGCCTGCGCGACGGCGCCGGCAACCCGGTCAACGGCCTCCTGTTCAGCATCCTGTTCGTGTCGTTCGTCGAGGAGACCCGCGAGTTCCAGATCGTCCAGAAGGCCGACGACGAGCTGGTGATCCGGGTGGTGATGGCCAAGCCGGGCGCCCAGGTGTCGCCGGCCCTCGACCGGGTGACCGGCGAGCAGATGGCGAAGTACCTGCCGGGGATCCGCTGGCGCTGGGAGTACCAGGACGCGATCGCGCCGGCCGCCGGCGGCAAGCACCACGTCGTGGTGGTCGAACCGCGCGCGTCGCCGCGGGTGTGACCAAAGGCCGGCGGCGACCCCACGGTTACCCGTCGGTCGCCTTGACGGGATGGGGTTCCGTGGGTGACCCTGCCGGCGATGAGGAACATAGCCTCGCTGTTGTTCCTGCTCGCCGCGTGTGCCGGCGACGAACCCACCACGGAGGTCGGCGCCCTGCGCAGCGGAGCCGTGGTGGTCGCCGGGGGGCCGGTCGGTGACCTGAGCGCCGCGCTCATCGCCACCGGGCAGCAGTGCTGGGTCATCGACGACGGCACCGATCGCCTGCACCTGGTGACCCGGACCGACGCCAACCCGGCCACCAACAAGCAGGTGATCGGCGCCCAGGGCGTCAACAACATCGAGGCCCTCGCCTTCGATCCGATCGGGCAGACGATCTACGCCGCCAACGGCGGCCAGCTCGGCGTCGTCGATGACGACACGGGCGTGTTCACCGCGCTGCCCCAGGCCGCCGGCACCGGCAACGGCGCCGCCGGGACCTTGACGTTCAACAACCTCGACGGCCTGACCTTCGACCCGTTCACCGGGTTCCTGTACGCATCGCACCGGCGCGGCACCGCCAACGACGTCCTTCTGCGCCTCGATCCGATCACCGGGGCGCGGGTCGCCAACGCCTTCGGGCCCGGCGTCGACTACGTCGTCGTGCCCGCGGTCGCGGGCCTGGCCGACATCGACGACCTCGCGGTCGATCCGTCGGACGGCACGCTGTACGGCATCGCCAACAACGGCGGCGCCGGTGACCGCACGGTGATCATCAACAAGACCACCGGGGCGTCGACCGACGTCGGCTCCCTCGGGGTCGCCGACATGGAGGGCTTCGGCTACGACGCCGCCGGCACCCTGTGGGGCACCACCGGCTCCGGCGTCGCCGGGCTTTACGAGATCAACAAGACGACCGGCGCGGCGACCCTGCGGGCGCCGTTCAACGCCGTCGGCAACGACTGGGAGGCGGTCGACTGCTTCACCGTGCCGTCGACCGATCTGGCGATCACCGTCGTGCCGAGCGCGGCCCGGCCCAACCCCGGCGACACCCTGACCTTCACGGTCACCGTGACCAACCGCGGGCCCCACGCCGCGGTCGGCGTGGTCGGCACGTTCGCGCTACCCGCCGGCCTGACCTACGTCAGCCACACCGGCGCGACCTACGCCCCGGGGACCGGCGCGATCGCCGTCGGCGATCTGGCGGTCAACGCCAGCGTGACGCTGGTGGTCACGGTCACGGTCGACGCTGGGGTCGCGCGCGGTTCGACGATCGGCGCGCCGGGCACGGTGGCGGTCCCGGCGACCAGCCTCGACCCGCGGCTGCCCAACAACACCGCGACCGGCACGATCACGATCAACCGCGCGCCGGTGGCCAACAACGACGCGGCCACGGTGGCCGAGGACAGCGCCGCGACGGTGGTGAACGTCCTGGCCAACGACTCGACCGCCCCCGACGTCGGCGAGACCTTGACCGTGACCGCGGTGACCCAGCCGGCGACCGGTGGTGCCGTGACCCTGGTCGGCGGGGTGGTGCGGTTCACGCCGACGCCCAACTTCACGGGCGTCGCGACCTTCACCTACACGGTCAGCGACGGCAACGGCGCGACCTCGACCGCGACCGTGGCGATCACTGTCACGCCGGTGAACGATCCGCCGACGGCGGTGAACGACGCGGTCACCGTGGCCGAGGACAGCGGCGCCACGATCGTGAACGTGCTCGGCAACGACACCAGCGCGCCGGACACCGGTGAGACGCTCACAGTGACCGCGGTGACCCAGCCGGCGACCGGCGGCAGCGTGACCCTGGTCGGCGGGGTGGTGCGGTTCACGCCGGCCGCCAACGTCAGCGGCACGACGACCTTCACCTATACGATCAGCGACGGCAACGGCGGGACCGCGACCGCGACGGTCACGGTGACGGTGACGCCGGTGAACGATCCGCCGACCGCGGTGAACGACGCGGTCACGGTGGCCGAGGACAGCGCGGCGACGGTGGTGAACGTGCTCGGCAACGACACGAGCGCGCCGGACACCGGCGAGACGCTGACCGTGACCGCGGTGACCCAGCCGGCGACCGGCGGTGCCGTGACCCTGGTCGGCGGGGTGGTGCGGTTCACGCCGGCCGCAAATTTCAGCGGCACGACGACCTTCACCTATACGATCAGCGACGGCAACGGCGGGACCGCGACCGCGACGGTCACCGTGACCGTGACGCCGGTGAACGATCCGCCGACCGCGGTCAACGACGCGGTCACGGTGGCCGAGGACAGCGGCGCGACGGTGGTGAACGTGCTCGGCAACGACACGAGCGCGCCGGACACCGGTGAGACGCTCTCGGTGACCGCGGTGACCCAGCCGGCGGTCGGCGGCACTGTGACCCTGGTCGGCGGGGTGGTGCGGTTCACGCCGGCCGCGAACTTCAGCGGCGCGACGACCTTCACGTACACGATCAGCGACGGCAACGGCGGGACCGCGACGGCGACCGTCACGGTGACCGTCACGGCGGTGAACGATCCGCCGACCGCGGTGAACGACGCGGTCACGGTGGCCGAGGACAGCGGCGCCACGGTGGTCGACGTCCTGGCCAACGACGCGAGCGCGCCGGACACCGGCGAGACCTTGACCGTGACCGCGGTGACCCAGCCGGCGACCGGCGGCAGCGTGACCCTGGTCGGCGGGGTGGTGCGGTTCACGCCGGCCGCCAACTTCAGCGGCACGACGACCTTCACGTACACGGTCAGCGACGGCAACGGCGGGACCGCGACGGCGACGGTCACGGTGACCGTCACTCCGGTGAACGATCCGCCGACCGCGGCGAACGACGCGGTGACGGTGGCCGAGGACAGCGGCGCGACGGTGGTGAACGTCCTGGCCAACGACAGCGCGGCGCCGGACACCGGCGAGACCTTGACCGTGACCGCGGTGACCCAGCCGGCGACCGGCGGCACCGTGACCCTGGTCGGCGGGGTGGTGCGGTTCACGCCGGCCGCAAACTTCAACGGCTCCGCGACCTTCACGTACACGGTCAGCGATGGCAACGGCGGGACCGCGACCGCGACGGTCACGGTGACCGTCACGCCCGTGAACGATCCGCCGACCGCGGCCAACGACGCCTTCACCGTCGACCGCGACTCGACCGGCAATGTCCTGGCGGTCCTGGGCAACGACGCCAGCGCGCCCGACACCGGCGAGACGTTGACGGTGACCGCGGTGACCCAGCCGGCGACCGGCGGCAGCGTGACCCTGGTCGGCGGGGTGGTGCGGTTCACGCCCAGCCCCGGCTTCCTCGGGACCTCGGTCTTCACCTACACCGTGAGCGACGGCAACGGCGGGACCGCGACCGCGACCGTGACCGTGACCGTGGTGATGCCGGATCGCGACGGCGACGGCCTGGGCGACGATGAGGAGGCGACCCTCGGCACCGATCCCGATGACGCCGACAGCGACGACGACGGCGTGATCGACGGCGACGAGCCCCGCCCAGGTGACGACACCGACGGCGACGGGCTGATCGACGCCCTCGATCCCGACAGCGACGACGACGGCCTGACCGACGGCACCGAGCTGGGCGTGACCACGCCGCACCCCGACACCGACGTCGCGGCCGGGCACTTCACGCCCGACGCCGACGGCGGCGCCACCACCACCGATCCGCTCGATCCCGACACCGACGGCGGCGGGGTGCGCGACGGCGCCGAGGACGTCGATCACGACGGCCAGGTCGACGCCGGCGAGCGCGATCCCAATGACCCCGCCGATGACGCCACCCCGCGGCCCGACCGCGACGGCGACGGCTTGCCCGACGCCGAGGAGGAGGCGATCGGCACCGATCCCGACGACGCCGACAGCGATGACGACGGCGTGCGCGACGGCGACGAGGCCAACTTCGCCGACGACACCGACGGCGACGGCCTGGTGAACGCGCTCGACCCCGACAGCGACGACGACGGCCTCTACGACGGCACCGAGGTCGGGGTGACCACGCCCGACGCCGACACCGACGTCGGCGCCGGCCACTTCACGCCCGACGCCGACCCGGCGACCACCACCAGCATGGTCGACCCCGACAGCGACGACGGCGGGGTGCGCGACGGCGCCGAGGACGTCGATCACGACGGCCAGGTCGACGCCGGCGAGCGCGATCCCAATAACCCCGCCGATGACGCCACCCCGCGGCCCGATCGCGACGGCGACGGCCTGCCCGACGCCGAGGAGGAGGTCATCGGCACCGATCCCGACGACGCCGACAGCGACGACGACGGCGTGCGCGACGGCGACGAGGCCAACTTCGCCGACGACACCGACGGCGACGGCCTGGTGAACGCCCTCGACCCCGACAGCGACGACGACGGCCTGTACGACGGCACCGAGGTCGGGGTGACCACGCCCGACGCCGACACCGACGTCGGCGCCGGCCACTTCACGCCCGACGCCGACCCGAGCACGACCACCAGCATGGTCGACCCCGACAGCGACGACGGCGGGGTGCGCGACGGCGCCGAGGACGTCGATCACGACGGCCGCGTCGACCCGGGCGAGCGCGATCCCAACGACCCCGCCGACGACGCCACCCCGCGGCCCGACCGCGACGGCGACGGCCTGCCCGACGCCGAGGAGGAGGCGATCGGCACCGATCCCGACGACGCCGACAGCGACGACGACGGCGTGCGCGACGGCGCCGAGGCCAATTTCGCCGACGACACCGACGGCGACGGCCTGGTCAACGCGCTCGATCCCGACAGCGACGACGACGGCCTGTACGACGGCACCGAGGTCGGGGTGACCACGCCCGACGCCGACACCGACGTCGACGCCGGCCACTTCCGCCCCGACGCCGACCCCAGCACGACCACCAGCATGGTCGACCCCGACAGCGACGACGGCGGCGTGCCCGATGGCGCCGAGGACGTCGATGGCGACGGCCAGGTCGACGCTGGCGAGCGCGATCCCAACGACCCGGCCGACGACGCCGCGCCGCTGCCCGATCGCGACGGCGACGGCCTGCCCGACGCGGTCGAGGATCGGATCGGCAGCGATCCCGACGACGCCGACAGCGACGACGACGGCGTGCGCGACGGCGCCGAGGCCAACTACGGCGACGACACCGACGGCGATGGCCTGGTGAACGTCCTCGATCCCGACAGCGACAACGACGGCCTGTACGACGGCACCGAGGTCGGCGTGACCACGCCCGACGCCGACACCGACGTCGGCGCCGGCCACTTCACGCCCGACGCCGATCCGTCGACGACCACCAGCATGGTCGACCGCGACAGCGACGATGGCGGCGTGCCCGACGGCGCCGAAGACGTCGATCACGACGGCCGGGTCGACCCGGGCGAGGGCGACCCCAACGACCCGGCCGACGACGCGACCCCGCCGCCCGATCGCGACGGCGACGGCCTGCCCGACGCCGAGGAGGCCGTGGTCGGCAGCGATCCCGACGACGCCGACAGCGACGACGACGGCGTGCTCGATGGCGCCGAGGCCAACTACGCCGATGACACCGACGGCGACGGCCTGGTCAACGCCCTCGATCCCGACAGCGACGCCGACGGGATCAAGGACGGCACCGAGGTCGGCGTGACCTCGCCGCACCCCGACACCGACGTGGCCGCCGGCAACTACGTCCCCGACGCCGATCCCGGCGCGACCACCAGCATGGTCGACGTCGACAGCGACGACGGCGGGGTGCCCGACGGCGAGGAGGACGCCGATCGCGACGGCGAGATCGACACCGGCGAGCGCGATCCCAACGATCCGACCGACGACCTGCCGCTCGATCGCGACAACGACGGCGTGATCGATCCGACCGACAACTGCCCCGACCTCGCCAACCCCGATCAGGTCGACACCGACGGCGACGGCCAGGGCGACGCCTGTGATCCCGACGACGACGGCGACGGCTTCGCCGACGGCTACGGGGTGTCGGGCGGCGGTTGCTCGACCGGCGGCGGCGGTGGCGCCGGCCTGGCGGTGATCGGCCTGGCCGCCGTGGTGGCGCGGCGGCGGCGGCGGCGGGCCGCGCTGGCCGGCCTGGTGGTCGGGGTGGCGGCGGCGCCGGCCGCGGCCCAGGTCGCGACCGAGCCGCGCGACTTCTCGGTCGAGCGCTTCGAGCTGTCGAGCGACCAGGGCGGCATCCTCGGCGTCGAGGGCGGCGGCCTGACCCGGCCGTGGGACTGGGACGTCCACCTGTGGCTGGGCTCGGCCGACGATCCGCTGGTGGTCTACATGGACGACGGCGATCGCGAGCGGGTCGGCGCGCTGGTCGGGCAGCGGACCGGCGGCGAGCTTGGGGCCAGCCTGGTCCTCCACGAGCGGCTCGGCCTGGCGATCGACGCGCCGCTGGTCCTGGCGCAATCGCGCGCCGATACGATCGATGGCGTCACCGGCATGCTCGGTGGGCTGGGCGGCGTCGGCTTCGGCGACCTACGGGTCAGCCCCAAGCTGCGCTTCCTGCGCCAGCGCGTCGAGGGCGTCGACCTGGCGCTCATCCCGACGCTGGTCGTGCCGACCGGCGCCGGCGAGGACTACCGCGGCGACGACGGCTTTGGCTTCGCCCCGACGGTGGCGCTGTCGCAGCGCCGCGCCCGCCTGCGGTGGGCGGTCGACCTCGGCTACGCCTTCCGGCGCGCGACCGCGGTCGGCGGCCTGGCGGTCGATGACGAGCTCCGACTCAAGGCCGGCCTGGGCGTGGCGGTGGCGCGCCGGATCGAGCTGGCGGCGACGGTGTCGATGGCGACCGCCGCGACCTCGCCGCTGTCGGACTTCGCGCGCAACCACCTCGAGGCGATCGGCGGGCCGATCGCCGGTCTGGGTGGGCGGTGGCAGCTCTTCGCCGCCGGCGGCGTCGGCCTGCGCAACGGCTACGGCACGCCCGACTGGCGGGCCCTGGCCGGCGTCCGGATCGGCCTCGGCGACGGCGCCCCGGTCGATCTCGACGGCGACGGGCTGATCGCCGACGACCGCTGCCCGCGCGAGCCTGAGGACGTCGACCGCTTCGAGGACGCCGACGGCTGCCCCGATCCCGACAACGACGCCGATCGGGTGCTCGACGTGGCCGATGGCGCGCCGCTCGACCCCGAGGATCGCGACGACTTCGAGGACACCGACGGCGTGCCCGATCCCGACAACGATCAGGACGGGATCGTCGACGCGACCGACGCCTGCCCGATGGTGGCCGAGAACCACGACGGCTTCGAGGACGCCGACGGCTGCCCCGACGAGCGCGATAGCGATGGCGACGGCCTGGCCGACGCCCGCGATCTGTGCCCGAACCAGCCCGAGGATCGCGACGACAACGTCGACGACGACGGCTGCCCCGAGGACGACGACGGCGACGGCGTGGCCGACGCCGACGACGCCTGCCGGACCGAGCCGGGCCCGGTCGACAACCGCGGTTGCCCCGATCGCGACGGCGACGGCGACACCGTCGTCGATCGCCTCGACAACTGCCCGACCGAGCCCGGCACGGTGGCCAACCACGGTTGCAAGGACAAGCAGCTCGCGGTCCTGGGCGCGACCGGGATCGAGATCCTCGACGTGGTCTACTTCAAGACCAACAAGGACGTGATCCAGCGCCGATCGTACAAGCTGCTCGACAGCGTGGCCGCGATCATCCGCAACCACCCCGAGCTGGCCAAGATCGTGATCGAGGGTCACACCGACGATCGCGGCGACGACAACTACAACCTCGACCTGTCCCAGCGGCGGGCCGAGGCGGTGCGGCGCTACCTGATCGGCAAGGGCGTCGACGGCGCGCGCCTGGTCGCCCAGGGCTTCGGCGAGACCCGGCCGATCAAGGCCAACGACACCAACGCCAACCGCTCGGCCAACCGCCGCGTTGAGTTCAAGATCGACGGCGTCGCCTCGGCCAATAGCGGGCCGACCTCCGACACCCTCGACTAGTCGGGTTCGGCCTCGGCCTCCGCCTCGGTCTCGGACTCGGACTCGGACTCGGACTCGGTCTCGGTCTCGGCCTCGGTCTCGGCCTCGGTCTCGGCCTCGGTCTCGGACTCGGTCTCGGACTCGGACTCGGACTCGGTCTCGGCCTCGGTCTCGGCCTCGGTCTCGGCCTCGACCTCGGTCTCGGTCTCGGTCTCGGTCTCGGTCTCGGTCTCGGGTTCGGTCTCGGGTTCGGGTTCGGGTTCGGGTTCGGGTTCGGTCTCCGCCTCGGTCTCGGTCTCGGCCTCCGCCCCGGTCTCCGCCCCGGCCCCCGCCTCCCTCACGGCACGTCGGGGGGCGCCACCGTGGTGGCCGCGGCCGGCAGGGTCGCCCGGCCGCCGGCGTCGAGGCCGCGGATCGCCGGCAGGGCACCGACCTCGCCGGTGATCAGGCGCGCGCCGCGCTGGAAGGTCAGCCACGACCACGCCCACGACAGCATGACGAAGAAGCGGTTCTTGAAGCCGACCAGGTAGTAGATGTGGATGACCCACCACAGGAGCCAGGCGAAGAAGCCGTGGCGGGTCGACGAGCCGATCCACGCCACCGCCTCGGCCCGGCCGATGGTCGCGAGGGAGCCCTTGTCGCGGTAGCGGAAGGCGCGGCGCGGCCGACCGGCCAGATCGGCGCGGATCATCGCCGCGACGTGGCGGCCGCCCTGGATCGCGCCCTGGCACACGCCGGGGACCGGCTTGCCGTCGCACCGCCGGGCCGCCAGGTCGCCGACGACGAACACCTCGCGACGGCCGGGGATCGCGAGATCTTCGTCGACCTCGACCCGGCCGGCGCGGTCGAGGGGCACGCCGAGCGACGCCGCCAGCGGCGAGGCCTTGACCCCAGCGGCCCACAGCACGGTCCGCGCGGCGATGCGCTCGCGCCGGCCATCGCGGTGGGCGACCTCGACGCCCTCGCCGTCGACCGCGACCACGGTGGTGTCGCAGCGCACCGTGACCCGGCGCTTGGCCAAGGCCTTGGCCGCCGCCGCGCCCAGCTCGGCCGGGAAGCTGCCCAGGACCTGCGGGTTACCCTCGACCAGCAGGACCTCGACCTGACGCGGGTCGATCGTGCGGAAGTCCTTGGCCAGGGTGTGGAGCCCGATCTCGCCGAGCGCGCCGGCCAGCTCGACTCCGGTCGGCCCGGCGCCGACCACGACGAACCGCAGCCAGGCTCGCTGCGCGTCGGGGTCCTGCTCGCGCTCGGCCGCCTCGTAGGCGACGAACACCCGACGGCGGATCTCGAGGGCGTCCTCGATCGACTTGAGGCCGGGCGCGTGGGTGGCCCAGGCGTCATGGCCGAAGTACGAGTGGGTCGCGCCGGTCGCGACGATCAGGTAGTCGTAGCCGAGCACGCCGTCGTCGAGGGTCACGGTGCGCGCGACCGGATCGATCGCCGTGGCCTCGGCCAGGAGGACGCGAGCGTTGGCCTGGCGCGCCAGCACCGCGCGGATCGGATAGGCGATGTCGCTGGGGTTCAAGGCCGCGGTCGCGACCTGGTAGAGCAGCGGCTGGAACAGGTGGTGGTTGCGGCGATCGACCAGGGTGATCTGCACGGCGGCGTCGGCCAACGCTTGCGCGGCGGTCAGGCCGCCGAACCCGCCGCCCAGGATCACCACGTGGGGAATCGTCATATCCCTTGGATGCGCCCAAACGCCGCATCGGCGCAAGCGCCGCGAAAAACCGGCGCGCCCAGGATCCGTGCGCCTCGTCGCTGTGCCACCCTCCGGGGCCTCAACCGTCTGGAGCACACGATGGGTTTCCTCGACAAGCTGAAGAGTCTGTTCGGCGGCGCCAAGGCCAAGGCCGAGCAGATGGCCGGCCACGGTGGCCACGATCACGGTCACGGTGGTCACGACCACGGCGGGCACGACCACGGCCACGGCCACGATCACGATCATGACCACGACGAGGACGCGGGCGGCGACGGCGGCGGCGAGGTCTTCGATCTCGCGGGCTTCAACCCGGACGACGAGGAGGCCTTCTTCAACGCCGTCCAGCACATGGAGTCGGAGGGCATGTTCGGCGGGACCGACGAGAGCCGCGCCGAGATCATGAGCCGCTACGGCATCCGCGATCGCTCGCACTGGCAGAACGTCAAGGACTCGGTCTACAGCGCGCTGGCGCGCAAGCACGGCTCCTTCGAGGAGGTGTCGCAGCGCGAGATGAACTGGCGCATGGGCCAGATGCAGCGCCACCAGCAGCAGCAGACCGCCAACGCCGCGGCCTCGGGGGAGCTCAACCCGGTCGAGGGCCTCACGCTCGAGAAGTGGGCGGCGATGAACGCGGCGATCGTCAGCGGCGCCAGCCCCGAGGATCTGCTCAAGGCCAACGGCCTCGACCAGGGCCGGTGGGAGCGGGCCTCGGCCGAGTGGAACGCGCGGATGGCGCGCGACACCACGTTCGCGATCACCACGGTCTACGGCAACGCCTTCCAGGCCGCCTCGCAGGGCAAGTACGGCAACTACGCCCGCGAGGCCAACGCCGCCCGCGCCGCCAACCGCGAGCTGGCGATGGAGCCGCCCATGACCATCGAGCAGTACTGGGAGATCCTGTACGAGCAGGACTACGGCTCGAAGCAGGGGCGCAACCCGATCGAGGTCCTCAAGGCCTCGGGCTTGACGGTCGTCGACTGGACCGATCTGTCGGCCTTCATGGGCTACCTGATCAACCGCACCGCGGTCCGCAATTGGCAGCAGTTCAACGCGATGCACGAGCGGGTCAAGGCCAAGTTCGCGGCCAAGTACCCGGGCGTGACCTCCGACCTCGACATCAAGTTCTGATGCCGGCGCTGGCCCGCTGGGACGCGTTCCTCACCCAGATCCGCAGCCGCCACGAGCAGGTGCGGGCTGACGCGCTGGCCAACGGTCGAGCCTTCATCGCCTCGGTCGCGGCTGGCGGCGACTACCAGCCGCTCTCGCACCAGCTCTCTGCGGTCAAGCATCGCCTCCAGGATCTCGAGGCCAAGATCATGGACACCTGGCACGCCCAGGTCGACGATGCGATCCTCGCCGAGGGTAACTCGGTCGAGCGCCGCGACGCCGCCTGTGCCCAGGGCGTGGCGCTCGGCCATCAGCTCGAGGACGCCCGCGACGATCTCGAGACCGCGCTCATGGCCGAGCTGGCCCGGGCCCGCTACCAGGCGGCCCAGGCTGCGCTCGTGCCGGTGGTGTGCGCGAGCTGCGGCGCGGCCTACCAGCCGCCGCACTCGTTCCGGCTGATCGAGATGGCGTGCACCTGCGGCGCGCCGGTCCGCTACGATCCCGACGAGCTCATGCGCTCGGCCGGGGCGATCGGCACCCACGCGATCTCCCAGGAGGCGGCGGCCGCCGAGCTGGCGGCGATGCGGGCGGCCGATCGCGCGGCCCGCGGCGCGCGATCGCCGACGCCGCTGCACCTGCTGCAGGCCTGGGAGGCGGCGCAGATCGCCTACTGGCGGCGCTACCTCGCGGCTCGGTCGTGGTTCGAGCCCGAGCTCGGCCGCGATCCGGCCCTCGAGGTCAAGAAGCGGATGGAGCAGTGGTACCAGTACACCGCGGACCAGGAAGAGGCCTGGCGGGCCGCCGGGCGACCGCGCGCGATCTGAGCCGTCAGCGAGGTGTAGGGAGCGCGCGGCTGGAGTCGTGAGGCGCCGCGATCGGCGCCGCTGGGTCACAGCTCGATCTGCAGGCCGAGCTCGACGACCCGGTTGGGCGGCAGGTTGAAGAACGTGGTCGGCGAGCGCGAGTTGTGGGCCAAGAACGCGAACAGCATCTTGCGCCAGCGCGCCATCGGCGCCCGGCCGGTGACCAGCAAGGTCTGGCGGCCGAGGAAGTAGGTGGTGGTCATCGGCTTCGCGGTCAACCCGCGCTCGGCCGCGCAGCGCGCGATCACCGCCGGGATGTCCGGGCTCTGCATGAAGCCCGAGTGCACCACCACGCGGAACAGCCCCTGGCCGAGGGCCCGGACCTCGAGGTTGTCGCGGCTCGACACCCACGGCACCGGCTCGGTCACCACCGAGCACAACACGACCTCGGCGTGCAGCACGCGGTTGTGCTTGACGTGGTGCAGGACCACGTTGGGCACGTTGTCGGTCCCCGAGGTCATGAACACCGCGGTGCCCTCGACCCGCGGCAGCGGGTTGGCCTCGAGGTCGGTCAAGAACAGCTCGGTCGGGACCGCGCCCGCGTCCATCACCTTGGCCAGCTCGATCCGGCCGCGCCACCAGGTGGTCATGATCGCGAACACCGCGAGGCCGACGGTCAGCGGGAACCATCCGCCGTCGAGCAGCTTGGTCGCGCACGCGGCCAAGAACGCCAGGTCGATCACCAGGAACAGGGCCAGGAGCGCGCCGGTCCACCCGGCCGGCCAGCGCCAGCGGCCGCGCGCCACGCGGTAGAACAAGATCGACGTGATCGCCATGGTCCCGGTGACCGCGATGCCGTAGGCCGCGGCCAGGGCCGAGCTGGTGCGGAACTGCAGGACCAAGACGATGCAGCCGGCCATGAGCAGGTAGTTCATCTCCGGGATGTAGATCTGGCCCTCGGCGTCGGCCGAGGTGTGGACCACGGTCAGGCGCGGCCAGAACCCGAGCTGGATGGCCTGACGGGTCAGCGAGAACACGCCCGAGATCAGCGCCTGCGACGCGATCACCGCCGCCATCGTCGCGAGGATGAGCATCGGGATGAGCAGCGGGCCGTCGACCAGCGCGTAGAACGGGTTGGCGACGGTGCCGGGCGGGCGCGTCAGGAGCAGCGCGCCCTGACCGAAGTAGTTGAGCAAGAGCCCTGGCAGGGCGACCAGGTACCAGGCCAGGCGGATCGGGCCGCGGCCGAAGTGGCCCATGTCGGCGTACAGCGCCTCGCCGCCGGTCACCACCAGGAACACCGAGCCGAGCAGGAGGAACCCGTGCGAGCCGTGGCTGGTGAGGAAGCCGGCGGCGTGGCGCGGATCGATCGCGCGCAGGACCTCGGGCTCGACCGCGATCCAGCGCGCGCCAGCGACGCCGATCGCGGCGAACCACACCAGCATGACCCAGCCGAACACGCCGCCGATCCTGCCGGTGCCGAAGCGCTGGACCGCGAACAGGACGACCAGGATCGCGATCGTGATCGGCACCACCAGGTGCGTGAGGTCCGAGTTCTGCTCCGATAGGCCCTCCATCGCGCCCAGGATCGAGATCGCCGGGGTGATCACGCCGTCGCCGAACAACAGGCCGGCGCCGAACAGCGCGGCCAGGAGCGGCACCGCCAGCCGGGCCCGCGAGCGGCCGTCGTGGTCGAGGAGCGCGGCCAAGGCCAGGATGCCGCCTTCGCCCTTGTTGTCGGCGCGCAGCACGAACACCAGGTACTTCAGCACCACCACGAGCATGAGGGCCCAGAACACCAGGGACATCACGCCGAGCACCGCGCCGGCGGTCGGCTCGATGGCGTGGGGCGAGTGCTTCCACGCCAGGCACTCCTTGACCGCATAGAGGGGCGAGGTGCCGATGTCGCCGTAGACGACGCCGAGGGCGCCGAGGGCGGTGGCGGCCATCGCGCCAGGGGTCTTGGGGATCGCGTGGGAGGTCGTGGCGCGGGGGGGTTTGCTCATGGGGTCGCCAGCGGCGACCCGGCCGGGCTAGCACCCCTCGGCATCAAGATTCCATCAAGGCGCCCCCGGCCCCGGGGTGGCCCCGGCGGGCTCGTCCTCGGCGCGCATGCGATAGCCGACCCCTGGCTCGGTCAGGAGCCAGCGCGGACGGGCCGGGGCCGGCTCGATCTTGCGGCGCAGCGCCGCCATGTGGACCCGCAGGTAGTGGGTCTCGCCGACCGCCCCTGGGCCCCACACCGCGCGCAGGAGGTGGCGGTGGGTCAGGACCTTGCCAGCGTGTTGCAGGAGCTCGGCCAACAGGCGGAACTCGATCGGCGTCAGGTGGACCGCGGCGCCGTCGACGGTGACGGTGTGCCGACCGCAGTCGACCGCGATCGGCCCGACGGCGTAGCGCGCGTCGGGCGCCGGGTCGCCGGCCGCCGACGCGGCGTGGCGCAAGGCGACCCGGAGCCGAGCCAGGAGCTCCCCGGCGCCGAAGGGCTTGGTCAGGTAGTCGTCGGCGCCCGCGTCGAGCGCGCGGATCTTGTCGGCCTCGCGATCGCGCGCCGATACCACGATGATCGGCACCGCCGAGCGCCGGCGGGTGGCGGTCACGAAGTCGACGCCGTCGCCGTCGGGCAGGCCGAGGTCGAGCACGATCAGGTCCGGGGCCTCGGCCAGCGCGGCCCGGCCGGCGGCGGCGGTCGCCGCCTCGATCACCGCGTAGCCGTGGGCGGTCAGCGCGGCGCGCAGGAGGCGGCGCATCGCGACCTCATCCTCGACGATCAACACGGTCTGGCTCACGGCGCGGCCTCGAGCAGCGGGGGAGCGGCGGGAGGTGGTGGCGCGGCTGGCAGCTCGAGGACGAAGCGGGCGCCGCCGGTCGGGTCGGCCTCGACGCGGACCGCGCCGCCGTGGGCGATCACCACCGCCCGCACCACCGCCAGCCCGAGGCCGGCGCCGGGCGCGCTCGAGGCGCGGAAGAACTTCTCGAACACCCGCTCGGCGTCGGCCGCGGTGACGCCCCGGCCGTGGTCGGTCACCGCCAGCTCGATGCGATCGCCGCGGCGCGCGGCGGTGATGACGATCGGCGGCGCGCCGTGCTTGATCGCGTTGTCGAGCAGGTTGACCAGGGCCAGCTCGAACACCACCGGATCGACCGGCACCGCCAGATCGCCGACGTCGATGACGACCTCGCGGGCGCCGAGCTGGGCCTCGACCCGGGCCAGCGCCGCGCCGCACAGCTCGTCGAGCGGCACCCACTCGCGCACCGGCACGATCCCGGTCGCGACCCGGGTGAGCTGCAGCAGGTTGGCCAGCATGCGCTCGAGGCGCGCCGCCTCGGCGACCACCGCGTCGAGCAGCTCGGTCCGAGTCGCGGGCGCGACCGCCGGATCGTTGGCCGACGATGCCGCGGCGGTGATCACCGCCAGCGGGGTGCGCAGATCGTGGGACACGCTCGACAGGAGGGCGCTGCGCAGCTCCTCGGTCTGGGCCTTGAGCGCGGCCGCTCGGGCCAGCGCGACCTGACCGCGCAGCCGCTCGGCCAGGGTGGCGATCGCCAGGCCGGCGGCGAACATCACCGCGAAGGTGACGATGTGCCGCGGGTTCTCGACCACGATGCGGAACCGCGGCGGCACGAAGCACAGATCGAAGGCCACCACGGCCAAGGACGACGCCAGGAGCGCCGGCCCGCGCCCGGCCAGCGCGGCCAGCATCACCGCCGGCAGGTACAACATGCCGATGTCGCCGAGGGCGAGCTGCGGGTGGGCGACCAGCCCGATCGCGGTCACCAGCGCGACCGCGGCGACCGCCGAGGCGTAGCCCCAGGCCGGAGGTCGCAGCGCGGTCGTCGTCACCGCGCGACTGTACGTCGCCTTGACGCGAACTTGACGGGGGCGAGCGCGGGCTTGATGGGTTCTTGATGAGGTCGGCGGTAGCGATCTCGCCATGCATCCCTACCGCAGCACGGCGCCGACGCCTGGCCTGGCGCGATCCCCCGAACCCGAGACAGACGACGGGCCCCTGCTCGTGGTCCTCGCCGCGGTCGGGCTGATCCGGGTGGTGGTCGCGGTCGCCACCGGCGAGGCCTTCGGCGCCGAGCCCACCGTCGGCCTGCTCTTGATCGCGCTGGCGCTCGCGGGCTGGTGGCGCGGCCAGGCCGGACGTGGGCGCCGCGATCACGGCGGCGACGGCGGGTGACCGAACCGCACCGCGAAGTCGCGGCTCAGGCGGGCGGCCAGGGCCGTGGCCTCCTCGCCGGTCGTCGGTCCGAGCAGGTGCCGGCATAGCCAATCGACGGCGCCGACCTCGCCGGCCAGCGCCACGACCGCGGCGCGCACATCGTCGGCGGCGCCGTAGCGCACCATCGCGCTCTTGCCGCGCGGATAGTCGATGAGGCCGGTGCGCAGCCGGAGCTGGAACACCCCGGGGCCGGCCGGCGCGTGATCGGCGGCCTCGGCCAGCGGGTACCAGCGTCCAAACTCCATCGTCGCATGGTACCAAAGCCCGGCTTGACGACCTCCGTTCGCGATCTCGTGGTCCTCGGTGACAGCCTCGCGCTGGCGCAGGGCTTGGCCGGCTCTGGCCTCGATCTCGTCTATCTCGATCCGCCGTTTGGCACCGGGCGGATCCAGCGCGGCCGGGCCGGCCGCTACGCCGACGACGGCGACGATCCCGAGGCTCACGTCGCCTGGCTCCTGCCGTGGCTCACCGCCAGCCGCGACGCCCTCGCCGACCACGGCTCGCTGGTGGTCCACCTCGACTGGCGCGCGGTCCACTACGTCAAGGTCGCCCTCGATCGGTTGTTCGGCCGCGCCTGCTTCGTCAACGAGATCGTCTGGTGCTACGCGGTCGGCGGCAAGAGCCGGCGCGGCTTCGGCCGCAAGCACGACACGCTCTTGTGGTACGGGCGCACGCCGGACTGGGCGTTCTACCCCGAGCAGGTGCGGATCCCGCGGCGCGCGGGTTCGCACATGAAGGTCGAACGCGACGAGGACGGCCGCGCGGTGCAGGTCAAGGTCGACCGCAAGAGCGGGCGCGTCTACCGCTACCCGGTGGCCGACGGCAAGATCCCCGAGGACTGGTGGACCGATCTCGAGACCTTGAACCGCTCCGATCGCGAGCGCACCGGCTGGCCGTCGCAGAAGCCCCAGCGGTTGATCGAGCGCCTGATCGCCGCCACCACCGTGCCCGGCCAGCGAGTCGGCGACTGGTTCGTCGGCTCGGGCACGACCGCCGCCGCGGCGCAGCGACTAGGCCGGCGGTTCGTGGTCGGCGACGCGGCGCCCGAGGCGATCGCGATCACGAGGGCCCGGCTGACCGCCCAGGCTCTGGCCCTGGTCGCCGGCGGTGGTGAGCCGGTGGTGGCGGAGATCGAGTATCGAGGGGAGGGCGAGTAGGCGACCGAGGCGGAGGCGGAGGCGGAGACCGAGGCGGAGGCCGAGACCGAGGCCGAGACCGAGGCCGAGTCCGAGACCGAGACCGAGTCCGAGGCCGAGACTGAGGCGGAGGCCCTAGAGCTGGACGCCCTCGAGGGACGGATCGATGGCCTCGTCGTCGGCGTCGGGCTCGGGGCCACCGTCGCCGTCGGTTGGGCTTGGGCCGCCGTCGCCGTCGTCGCTCGGGGCGGCCCCGGCGTCCGGCCCGCCGAAGTAGTAGTCGTCGCCCTGGGCGTTCAGGTCGGCCTGCTCCCGCTCGGTCTCGGCCTTGGCCTCCTCCGACAGTCGCTGGAGATCGACCGGGCCATCGTTGCGCGCCGCGTGCTGCGGCTTGCCGTCCCACGGGAACGACTCGTAGAACGCGTCGCCGTTCTTCAGGTTGATGATGCCCTTCGAGAAGGTCGGCACGAACATGAACAGGATCAGCGCCGCGGTGGTGAGCGCCAGGCCGGGCAAGACCGCGCGCGACACCTGGCCGAACGGCTTCTTGAACAGCGCCGAGGCCACGAACAGGTTGGTCGCCACCGGCGGCGCCAGGTAGCCGATCTCCATGTTGACGACGAAGACCACGCCGAAGTGGATCGGGTCGATGCCGTAGGTCTTGACCGCGATCGGCGCCAGGATCGGGGCGAATACCAGGGTCGCCGACACCGAGTCCATGAGCGCGCCGAAGATGATGAGCAGCAGGTTGACGATCAGCATGAAGCCGATCGGCCCGATCTCGTAGTCGGTCAAGAGGCTGGTCAGCGACTCCTCGACCCCGACCTCGGCGATTAGCTTGTTGATGCCGAAGGTGAACGCGATGATGAGGATGAGCATGCCCATCAGGCGGCCGGCGTCGGCCAGCGCCGACAGCACCTTGGTGAAGCTGAGCTCGCGGTGGATCACGGTCGTGACCACGAGCGCGTAGACGAAGGCCACCGCGCCGGCCTTGAACGGCGGAAACTTGCCGGTGTAGATGCCGGCCACGACGATCACCGGCAAGAGCAGGGCCCAGATGCCCTCGCGGCTCGCGGTCGCCAGCCGGCTCATCGAGAACTGCTCGCGGGCGCCGATGCGGGCGCCGACCACGCCGGAGTAGACCGACAGGATCACCGCCAAGAGGCCGGCCGGCAGCGCCGAGGCGATGAACATGTCGGTGCCCTGAACCGCGGCGTCGCCGGTGCCGGTCACCGCCAGCGAGTAGATCATGAGCACGAGCGACGGCATGAGCAGGCAGCCCAGCGAGCCCGCGGTCATCACCAGCCCGAGGGAGAAGTTCTCCGGGTAGCGCTCCTTGACCATCGCCGGGAACATGATCGAGCCGACCGCGATCAGGGTCACCGGCGAGCTGCCGGTGATGGCCGCGAACACCATGCACGCCCACACCGCGGCGATCCCCAGGCCGCCCGGCAGCCAGCCGAGCGCGGCCCGGGCGACGTCGACCAGGCGGCGCGCCATGCCGCCCTCGGTCATGATCGCGCCCGAGGCGATGAACAGCGGGATCGCCAGGAACTGATCGCGGCCCATCAGCGACTCGAACGGGTCGATCATCCAGCCGCCGAGGTCGTGGAACGAGTGGATGAGGTCGGTCATCGTCCAGAACGCCGCCGCGGTGGCGGCGCCGACGATCACGAACAGCGGCGCGCCGAGGATGGCCAGGGCGACGATCAGGAGGAGGACGGTCACGACGGCAGCCGCTCCTCGATCGGCGCGGCGGTCCCGGTGGCGGTGGTCGAGGCCTGGGCCAGGAAGCGAAGCGCCATCGCGGCGAAGGCGTAGGGCACGATCACGAAGGCCAGCCAGGTCGGCAGCCACTCGTTGGCGTCGATCTTGAGGCGGTGGTGGCGCTGGGACAACACCAGCTCGATCGCCAGGTAGCAGGCGGCGACGCAGAACGCCGACGCCAGGGCCAGCGAGGTCGCCTTGACGTAGGGCACCAGCCGAGCCGGCCACAGCTTCTCGCCCATCTCGAGCGCGAGGTGCGAGCGCTCGTAGGTCGCCATCGACGCGCCCAGGAGCGCCACCCACAGCATCATCACCAGGGCCAGCTTCTGGGCCGGGATGATCTTGCCGGCGAACTGATCGGTGTAGAGGTAGACCGCGCCTGCGATGAGCGCGGCCGCGCCTGCGGCCACCGCCAGCGACACAGGCCACGACCACCGGGTCTCACCGGGCTTGACCGCGCGGGTCCGCACCGCCAGGACACACACCCCGAGGAGCAGCACGAGGTCGAGCCACTCGCGGCGGTTGCCGAAGGTCTCGGTCAGGACCGACGCGAAGACCATCAAGGCCATCACCAGGAACAGGCCACCGCACAGGTAGCGCTCGCCGGTGTGCCACAGCGCATCGAGGCGCCGGATCCGCGGATAGGTCGGCGTCACCGCCGGCCCGGGCAGGTTGTCCATGCCCCATCCTACCCAAACCCCATCGCGGCGGGGTTTCGGCCGCGTCGACTACTTGCGCTTGCCGCCGGCCTTGGCTCGGAACTCGGTGATGCCGGCCTCGATCGTCTCGACGATCTGCTTGGTCGAGGCGCCCTTGCCCTTGACCTTGTCGCGGACCCCGGCCGTCGCCTTCATCCACTCGGCGCGCTCGGCGTCGGTCAGGGGCACGACCGTGACGCCGGCCTTCTTGATGATCTCGACCAGCTTGGGGTTCATCTTGCGGATCGCCGCCCGGCTCTTGCGCACCAGGCCGCGGCCCTCGGTGAGCAGGAGCTGCTGCAGGTCGGGCGGCAGCTTGTCGAACCACGCCTTGTTGAAGGCGATCACCGCCGGCTGGTAGATGTGGGCCGACAGGGTCATGTGCTTGATCGAGGTGTGCCAGGCGCCGGCTACCATGTAGAGCAGCGCCTGATCGAAGCCCTCGACGGCGCCGGTCTTGAGCGCGGTCGTCACCTCGGTGGTCGGGATCGCCGAGGCCGAGGCCTTGAGGGCCTTCCACATCTCGATGTGGACGTAGCTCTCCTGCGACCGCATCTTGCGGTTGGCGACGTCGGCCGGCTTCTTGATCGGGAAGCCGGCGCCGAAGTGGCGGAAGCCGTTCTCGCTCCAGAACCCCAGGACCAGGTCCTTGGCGCGGAACTTCTCCTCCATCGGCGCCAGCAGGAACTTGTCGAGGACGTAGTCGGCCTCGTTGGCGTTGGCGAACAGAAACGGGATCTCGATCGCCGACAGCTCCTCGACCAGGGACGCGACCGCGCCGGTCGACGCGCCGACCCCGGACAGCTGACCGCGGGCGGCCATGCGCACGGTCTCGTTCTCATCGCCCATCGTGCCGCCGAGGAAGACCCGGACCTTGATCCGGCCCTTGGACTTCTCCTCGATGACCTTCTTGTACTCCTTCAGCACGTCGGCCCACGGGGTCTTGTCCGGGGCGACGGTGGCGAGCTTGAGCTCGAAGGTCTCCTCGGCGCGGGCCGGGGTAGGGGCGAGCGCGAGCGCGGCCAGGCTGGCCAGCGCGGCGACGACGGTGCGACGGGTGGTGGTGGTCATCGGGGCTCCTCGACTGTCGGACCGTAGACGTGGCCGGCCCGCCGGTCAATCGCGGGGCGTGGGCGGGCCGGGCGGCGGTGACCGGTGGGACGATGGCCCGGGCCTGGCATTCATGCGGCCGGACCAGGTCCACACGGGAATCGGTGGCCCGGCCTTGCGGTGGCGCCGGCTTCCGGGGAAAATCACCAGACGTCGCTGCCGTCGGCACGACCGGGTTATGACCAAGGACCAGCCGTGAAGCTCGAGGCGGTGATGCTCACCGACGTCGGCGTCGTCCGGGAGCACAACGAGGACGCGGTCTTCGTCGATCCGGCGGGCCGGTTCTTCATCGTCGCCGACGGCATGGGCGGCCACGCCGCCGGCGAGGTCGCCAGCGGGATGGCGGTCGAGACGGTGCGCAAGACCCTGGAGGCCGCCACCGGGCTGATCGACGCCTTCGCAGAGCGGGTGACCGACAACGCCCGCAAGGCCCTGGTCCAGCTCCTCCAGAGCGCGGTCCTGGCCGCTCACCAGGCGGTGTTCCAGCGCGGCAGCAAGGAGCGCGACAAGGAGGGGATGGGCACCACCCTCGACGTCGTGCTGGTCGCCGGTCGCGAGGCCTTCGTCGCCCACGTCGGCGACAGCCGCACCTATCTGATCCGCGACAAGAAGGCGGCCCAGCTCACCACCGATCACACCGTGGCCGAGGTCCTGGTGATCGAGGGCAAGCTGACCATCGAGGAGGCCCTGGTCTCGCCGTACCGCAACGTCCTGGTGAACGCCATCGGCGTCGCCGAGAGCGTCGGCGTCGAGATGGCGCACCTCCAGCTCAAGGAGGGCGATCAGATCCTCCTGTGCTCGGACGGGTTGCACGACTACTTCCTGGTCGAGCAGGAGCTGGCCGACATCCTGGTCGCCGAGGCGCCGGCCCAGGCGATCGCCAAGATGATCGACGCCGCCAAGGAGCGCGGCGGTCACGACAACATCACCGGCATCGTGATCACCGTCCACGAGCTGCGCGAGGCGGTGCCGGTGCTGGTCGAGAACGAGAGCACCCAGCCGGTCGACGTCAGCAACCCGGCGACCTGGTCCGAAGACGAGGCCACCGAGAGCCTCTCGCCGCGCGATCTCGATCAGCTCGGCTCGTCGTTCGCGATGCGCAAGGTGGTGTCCGACGCCGCGACGCGGCCGACCGCGCCGATGATCGCCCCGGTGCCCGGCCCGCCCGAGCCCAGCGCCGCCGAGCTAGCCGCCCTCGACGCCACCGATCCGGCGCTGCCCGTCGTGGCGCCGCCGGCTGACCCGCCGTCGAACCCGGACCTCACCGAGGTCGCGACCGCCGTCACGCTGCCGCCGCCGGTCCGCGCCGCCCTCGGCGTCGAGGACACCGGTCCGCAGCCGAGCGCAGCGCCCAGCGCGACCGCCGGCTCGGACGACGACCGCGCCTAGCGCGGCAACGCCGTTCGGCCAAGACCCGCCGCGCGACGAGGCACCGCGGGCCCGCGATCCACCTCGGACTCGGTCTCGGTCTCGGACTCGGACTCGGACTCGGACTCGGTCTCGGGTTCGGGTTCGGGTTCGGTCTCGGTCTCGGTCTCGGTCTCGCTCTCGGCCTCGGCCTCGGTCTCGGTCTCGGTCTCGGACTCGGACTCGGTCTCGGACTCGGCCTCGGCCTCGGCCTCGGTCTCGGTCTCGGTCTCCGCCTCCGCCTCGGTCTCGGCCTCGGTCTCGGTCTCGCTCTCGGCCTCGGCCTCGGTCTCGCTCTCGGCCTCGGTCTCGGGTTCGGCCTCGGTCTCGGTCTCCGCCTCCGCCTCCGCCTCGACCTCCGCCGCCTTTGGGTCCACCGCGCCCCAGCCGCGCCGTCGATCGGGTCCACCCCGCCGCGGACTCCGCTGTCGCGTCCACTACTTGCGTTGGCGCGGCGGTTGCTCAACGCCACCTCGCCATGCGCACCCTCGCTCTCACCTTCGCGACCCTCACCCTCACGGCCTGTCAGCTCAAGATGCCGGGCGGCACCCTGCTCGGCGGCTCGGGCGGCTCGTCGAGCGACGGCTCCTCGAGCGGCGCCAACGGGCCCAACTCCAAGGCCCCGCCGCCAGCTGACCCCGCCGCGCCGTCGCCCAAGCCGGTGGGCGATCTCGCGCCGTACTACAGCAGCCTCACGCTGCGCGAGCTGTACCGCCGCATCAACGACCTCCGTCAGGATCAGGTCTATGAGCTGGCCAAGACCGACGTCGGCCGCGATCTGTTGTGGCAGGCGGCCAACCCCGATCCGACCTGGATCCGCGAGTGGCGCCAGCGCGACTGGACCAACGCCAGCGAGAACGCCGAGGCCATGACCCAGGCGGCCTTCAACCGCTCGTGGCAACAGAGCTGCGTGGCTGAGTTCGCGACCAGCCGCAAGGCCCACGCCGACG
>Ga0075163_10000785_pt1 | contig 42212 bp, 35 predicted proteins | sample JI1023141ADNA_FD_71478 | JGI IMG/M metagenome (GOLD analysis project Ga0075163, IMG submission 71478) | Wastewater effluent complex algal communities from Wisconsin, to seasonally profile nutrient transformation and Carbon sequestration -... | ecosystem: Engineered > WWTP > Effluent > Algae...
GATTTTTTCTATACTCAAAAAAAATATATCCTTGTGCAAAAGTAATAAATTGCGCGGCTTTATATCCTGTTTATTTTTTACCGCACACCTCAGCTTTTCGCAAACGCCTTTAGTGATAAAAGATTACAGCCTGGTTACCACAGGTGCGCAGCAATTTGACAATTACCTCCCCCGGTTAAAAGGTAAACGGGTTGGCATTGTTACTAACATTACGGGCCTTGTCGGCAAAACATCCATTGTAGACACCCTGATTAGCCTGAAGGTAAATGTGAAAAAGATTTTTGGCCCCGAACATGGCTTTAGAAGCGATACCGACGCCGGTGAAAAAGTAAGCAGTAAAAAAGATCCGAAAACAGGACTGAGCATTCTCTCGCTTTACGGGGCAAATAAAAAACCAAGCAAAGACCAGTTAAAAGGTGTTGACATACTGATTTACGACATTCAGGATGTGGGAGTGAGATTTTACACCTACATTTCCACCCTATGCTACGCGATGGAAGCCTGCGCCGAAAACGGAAAGGAACTAATTGTGCTGGACAGACCGAACCCTAACGGCTTTTATATTGACGGACCTGTATTAAAAAATGAATTCAAAAGTTTTTTGGGCCTGCATAATGTTCCTGTGGTGTATGGTATGACCTGCGGGGAATACGCGCAAATGGCCAACTCGGAAGGGTGGTTAAAAAACAAGGTCAAATGTCAACTAACGGTTGTTCCGATGAAAAATTACGACCGGAGCGCTTCGTACCGTTTACCGGTTAAACCCTCGCCAAATATACCAAACGCCGAAGCCGTTCTTTTATACCCAAGTCTTGGCCTTTTTGAAGGCACACTTATCAGTTTGGGCAGAGGCACCGATTTTCCATTTCAGGTAGTCGGTCATCCCGACTTAAAAAAATGCGCCTTTTCATTTACACCCCAACCCGGCCCCCTGTCGCGCGAACCAAAGTATTTTAATCAGCAGTGTTACGGGCTCGACCTCCGGAAAGAACGTTACCTGGCGGAGCATCCCCACGAAATAAATTTAACCTGGCTTAAAACCATTTATGAGAATTTGGGACGTGCCGATTTTTTTGATAAGAATTTTAATTATCATTCGGGAAACACTTTTTTACAAGAACAAATTAAAAAAAATGAACCCGAAGCAGCGATCCGCAAAAGCTGGCAGGCAGATCTGGACACGTTTAAGAACATTCGGGAAAAATACCTGTTATATCCTGATTTTCAATAGGATCATTCAATTCCTCAGCCCTTATTGCCGTTATTGAAGAATTAATGAAATAAAAAATTGGCTATTCCTGTTGAGAAACTTATTTTTGTGAAGATTAATTAATTACAATGGCAAATTTTGATTTGATAATGCCTAAAATGGGCGAAAGTGTTGCGGAAGCTACTATCATTAAGTGGACTAAAAATGAAGGGGATAAAATTAAGATTGATGAAACCGTTCTCGAAATAGCAACTGATAAAGTAGATAGTGAAATACCATCCCCTTTTGAAGGCACATTGGTGAAACGTCTGTTTAACGAAGGGGATGTGGTTCAGGTGGGTTCTGTGATTGCCGTGATCAGCAGCGATGCCGCTGCCGCCTCAAGCGACGCGCCTAAAACGACAGCGCCAGAAACAAAATCGGTTGCCGAAATGAAAACGGACGAACCAAAAGTAAGCGCTCCGGCTGCCACAACCAATAATTATGGCGATTCGGATAAATTTTATTCACCTCTGGTGAAAAGCATCGCCAAAGAAGAAGGCATCTCTTTGGCTGAACTGGATACGATTAAAGGCTCTGGCCAGGATGGAAGAGTTACAAAAGCAGATATACTGGCTTATTTACCAAACAGGAACAAACAAGCCGCCACTACTGCTCCTGCTCAAAAAACAGAAACAAAAACCGCTCAATCCGCCATTAGCGCGGGCGAAAACACAGTCATCGTAAACCGCCCTGCCGTTTCGGTAAACGCTGGCGACGAAATTATGGATATGGACCGCATGCGCAAAATGATTGCTGACCACATGGTCATGAGCAAACACGTTTCGCCGCATGTTACCTCGTTTGTAGAAGCCGACGTAACTAACCTCGTACAATGGCGCGATAAAGCAAAAAAAGAATTTGAAAAACGCGATGGCGAAAAACTGACCTTCACTCCTATTTTTATTGAAGCAGTGGCAAAAGCCATTCGCGATTTCCCCATGATCAACGTATCCGTAGATCAAACCGGTACTAAAATCATTAAACGTAAAAACATTAACATCGGCATGGCCGCTGCTTTGCCATCCGGTAACCTGATTGTGCCGGTAATTAAAAACGCGGATGAGAAAAATTTACTGGGCCTTACCAAAGCTGTAAATGACCTGGCTAACCGCGCGCGGGCAAATAAACTGGCACCGGATGAAATTGCCGGAGGCACCTTTACACTAACGAACGTTGGAAATTTCGGAAACGTGATGGGAACACCTATCATTAACCAGCCGCAGGTAGCCATCCTTGCAGTGGGTGCCATCAAAAAGAAACCAGCGGTTATTGAAACTCCTCAGGGCGATATGATTGGTATCCGTCAATTTATGTTCCTGTCGTTAAGCTACGATCACCGGGTAGTAGATGGTTCGTTAGGAGGTAGCTTTGTTAGAAGGGTAGCCGATTACCTTGAACAATTTGATGTAAACAGACCCGTATAACCAAATAAAACTCAAAAAATAAACAGACGCCTCTATTTATATTTTATAAATCCCGATTTCCTAAAGTAATCGGGATTTTTTGTGTCAACTTAAATCAGTATGACACAGCTGTTCCAGGGCAGGACAATTTTAACAAAAAAGGGGCGATGGTGGGGAGATACTCCGGAGATAAAGCGAGGATAAAGCGAAGATAAAGCGAGGATAGTGTAGGAGATATGTAGGAAATGGGTATTAGCGCCTCGCGGACATTCAGGATTCAACCGTTCCTGGTAATTATCACATCTAGTTCATTTTCAAACACTTAAATAAAAATCCGCGTGTAAAGGTGAGATTCGGGGGAGTTTTACCTCCCCTACCGTATTTGGGAGGTAATCAGGGTTATCTGATAAGGGTGACATGCCCGGTTAATTCCTTTATCTGAGCATTAACATCTGTATAAATAATCCTCCAGGCATATACATCATCGCTGCAGGCCGAACCGTTCAGGCTGCCGTCCCAGCCCATAAAAAAATCATCGCTGCGGAATATTTTTCCTCCCCAACGGTCATAAACGGTAAGGTCATATTTATCAATGCCACGCCCCTTTGGCTGAAAGGTATCATTTATGCCATCCCCATTGGGAGTGAAAGCATCTGGTACAAAAATTTTCACATCGCTGCTCACCACAATACTTTTTACCACCGTATCGGAACAGCCCCAAACATTGGTAACCACCATGGCCACTCTATACTGACTGGCATCCTGGAAAATATAGGACGTATTTTTTTCACTGCTTATGTAACCATAGTTGTCAATAAAATACCAGTTCCATTTATTCATTTTCTCGCCTTTTGAAAGATTGTTAAAATAAACAATGTCAACATTTTCAACAGGTTTTTCGGGCTGTATAAAAAAATCACCTTCGGGTCTGGGGTTGGCAATAATATCCAACGATTGGCTACTAACACAACCAGCCGCGTTGGTAAAACTTCCAAGAACCGTTTGCATACCTGCCTTCGGAACACAATAGTTAAAGCTCGGGCCGGTTATCGTTTGGTTTTTAATGGTCCATTCGGTACTTAGTATTGGCACGGTACTTATGTTGTTTAGCTTAAAAGTAGCGCAGTACGGGGCGCAGTATTTATTTGTATTGTCGCTGATCAGGTTTCCTTCCGGCAGGGGATCTATACCAATGAAAAGAGTCGTGTCATTTTTACAGCCCAGTTGATCGGTGACACTTAAGGTATAAATACCGGCCTGTTGCATATTATAGGTTGGGAACCAGACATTTTGGTTGGGAGACAGGTAATAATACGGGCCTGACCAGGTGTACGTAGCAGCCCCTCCCGCTTTTAAATCAATGTTTGACCGGAAGCATACCCTGGAAGGAGCCGTGTAGGTCGGTACCGGCAAAGCAAAGGTACTAAGCGTAGCGGTTGTAATGTTTGTACAGCTATTTGCCGCGGTACCTACCACCGTGTAGGTTTGTGGCAAAGCACTGCTCGCTATCGGAATGTAAGCATTTGCCAGATTAGAGGTGTACCCTCCAGGTCCGGTCCAACGGTAACCATTGGTAATACCTCCAAGTGCCTTCAGCGTGGCAGGAGTAAGGTAACACACGGTATCGCTGATGGCTGTAATGGTTGGCAAGGGCATATAAGCCAGGTTAACCATTGCCAGTTGCGTGCAGGTATTTGGCGCGGTGCCAACCACCACATAGTTGCCAATCGACAGGTCATCGACGTTGGGAACAAAGGCATTTGCACCAAACGCGGTATAACTCGAAGGACCACTCCAGGTGTAGGATACCGCGCCATTCGCGGTGAAAGTAAATGGTTCATTTAAACAAATTAACGTGCCGGTGGTGGTTACGGTGGGTAACGGAATGGTGGTGAGCAGGGCCGTTGACACGTTGGTACAGCTATTTACCGCTGTACCCACCACGGTATAGATGGTAGGAGCCGCGCTATTGGCGGAGGCAATGGTCGCATTCTGCGCCGTGGAGGTGTAATTCCCGGGACCCGCCCAACGGTATCCTCCTTGTATGCCACCATCAGACTCCAAAACAGCAGGTTCATTCAGGCAAACATTATCTGGCACCGTGGTAATTGTTGGCAATGGCATATAAGCCAGGTTGGCAGTTGTTATCTGGGTGCAGGTATTGGCTGCTGTGCCCACTACGGTGTAATCTCCAATAGAACCGTCATCCACCAATGGTACAAAAGCGGTTGAGCCATTGGCGGTGTAAGTGGAAGGACCGGACCAGGTGTAGGTAACAGCGCCATTCGCAGTGAAGGTAAACGGTTCATTTAAACAGATCAATGTTCCGGTTGCAGTAACTGTTGGCAACGGCATGGTAATTAACGTGGTGGTGGCTTGTGTCGTACAGGCATTGGCTGCTGTACCCACCACCGTGTAAATACCGGAAGTAAGATTGTCAGCAACCGGTATAAATGCGTATTGCGCGCTGGAAGTGTAACCGGCCGGACCGGTCCAGGTATATCCCGAACCGTTCGCCATACCTCCATTGGCCGTTAAGGTGGCTACTGCATTGTAACATACCGTAGAGCCGGTGGCTACAATGGTGGGTACCGGAATGGTTGCCAAAACTCCCGTAGCCTGCGCCGTACAGGAGTTTAACGCGCTCTCTAATTCGATGGTGTAAACGCCCGCCGACAGATTGTTGGCAATAACGGTAGTGGTTGAAACACCGGTTAATGGGATGAGGGGATTGGTATCTAAAAACCCATTCGGGCCCCTGAATGTGTAAAAACCAAGACCGTTAGCCGTTAAGGTAGCCACCGAACCATAACAGGTTTGAGGGCAGATCATCGCCACGGTTGGATTAAAAAGCGCTGCCAAGGTGGTAGTAGCCTGGGCCTGACAACCACTGACATCCGTAACGGTTACCGTATATACCCCATTTGCCAGCAACGTAATTGCGGGGATGGTCGGGTTTTGATTATTACTGGTAAAATTGTTCGGACCATTCCACGAAAAACTTACTCCACCGGTAGCAGCAAAATTAATGGTGCGACCCAGACACACGTTACTGCTCGTAATGGCGCAACTAGCATCGGGTAAGGCCCGAACCAGGGCGTTTAATGTAGTGGTCCGGGAGCATCCGGTAGGAAATGAAGCGGTTAACGAATACACCCCACTGGCCAGCGTAGTCGAATTAACAACACTTGTGTTTTGCGAAACAGAGGTAAAACCATTGGGGCCAACCCAATTATAAGTGGTTCCACCGCCACTCATTAACGTTAAATTAAACCCGGCGCAGATGGTGCCATTGCTGGCCACTGTTGGGGTGGGCAAAGGATAAACGGTAACATCGGTAACCGCCATACTGGTGCAGCCGGGCACACTGGTCACACTTAAGTTATACGTTCCACTCATGAGTGGGTTGGCATTAAAAATTACGGGATCGGGCTGCGAAGTACTGCTGTATGTATAAGCATTCGGACCGGTCCAAAAGTAGGCCGCGCCGGCAAACGCGTTCGAAGACAGGTTAATGTTTTGCGCAGCGCACAAACTGGTTGAAGTTGTGCCAATATTCTGGGTGTACGTAACAAGTACCTGAGTCGTCTGACTTCCGCTACAACCCAGCGCATCTGTATAATCCAGCGTGTAAATGGTGGTGGCTAAAGGGCTTGCCACCACATTTTGCGCAACCGGGTTATCCAACGATCCCGATGGACTCCAACTATATGAAGCGGCAACGCCGGCCGTCAGACTGCCACTAAAACCAATACAAACACTGGTACTGCTTAACGCAATGGGTGGAGCCGGGGTAACAATGGCCACGGTAGTAGAAGCAGTTAAACAACCCAGCTGATCGCTGACAAGGATCGTTTCTGTACCAGCACTCAGGCCGGCCACCGCCGAAGTGGTTTGTGCGGTACCGCTCCATGTATAAGCGTAAGGGGCAATCCCTCCCAAAACATCTACGGTAGCCGATGAAAGACAGGACGGTGTGCTGGATGCCGCAAGAGTAAGTGTTATAGGACAGGTGAGACAATCTGTTTGAAAATAGAGGCCGGCTAAAATGAGTCCCAAAGTATCCATGGTATTGGTAATGCCAAATGAAGCGCTTGTTTGCCCATTTATAACCGGACTTCCGGGGTCCGTCAAAAACGACCAGGGTTGATCCGCGACTGCCAATTGGGAGTAATTTGGAACAGCGTTATTAAGTGCGAAAACGCTATTGCCATATTGTTGCAAATCATCCACAATCAAAAAAGTACTCGAAAGGGTTGGTGTGCCGCACACATCAAAACCGGTAATGGTGGTAGTCAATGCTCCGGTTGCATTCGCATTAGTAAGACTTCCATCAGCAATGACAATGGTGCCGGTATAATTTTGTGTTCTGTCGGAGTAAATAATAAGTAACGTCGCGCCATTCGCATCATCGTCTGTTATAAGCGACGACGAAGGAATTCCTGAAATAACATAATTACCATTGCCCGAAGCGATGGGTGTTACATCCGCCCGGTAAGTATAACTGCCGGTCCTCCCCCAGTTTTTATCAGCACCGGTGCCAATCAGCGCCATAGAAAAAATCGAATTTCCACTTAAAGGGTTGGTGATGTTTGCACTAACAGGTGCCCCTGTACCAGTGGTACTCACGTACAAAAAAGCTCTTTCTATAATCCCGCAGGGAGGAATCCCTGAAATGGTAAATACAGCAGGTTGCGCCACACCTAAGGTAAAATTATTACCGGTTCTGCCATAAAGCGGACTACTTGCCTGAACATAATTAAGACCGCAGGCGCTGCGGGTAAAACTGGTGGCAATGGCTTCATTACCATTAAACACACTTTGCCCAATGTATTTTCCGGGAGGTAAAGGGGGATTGTTTAACGGTTGATAATTAAAGTTCTGAGAATACGAAATCCAGCATATGCAAATAAAAAATAATGAAAAGTTAATTTTTATTTTCATTAAGTGGGTTAAGTGTAGTTAAAAATACATGTTTTATAAACATTATTTCAACAATTTATACCCCGATTTTGGAAATTATAGACAAGTCAATGGTTAAAACCCACGAATAAAGGATCCTACCTAATTAAATCGACAAACCCGGTCAATTCTTTTATTTTACCATTTACATCGGTAGCATAAATACGCCAGGTATACACATCGTCTGTCAGGGTTTTACCTTTTTCTGTACCATCCCACCCCTTAGTAAAGTCATCTGTTTGGAAAACAATAAGACCCCAACGGTCGTAAATCGTAAAGTTGTATTTCTGAATCCCCCTACCCTTTGGCTGGAAAGTATCGTTAATGCCGTCTCCGTTCGGTGTAAAAGCATTAGGCACATAAAGTTTAAAGTCCACATCCACCACCACTACTTTTACCACGGTGTCCATACATCCCCATACGTTGGTTGCCACCATGGCTACCGGGTAAGTTCCAGCATTTTCAAACAAGTAAGTCGGATTTTCAGCCGTAGTTTGATAGCCTTTGTTATTAACAAAATACCAATTAAATTTCGTTACTTTCTCCCCCTTAGAGGTATTGGTAAACATCACCACATCCACACTTTCAACCGGCTTAAATGGTAAGAACTCGAAATTGGCCTGCGGGTTAGGATACCCTTTGATGTCATACGGTACTTTATTGGTGCAACCCAACGAATTGGTAAAACTACCTATTGCCACATTACTGGCTGTTCGTGTTACGCAATAGTTAAAACCAGCACCGGTCATTGTTTTCCCGTCTATTTCCCAGGTAATGTCGGTTATTGGCGAATTATCGCCATTCGGCTTAAGGGTAAAGTTAGCACAGTAAGGCACGCAATTGTTATTGGTATTGTCACTTACCAACACCCCATCCGGCAAAGGATCTATTTTTAATGCCGTAGTGGTGCTGTTAAAACACCCACGGGTATCCAACACGCTCAGGGTATAGGTGCCTTCCTGCAACATATTGTATATAGGAATCACCACGCTTTGTGTAGCCGACACGTAACCATAAGGTCCGGTCCAGGTAAAGGTTGTGGCTCCGTTTCCGGTTCCGTCGCCATACAAAGCAACGCTCGAGCGGAAACAAACCCGGCTGGGCGCTGTGAGAGTGGGCACAGGAAGATTATAAAAACTTAAGGTGGTAGTGGCCGCTGCGGTACAACTATTTGGCGCCGTACCAACCACCGTATAAATACCGGCGGAACTGTTATTTACGATTGAAATGAACGCGTTCGCCACCGAAGACGTATATGCTGAAGGACCCGCGGCCGATGGACCTGACCAGGTGTATCCATTTAATATGCCCCCTGTGGCTTTTATGGTGGCAGGTTTACCAAAACACACCGTTGTGCCTGTTGCTGCTATAGATGGCAAGGCCAGGGTAGATACGTTGGCGGTAGCAATGTTTGTACAACTATTAGGCCCCATGCCAATCACCGTGTAATTACCAACACTTTGACCGTTCACCTGAGGAATAAATACAGTTTGTGACGCCACGCTGCCGGGAATAAATGGTCCCGTCCATACGTAGGACGTGGCTCCACTAGCCGCTAACGTAAAGGGTTCATACAAACAAATGACAGTACCAGTGGCTGTTACAGTAGGTAAAGGGAACGTACTAAGTGTAGTGGTTGCAAGGTGTGTACAGGAGTTGATAGCCGTGCCAACCACCGTATAAACCTGAGTGGCGGCGCTATTGGCCGAAACAATGTTCGCGGCTGCACCACTGGCAGCGTAACCACCCGGACCCGTCCAGGCAAATGTAACCCCCGCAGGAACCGCGCTCGCATTCAATACAGCGGGCTCATTCAAACATACCTGCGTCAGAGTTCCAGTTGGAGTTACTGTTGGATTGGGCTTAGTGTCCAGCGTGGTAGTGGTAATGCTTGTACAGCTGTTCGCCGCGGTTACCACAACGGTATAAGTATCAGCCGGAATATTCGTCACCGCTGCAAAAGTTGGGTTTTGCATAGCCGATGTGTAAGTTGCCGGGCCGGTCCAGGCATAACTGACTCCGCCAGTAGCCGATAACGTGGCAGGGGCACCAAAACACACCAGCGCGCCGATGGCGGTAGCCGTAGGATTTGGCCTGGCCTGCAGAGTTGCAACAACAGAGGCCGTACAGCCGTTGGCGGCTGTACCTGCAACCGTATAGTTATCTATGGATAAATTGGTAACGGGATTAATGGTTGGATTTTGAACCGTTGAGGCATACGCCCCCGGCCCCGCCCAGGTATAACTCAATGCGCCATTCGACAATAAGGTGGCAGGTTGACCATCACAAACGGATGCGCCGGTGGCCGTCATCACCGGCAAAGGAATGGTAGCCACGGTAGCCGTAGCAATGGCGGTGCAACTGCTCAGGGCACTACCCAAAACAACCGTGTAAACACCGGTGGCAATATTGTTAACTACGGGAACCGTTGGATTCTGAACACTCGAACTAAAACCTCCCGGTCCGGTCCAGGTAAATGTGGTACCACCCGCAATGGTCGAACTCAGGGGCCCTTCGTAACCATAACACACAGTAGTTCCCGTAGCGGTTACGGTAGGGTTATTGAGCACGGTAACCGAATGCGTGGTCCTTCCCTGGCAGGTAAATAAATCAGTAACTGTTAAAGAATACACACCCGCGGCTGCCATGGTCACACCGGCCACGGTTGGGTTCTGCACGGCCGACGCAAACGCATTAGGCCCCGTCCAATTGTATAAAGCGCCCCCTGTACCAAAGAGGTTCAAAGGTTTGCCCAAGCAAACAGGGCTGTTCGACGTAATAGTGGGTACCGGTAAAGCTCTTACCAAAATATTACGGGTAAACGTGCTCGAGCAACCCGTCGCAAAACTGGCGGTCAGGGTATAAACTCCCGAATGCAAGGTATTGGTGGCATTGGTAATGGCATTGTTCTGAAGGTTACTCGTAAAAGTACCAGGACCCTGCCAGAAATAACTGGTGCCCCCACCCCCGTTTAGATTGAGCACTGCCCCGCTACAAATAGGCGCGTTAGTGGTAATGGTGGGGCTTGTTGGCACTGCAAATACCGTAACATTTGCCACAGCCGTACTGGTACAGCCCGGAGCGCTAATTACGGTAATGCTATAGTTACCCGCCATCGGAAAAGTAGATGGATTACGAATTGGATTCTGGGCTACGGAGGTATAACCCGCTGGTCCTGCCCACTGATAAGTAGAACCAGTGTAAGTGGCGTTAGCCGTAAGTTGTAAAGCAGAGCCCACACATACCGTAGGGTTAATAACCGGCACCGTTTGTGTGTTTACCACAAATAATTGAAGTGTGTTACTACTGATACAGTTAACTGAATTGGTGGCCGTAACCGTATAAATGGTGGTCGTAGTAGGATTTGCAACCACAGTCGGTGAATTCATCGGACTGATAATATTGGCCGGTGGCGACCAGGTATAGGAACTCATTGGAGTACTGGCCGTTAACGTCGTATTGTACCCAATGCAGAGTACCGTATTAGTAACCGCGATGCTGGAGGAAGCTGTGACGTTAACTGCCGCCGTCCTTGTCTGACAAGCAGCCGGAGATCCAACGGTTACCGTGTAAGGCCCTGTTGGCAATCCTGTAACCACAGAGGTTGTTTGCGCAGTGCCTGTCCAGGTGTAAGTGTAAGGCGGTGTACCTCCCGCGGCCACTACGCCCACACTGTTGCTCGGCAAACAGGAAGAACCGGAGGCCGTTACCGTTAACGGTGCAATGATATTCACGGTGCGGGTTACTGACGGGTTACAACCAAACAAATCAGAGACGGTTACTGTATAGACTCCTGGAGAAAGACCGGTAACCAGCGAGGTTGTTTGTGCTGTACCAGACCAACTATAGGTCAAGGCAGGAATGCCGCCTGTTACCGTTACACTTGCACTGCCTGTGGGCGTGCAGGTTGAGCTCGAGGCACTTACTGTCATTGTTCCAACAATATTCACCGTGCGAGTTACCGCGGGCTTACATCCGAAAACATCCGACACGGTAACGGAATGAATTCCCACCGAGAGCCCCGTGACTACCGAAGTGGTTTGGGCCGTTCCAGACCAATTGTAGAGTAACGAGGGCATACCACCGGTAACAGTGACGCTCGCTATACCAGTAGGTGTACAAGTCGAACTCGATGCAGTCACCGTCATAGGTGCCGGACAGGTTAAACAATTGGTACGGTAATACATACCTGCCATCACGATGCCATAACAATCCCCACCCAAATTCTGGGCAGTCAGATTAACCGCCGTTTGGCCAGCAGTTGCAGGAGAGGCGGGGTTAGAAATTAACATCCAGGGCACCTGCCCTGCCGCCGGAATGGTAATGGTAGGCACAGCGCTGTTTATCCCTATCACAAAATCAGAAGACGCCTGAAGATCGCATATTGCGGCAAAGTTTTCAGTTAAGCTTGGATTGCCACACACATTAAAACCGGAATAAGAAGCGTTTATTTCTTGTGCTCCCGGACCGGCATTTGGACCAACACTCGAAAACATACCGTCTGCGATGACAATACTCCCCGTATAATTCTGAGTTTCATCGGTGTAAACGATAAACAAACTAGCTCCATCTACATCATTTGGCCCCGGCGATACTGGTAACCCAGAAAGAAAATAAGTGCCATTACCGGTGATAATAGAAGTAATATCCGCCCGATAGCCGCCAGTACCGGCGTAACTCCAACACATACTGGTTGCGGCCCCTATTTGCGTCAACGGAAACACAGAGGTTGTACTAGCAGGGTTGGTGATGGTGGCATTGATCGCTAAGAAACTATTGGTCTCACAAGCGGTATACAAAAACGCTCTTAAAATTTTACCACAGGTTGGAATCCCGAATACTGTGAATGGCGCGGGTTGAGTAACGCCTGTGCCAATCGTCCCCCCAAAACTTCGCTGATGAAGATTAAAACTAGCACTTACATAGTTTAAGCCACAGGCTGTTGCCGTATAATTGGTGGCAATGCTTTCGTTGCCGTTAAATACGGTTATTGGTCCACCCCCTTTATTGACTGGCGAAACGGGAGCCGCAGGTGCCGGGGTAGGACCGTTTCCAATGTACAACCCATTAAGGGGCTGAGCCTTAAAATTGAGTTGACTAAAAATGAAAAGAAAAGCTAAGGTAATTCTTAACGCCATTAAATTCGTATTTGTGTTTTGTGGTATAAAGATAACACAATTATCGATATTATTTGTTAAACCCACACTGGTGTTTTCAATACATAATAACACCGAATTTTAACGAGAGGTTTCATTTAAATATGAGTAAAATAAGCCCTCCCAATGACTCCCGCCAAGTGTGGCTTCCTTTAAAAGTCGATTTTTATCTAATTATTAAATGAGGGAAACTGCCTTTTGAGTTAGTTAACAATTTACTGAAGTTAACCTTTAAAAAAATAGAAGCTTTTTTAGAACTTTTTCTTCGCCCGTTCGTATTGCACCGGCCAGATAATTTCCTGTTTAAGTTCGTAAGCAGCGCGCAAAGGAAAGTTAGGATCCCGCAATAACTCCCTGGCCATAAATACCAAATCGGCCTTGTTCTCCGAAATAATCATTTCAGCTTCTTCTGAGGTGGTAATTAACCCGACTGCCCCCGTTAAAATACCAGTTTGTTGTTTAATGGTTTCTGCAAAACTCAGCTGATACATGGGTTTGACCGGGATTTTCACATGGGGGATATTTCCACCAGTTGAACAATCGATCAAATCAACGTTCATTGTTTTTAAGATCGCGGAAAGTTTTACAGAATCCACTTCTGTCCATCCATCCTCGACCCATTCGGTTGCTGACACTCTTACGAATAGTGGAAGCGAAAGTGGCCATTCTTTTCTCACCTGGTCTACAATCTCCAATAAAAAACGGATCCTGTTTTCAAACCTACCTCCGTAGTCATCGGTCCGCAGGTTGCTCTTCGGTGACAAAAATTCATGAATCAGGTAGCCATGAGCCGCGTGCAATTCAACCAACTTAAATCCAGCTCGTAAAGCTCGGGAGGCGGCCAACCTGAACTCATAAACGATCCTTCCGATTCCCTCTTTGCTCAATTCAGAGGGCACCAAATCTCCTTCTTTAAAGGCGATGGCGCTTGGGGCTAAGGTTTCCCAGCCTCCGCTATCGGGGCTCAGATTTTCTCCTCCCTTCCACGAAACCTGCTGACTGGATTTGCGCCCCGCATGTGCTAATTGAATCCCTGCCACCGAACCCTGCGCGTGTATAAAATCTGTAATTCTTTTTAAGCTGGGAATGTGCTCATCTTTCCAAATACCGAGGTCAGCCGGAGAAATTCTACCCTGTGGGGCAACAGCCGTTGCTTCGGTGATAATCAGGCCGGCGCCACCAACCGCACGGCTTCCAAGATGCACCAGATGCCAGTCGTTGGCAAAGCCATCTTCCGACGAATACTGGCACATGGGCGATACCACCAACCTGTTTTTTAAAATTACATCCCTGATGTGGAGTGGTGAAAAAAGATTTGCCATAACCTGAAATTGAAATGCAAAGGTAACGTAAATAAGGGTAAATGGCGGGGCAAGATAAATCAAAACTTGCCAGTAAGGATCAACGTGCTTGGAATATCTGACAACCAAAGACTCTTTGTATCCACCAGTTTTTTCCAACTATCCATACTAATCAGCATGATTTGGTGCTGCTCCAGTAAATCCTTGTCAATTTTTTGCTCCGTTAATAAACTGATGTGATTGGGAACCGTTTGCTCTATCGCCCTGATGGCTTCCTTTATCTCAGGATGGTTTTTTATATATCCCGCGGCGTCCAGTATAACAACCTGCGAACCGGAATTGTTGATTAATTTCTGAGCATATAAAATAAGAAAAGAGTCCTCAGGCGAAAAAATAGGAATAAGAACATGATCCATATTTTTAAGATTCTTATCTAACAAGATTCCAACCGGAACACTGCTCTTTGAGAGAATCAATCTGGCCCGTTCATCAAAAGGCCATACTTCAAATAAGTTCTCCTTACCAGTTACCTGATTCAAAAGTCGGTCAGGATTTATCATGCGTGTAGTAAAGCCAAGGATCTTTCCAAGTAGGCTGCCTTCAAAGATGGATTGCCCAACGCCTATTAACAACAGGTCATAATCCCCTCTATTCGCCACTTCAGCAATATCCGAATTGATATCGTTCGAAGCCTTAAAAAGCGTAATGATTTTCTGATTCAATAGTTTGGCTTCGTCAATCACCGGGGCAAAAATCCCTTCTTCATATTCCTTTATGTTGTAGTGATGGAGTTCATTACTCATCGAAAGGTGCATGGCCGTTATCTCAGCATTTCCGTTCAGTTTTCGAACCAAGCCGTTGGCCAGACGTAACAAAGATCTTCCCCGTTCGGCGTTGCCAAAAGACACAAGTATCCTGAAATTACTCAGCTGCGTTAGTTCCTTGGGCGCGGTATGGTTTTTTGACCGAAAAATCCAATTGATAAAATCCAAACTCGGCCCCGTCATAAACGTGGTTAACAATGCCATAATCACCATCATCGCAAATATTTCCGGAGTCAGTACCCCAAGATCGTAACCAATGTTCAGCACCACCAATTCCATTAATCCGCGAGTGTTCATCAAGGCGCCAACCGTTAGACTATCTTTCCAGCTCTGTCCCACAAATTTCGCCGCTATTGCGCTGCCAATAAATTTACCCGCTACCGCCACAGAGATAATTAAGCCTGCGATTTTCCATAAATAAACATCGTTAAGAAGGCCAATTTGTGTCCTTAATCCGGTAAACACAAAAAATAAAGGAAGAAGTAACACAAGGGATACATCTTCCACTTTCTCGATAAAAACATTTCTGAACTTCACATTATCAGGCATAATTGCACCAGCCATGAACGCCCCAAATAGGGCGTGAATTCCAATTATTTCCGTTGCATAAGCGGATATGACCAGTGTCAGAAAAAAAATAGCGACAATGGGCTTGCTTAAGCTTTCCCTTGAGGCGTGAAGATCACCTACCCTTTTCAGGAAAGGACTAACGACCTTGATCATCAGCAACACGTATATTGCCGCTAACACGATAATGTAAAGAGCGCTCACGAAGGAACCCGCCTTAACAATAGCAATTACAACCGCTAACAGACACCACGCGGTAATGTCATCGGCAGCGGCACACGTAATCACTAAAGCGCCAATCTTGGTTTTATGAATCCCCCTCTCCTGAACGATGCGGGCAAGAACCGGGAATGCGGTAATACTCATTGAAATGCCCAGGAAGAGCCCAAAAGACGAGAAATCAATTCCTTTTGGCGCGAACGAAGTATACATGAAATACGCCAACCCCAATCCCATGGCAAACGGAGCAATGATACTTGCATGACTGATCACTACCGCCTCATGGGCCTGATTTCTAAGCACTTTCATATCCAGCTCCATGCCAACAACAAACATAAATAAGATCAATCCGATTTGGCTCAGAAACTGTAAATTGCCCAGGGATTGTGGTGGAAAAAGCGCGGCTGAAAATTCTGGTAAATATAATCCTGCCAACGACGGGCCAAGCGCAATACCCGCCAAAATTTCGCCAATCACGGTGGGTTGCCCTATTTTTTTGCAGATCCATCCAAAAAAACGGGCTACAAAAATAATGGTAACAATTTGCGCCAATAACAATGCCAACGGGTGTCTTAGGTTGTGCCTCAAACCGCTAACAAATTCGGACCATTGGCTTTTATTTGATACAACATTTATTACTTCCCTGCCCTGCTCCAACAACACACCCAATGAAATGACCCAATAAATGAGCGCCGAAAAACCGCCGATGATGACGATGTAGAACAGAGAATTTTTAAAGCGTTTCATAAATCTTTTAAGTTATAAGCCAAAAATAGCAACTTCTAACCCGGGAAAAGGCTTGTTCGGACTTGCCAAGTAAAGAACTGTAACAAGCCGGTAAAAATATGTAAAAAGATTAGAGACGGAGTTTAGCCACAAACTCCTGCCGGTACACTTCACTCAAAAGTAATTTTAAAACTTTGCCCGAAGGTTGAAAAATTGAGGTTATGATCTCATTAAATGAAAATGACTGAACACAACGAACCGCCAGAATTTCCTTTTTATTGACCCTGCAAAAATCAGCCCGGGGCAATACATCCAATAGCTTACTGAAAGAAATATTTTTTATTGTAAAATTAGTACCATCCTGCAAATAGGCCAATTTATCACGACTGTCGGAGTCGGAAGCTTTAATATAAACCAACTGATCGAAGAACAAAAGTGTTTTTCCCCTATCTGTATTTAATTGGACAAATTGTCTGTTTTCCCGTTTTTTAAATACGCGCGCCGTGGCCTTTTCAACGGCCTGTTGCAAACGTTCCATCGTCACTGGTTTGCGCACATAATCCACCGCGTTAAGATCAAACGCTTCGGCAGCATAATCTTTATAAGCCGTGGTAAAGATTACCGGTTTTCCTCTCAACTTAGCGGCTACTTCAAGCCCATTCATACCAGGCATTTCAATATCCATGATACAAAGATCAAAATCAAGGCCTTCCAAATCACCAAAAAAAACTTCCGGATTGTTATATGCCTTTACCACTTCCAGTTCAGGAATTTGTTCGCAGAGCATTTTAAGGTACATTAATCCTGGAAGCTCATCGTCCAATAGCAAGCATTTTAGCTTTGTGTTCAAGCAAGTCAATTTTTAAATACGCAATGTAGATATCGCCCTCCGTAAAACGATCCAACTTAAAGTTTTCCTGATAAATAATCCGAAGCCTCTGTTCCAATGTTTCGGAGCCAATTCCACCTTTCGACTTTTTAAGTGGGGACTTAGAAGACATTTTATTTGAAACAGTCAGGTGAAAATGATTGTCTCTGAATTCGAAAACGACAGAAATGAAAGAATCCGGACTTTGCACATCAGCGTGCTTGAAAGCGTTTTCAATTAAATCAATAGAGATGAGCGGAGCCAGAAGCTCTTGCTCATAAAGCGGTTCAGTATCGTTGATCTTAGTTTTGACCTTTAACTCAAACAACGGACTGAGTTTTATTTTATTGATCTCAATTAAATTTAATGCAAATTCTATTTCCTCTTTAGGAGTAACAAATTTGTTGCGGCTTTCATATAAAATATAGTCCAGTACATTAGCCAGCTTATCCAAAGCAAAATAAGTTTGATAGGCATGAGATTGTATGGAGTTAAGAATATTCTTAAACAAGTGTGGATTAAGCCTAGATTCAAGGGTTTCCAACTGCAACGCATTCACTTTGTTTTCGAGTTGCTCAAATTTTGCCTCGGCAGTTTTTTTTTGTCTTTCTGATTTCAACAAACGTAGAATTAAATACACCACAACGCACAAAAAAACAAGTGCGACACCCAAAATGTTATAAGAAAAAGGAGTGACCATCGTTGTATAAAAAGAAACCTGATGTATAAATACATCAGGTTCAAAAATATAAAAAAAAGGCAAACCCTAACGGGTTGCCATTTCAGTTATTAAACTAAGTTAACGTTTACTGCGTTAAAACCTTTTTTACCACGTTCAACCTCAAAAGTTACCTCGTCGTTATCGGTAATATCTGTATTTAAACCTGAAGCGTGAACGAAGATCTCTTCTCCTGTTTCTGCTTTTATAAATCCGAAACCTTTTGTTTCGTCAAAAAATTTTACTGTTCCTTTTTGCATTGCATTGTTTGTTTTGTGTCTTTTCAGACGGTTTATTATTTATTTGTTTGTTTTATTGATTAGGCAAATGGATGAACTGAAACCACTTCGATCGTTTGCTTAATTAATTTGTTAATGTCTTTCATGTAAGGCATTTCTTCTTTGGTACAAAAAGAAAGTGCTTTGCCCGTTGCACCGGCTCTGCCAGTACGACCAATGCGGTGTACATATGTTTCGGCCTGCTCAGGAATTTCGTAATTAATCACATGCGCCAGTTTATCCACATCAATACCCCGTGAGGCAATGTCTGTGGCCACTAATATGCGGATGGTTCTATTTTTGAAACCTTTTAACGCTCTTTCGCGCGCACCTTGCGACTTGTTACCATGTATGGCTTCCGAAGCAATTCCATTGGAGTTTAACTCCTTTGCAACCCGATCGGCACCACGCTTTGTTCTGGTAAACACCAGAGCATGTTCAATGTTATTGTTTTTTAATACGTGTTTAAGCAACGATCGTTTGTTTTCTTTCGACACATAATAAACGCTTTGTTCAACAAGTGGCGCAGCTGAAGAAATTGGCGTCACTGAAATGTGAGCCGGATTTTTTAACAACGTATTGGCCAGTTTCATGATATCGGGCGCGGCAGTAGCCGAGAAAAATAGTGTTTGTTTCTTAACCGGTAATTTAGGAATGATTTTTTTTATGTCATTAATAAAACCCATATCCAGCATCCTATCGGCCTCGTCCAGTACAAAGTGTTCAACACCATTTAGTTTCACATACCCCTGTTGCATAAGATCAAGTAATCTGCCCGGTGTTGCTACCAAAACATCCACCCCACGTTGAAGGTCTTTTACCTGCATGTTTTGTGATACACCACCAAAAATTGTGGTATGCGTTAGTTGAAGGTGTTTGCTGTACAATTTGATATTTTCGCTAATTTGTAGTGCGAGTTCGCGTGTTGGCGCTAAAACCAGCGCTCTGATATATCTTTTTTCTGGTTTTTTGTTTTGAAGTGTTTGTAAAATTGGAAGTGCGAAAGCCGCGGTTTTTCCTGTTCCCGTTTGGGCACAGCCAAAAATATCGCGTCCTTCAAGAATAAGCGGAATTGCCTGCTCCTGAATTGGTGTCGGAGTAGTATACCCCATAGCATCTAAAGCCGTTATTAATGGCTTGATTAGTTTTAAATTGGAAAATGTCATTATTGTTTTTTAAGTTATTAATTGGAAAATGTCATGTATGAGTGACAACGTCCGGTTTTTACCTATTAAAATTGTAAAGTAAAATTGAATGGCGTCGACCTTGACATTCAGATTGTGATACAATCCTCAAATAGAATTACACAAAGGTAATCAATTATATCCAAACTACCAAATGAATAAAAATTGAAAGTATTATGAAAGGGTTAAGAACTTGTAGTCAATTTTAAAACTAACGGTTTCTTGCAGTTCTTTTACGGTTAAGTCTGTCAGCTGCCCATAACCCACAAACTTATCTGCGGTAACTGGATAAGCAAAATAATCACTATTCAAAAGTTAAAACAAAATTTCCTTGACCTATCTTCTTTATTACACGACTGGCTGGCGTGTTAATTAATCCCAAATACTCCATCAGCCGCTTCAAACTACACCGTATAAAATTTAGCGAGTTTTAATTTCAAACCAGTTGATTAGGAACCTGCTGAAATTTAAAAGCCACACGTTTCTGTGTGGCTTCCGGTTTTAATTTTAACGGGTGATTGAATTGCGATCCGTTATCTTTCAATTAATAAATAACGATCTCGGAGTCAATCTCCAGATTATTTTCAACATGCATAACACCGGGCGAGGACCAGGAGGTTCTCTCAGCGTCCCTCTTTTCAGCAAATGAGCGCACAGTGCCACTCAAAATTACTTTATCACCCACCACTTCTACTTTGATTTTATCAGAATCAAGCGTGGCGTGACGTAAAAAAGCAAGGGCAATTTTTTGTTTAACATCATTTACAACCACCCGGTTTTTAACATGGAGGTTATTGATAATGTGGCGCACGCCTGCCAGATTTTCAACCGCTTTTTGAGCAGAAATTTTTTGGAAATTCCACTCTACTTCGCCGTCCAGTGTTACTTCCCCGTTTTCTACCTGCACCTTGATCTTTGAATCATCTATGCTACTGTTCCATTCTAAAGCGTTAACTACCGCTTTTGCGATATCCACATCGGTATGCGTTTTTCCCCCACGAACAGAAACGGTAATTTCTTCCGCCACCGCCTTTACCCCGCTCACCTTTTTAGTCGCTTTTTCGGCAAGCACTTTTTTATAATACGTATCTACCACACCCGAAAGCATAACAATACCCTGATTTACAGATACGCCTATCTGTGTGCCATTTAGGGCGGGCTCCCACAAAAGCTCTGCCATTACATCCTGTTGAATTTCAAAATCTGTTTTCATTACATTTTATTATTACATGGTGAATAAATTAGCGGGTTGAGGGCCAGACCTCTTATCAGATACTAAAGGCGTTTACTTAAAAAAGCCTTAAAATCTGTTCTTAACTCATTAAAGTTTTTTTCAAACGACTCCACCATTGCTCTTTCTTCCGAATGATCTTCTGTTTTCCGATGGTCTGACGCAACGGGGTTCTCCATAATGTTTTTTTCAACTTGTTTTTCGTCGCGCGAAATGTGATGACTGATTTTATGGATATTCTCTTCCTGAATCATCAGTTGATTTTGAAAATGTTCCACTTCCACCATAACATCTTTACCAGTATTTTTACTTCCAACCTCTTCCAGCCGGTTTTGCATAATACCAATTTCGTCTTTGTAAAAAGCCAGTTTATTCAACCATTCTGTATGTTCGCTGTGCTGACTATAGATTTTTGTTTTCATGTTTTTTTGGTTTAATTAGTTATGTTTTCTACAGCAAATTTGGAGTTATTTGTTCCTCAGGGAGTTGAGAACGATCATATCCCCGCATGACTTTTATCATGGACCAAAATGTAAAGCTTTACGACCTTTGAAAAAAAGAAGCAATGAATAGTAATTTACACATAGCCGAACTACTAATCCGGTTTTTTGCCGGAATTGTTTTTATGTTCCAGGGGTACGATAAATTATTCAGGATAAAAATCCCCGGCGTAATCGATGTTTTTAAAGTGGATGCCGCGAACAAAAATATCCCGGGTCCATTATTGAGTGGTTTGGCTTATTATACCAGTTATGTTGAATTTATTGGTGGATTCTTGCTCATAGTAGGACTTTTCACAAATTACAGCCTTTACGCACTCGGTATTGACATCCTGTTTGTAACGTTCGCCTTTAGTTATCTGGAGCCCATGTGGGATATGAAACACGTGTTTCCCCGGCTAATACTGATTGTGGCGTTATTGCTTCTGCCGGAAGAATACAGACAAATAAGTGTAGATTATTTACTCGATTAAACATGTTCTAAATTAAACACCGATTATGATTCATATAACGCCAAAAACAACTATCCCGGACTTAAAGGAAGAATTTAATAAACTGTTCCCCTTCCTGAAACTCGAGTTTTTTAAACACAAACATCAGATTAGAGAAGGTAATCCCAAAAAAGATTTGCTGTCTTTTAACGGCGCATTAAGCCTAACGGATAAAGCGATAAAGAGCAAAAAAATAATTATAGAAGAGAATATGACGGTAGCAGATCTCGAGCAAATGTTTTTGATGCGCTTTGGTTTATCAGCCCAGGTATTCAGAAAATCAGGAAGATCGTGGCTGGAAACAACTGTGACAGACGACTGGACACTAAAGCGCCAAAATGAGCAGGGATTTGAATTAAGCCGTTTGCAACCGATTCCGGTCGAAAAAGAAGAAAACCTTTAAGCGGTTAACATCAGGCTTTGAGCCTCTTTAATTTATCCGGATTGACGATTGTAATACTGCTTCCTTTTATTTCAATTAATTTATCTTCTTTAAATTCGCTTAATGTTCGAATGAGCGACTCGGTAGCGGTACCTACCATATTAGCCAGATCTTCCCGCGAAACAGCCATACTGAAATTTTTTTCCGTTGGTTTACTATAACGTTCCTGCAAATGAAGGAGGGCCTCTGCAACTCTTTTCCTTACCGAACTATAAGCGAGATTTAATAATTGTTTTTCCTTTTCAGAAATATTACCCGACAACATTTTTATAAACGACCGCATAACATTTACATTGTTATGTACTAATGCCTGAAAGTCCTCTTTAGGGATCAGGCAAACCTCAGAGTCCTCCAATGCCTCAGCGGTTTCTGAATACGGCTTACCTTCCAGCAACGCATTGTACCCAAAAAAATCACCCTCTTTATACAAGGTTGTAATCAACTCTTTACCATACTCGTGCGACCGGTAGGTTTTTACCTTGCCCTTTACCAAAAAGTAGAGATAAACCGGAATTGCCTCTTCCCCAAAAATGATTTCTTTCTTTTTGTACATTTTACTCCGACGATCGGCGGAAAGTTTTTTGAGATCATCGAATTTCTGAATTTCATCAAAAAACTTGTTTAGTCCCTGCACATTCTGCGAATATTCGGCCTTAAGTACTTCGCTTTTCTTCAAGCGGCTTTCCACCGCGTTTAAAAGTTCAATATCGTCAAAAGGCTTACTGATATAATCATCTGCACCCATCTCCATTCCCTTTCGGATATCGGTGCGTTCGCTTTTAGCTGTTAAAAAAATAAATGGAATACTGGCGGTATCGGCATTTTTATTTAACAGGTGAATCACTCCATACCCATCCAGAACAGGCATCATGATATCACAAATAATCAAATCGGGTTTGGCATTTTGCGCCAACTCAACGCCTTGCTTTCCGTTTTCAGCCTGTAGTACTTTGTAATTAGCCAACTCCAATATTTCGGAGGTATTTTCCCTTACATCTTTATTATCTTCAATGACTAAAATAGTTTTCATAATTGTGTATTCTATTTATTTTTCACATTTGGTAGTGTCAGATGAAACGTGGTTCCTACATTTAATTCGCTTGTAAATTGAATTTTACCTTCAAGTACTTCCAGGTATTTGGCAACGATGTTTAACCCAAGCCCGGTGCCCTGAATGTTAGTAGCATTTTTAGATCGGAAAAACCGCTTAAAGAGGTGTTCCTGCTCGTCCTTGGGTATTCCCATTCCTTCGTCCGACACATCGATGCAGATATCCGCCTCCGTCACCGAGGTCAGTACTTTAATGGATTTGCCCTCTGTTGAAAATTTAATAGCATTTGATATCAGATTAAGCAAAATGTTACGCATGATCTGTTTGTCGAAATGGCAAAGAGTCATACCTTCGTGTTTATAATCTACCCGTTGACCGGTTTTCAAAATCCCATTCACTTCTCCAATTGTTTCTTCCACCAGTTCCCGGATATTACCCTCCTCCAGCCGAACAAACACTTTCCCTTCCTCGAGTTTCTCCGCGGAGAGGAAATCGTTGAGAATCAACGTCATGTTGGTAACCGCCGACTTAATCCGCTGCACATGTTTTGCAACTTTTTCGGTATTGTCTCCATGATCATACTTGTTTACTAACGAAATAGAAGACAAAATGGTACTTAACGGGGTGCGAAATTCATGAGAAGCCATGGTAACAAACCTCGACTTCATATCGTTGAGCTCCTTTTCCGAATCGAGGGCCTGACTAAGCTGTTCTTTAGAACTCTCCAGTTCAATGAGCGCCTCATGCAAAACTTTGGTACGCTCTTCCACTTTACGCTCCAGCTCCTGATTAAGTCTTAAGACACTGGCTTCATGCCTTTTACGTTCAGTGATGTCAATAACAAACGCAATAACAAATGTTTCTTCCTCCTTCTTATAATAGGACAAACTTATTTCTACCGGAAATTCGCTCTGGTCCTTCCTTCTGGCAAAAAGATCCATATTTTTTCCCATTGAACGGGCATGTGGATTTTTGTTATAACCCGCCCGATCCTTCTCATGGCGATCTTTGTACTTCATTGGTACAAGATCTTCAACCACCCGTTCAAGTAGCTCGCCAGTACCGTAGCCAAATAAGCGCTCAGCACTTGGATTGGCCTTAACTATTTTCCCATGCCGGTCAGATATAATGATACCTTCGGTAGCGTGTTCAAAAAGGGCATTAAGACTTTCCATCTGAAATTGTTTATCAGAAACTAAAGTACTCATTTTAAATTATCTATTGGTAAAATGTTAAATCCTAAATATCCTGAAAATCAAGGGCTTTAAAACTGATTTAGATCAATTCCTAAACTGATATATGTCATACTTCTTCCCTGATCAGAATCATTCTTTCTCATGATGGGGGTCATTAGGCCCGCAGGTCTTTGGAATTAATTTTGCCTAAACACTCTAACCATGAAAACAATTCTCGCACCAACGGATTTTTCGGCTCCCGCTCTTAATGCGATTTATTATGGCGCGGAAGTTTGCAGACGAATGGGAACAAAACTTGTATTGCTAAATGCCTACCATATTCCGGTTGTTGCTTCCGAAATCCCGATCGTTATTCCCGGCGATGATGAAATGGAGAAAGATGGCCTTGAAAACCTGAATAACATTAAGCTGGAACTTGAACGGGTGTTTGGCACTAACCTTAAGGTAGAATTAGTTTGTGTGAGTGGTTATCCGGAAGACGCAATCAGGGATTATTGTCAAAAAAACGACGTGGCATATGTCGTCATGGGCATGGAAGGTACCGGTTTTATCGAGGAAAGATTTATTGGCAGCACTACTACTTCGTTATTAAGGAATTCGAGAACGCCCATTTTAAGCATTGCTCAAAGCGTTAAATTCAGGGACATAAAACGAATTGTGCTCACCGAGGATTATGAAGGATTTGAAAATCCCGAGCTCTTAAATCCAATGAAAGATCTGGCACGTTTATTCAATTCGCACATTTATGTGTTACACGTCAGTCGGGAAGACGACGCGGTTAGTGAACAGGTGAAAAACAGCATTCGGAAAAAACTGGATGAATTGTTGCACGGGTTTCAGCACAGCTATCATTCGGAACCAAACAAACACATTGTAGAGGGCATTAATGCCTTTGTTTTGGAGAAAAACGCCAATATGATTGTCATGATTCCTAAGAAAAACTCCATACAGTCGCTCTTTTTTAGAAGCGAAAGCAAGAGAATGGCCTTTCACACCGATGTACCTTTATTAACTATCCATGAATAAGTAAAAACATCCTATCATGAAAATAACAATTAACGACCATCGCAAAATTTTTGCTATTCAGGAAGAGTTTACAAACGCCTTTCCTTATTTGAAAATCGAATTTTTCGCAAAAGCACACCAGTCTGGCGGCCCCGCAGCGGGAAAATTTGTAAATCCGGGCGCGACCAAAATAAGTGAATGTCGAACCATTCACAATGATGGCGATATAACGATTACCGAAAACATGAGCGTAAAGGAACTTGAACACAGGTTCGCCGACGTGTATGGTCTTGCGGTACAGGTTTTTAGAAAATCGGGGAACATGTGGCTCGAGACGTCGATAACCAGTGATTGGACCTTAGGTGAACAAAATAAAGAAGGCGAAAATCTGAATGATTATTTCACGGACGCGTCGGAGGGAAACTGATCGGAATCACCCGAAAAATTGACCTATCTCATTCGTTTCACACCAATCGCTTACTACCTTTAACTTGTAAATTTCATATGTCCAACAAATAAAAAACAAAACCATGACACTTGTAAAATCAAACAAAAAGGAGGAATTATTTCCTGGCATGCTTTCGGATTTCTTCGACTATGATCGTTTTTTTGGAAACCGCTTTTTCGAAAAAGAAATTAACCAATCGTTACCTGCGGTGAATATTAAAGAAGATGGAAAACAATTCGATATCGAATTCGCTGCGCCAGGCTTTTCAAAATCTGATTTCAAAATCGGAGTCGAACAAAATGTACTTACTGTAAGCGCTGAAAAAAATGAAGAGAAAAGTGAGGATAAAAAAAGATTTACCAGAAAAGAGTTTAACTATACGAGTTTTTCACGATCGTTTACTTTACCTCAAACTGTAAACGCCGATAAAATTGCGGCAAACTATGTGGATGGGCTACTCCACCTGCAGATTCCTAAAAAGGAAGAAATGAAAACACTCCCGAAAACAGAAATAAAAGTAAACTAATCCAACAAAACCCGACCCTCCAAGGCCGGGTTTTTCACAATTAAACCGTTTAAAATGAAAACAATTATCGCTGGAACAGATTTTACCCCATCTTCATTAAATGCCTGTAAGTACGCGGCAATGCTCGCTCAAAAACTTAATTGCAAACTTATCATTTTCAATTTGTTTCAGGCGCCCCTGCTTCATTCTAATTCAGGTTTGTATGGCATCACCTATAGTTCAGTAAAAAAGATCAGTAAGGAGTCTGCTGAGAGCGTTGTAAAAGAACTTTCCATACTATTTCCAGCTATTAAAATCAGTGCATTTTCAACGTCTGGCACTTTTGAAGACGAACTCGCGTCATTCACTGAGCGACACCGCATTGAAGCCGTGGTGATGGGATTAGAAGCGAAGACCAAAGTGTCGAAATTTATCTGGGGAAGTCATGGCGTTAATGTAGTTGGCAAAATAAACGCCCCTGTTGTTATTGTTCCCGAAAAATACCACACACACAAACTGGAAACAATTTTACTGGCTGTGGATAATGCCGATAAGTTAAAAACCTCGTCATTTAAAGAGATTGAAAAAATTGTAAAAACAAGCCAAACCTATTTAAAACTACTGCACGTTCGCACACCCGATGAGTTAATTGCTCCAAAAAAAATCGTGCAATTGAGTGTCAACAAAATGAAACAGGATGTTGAACTACAAAAGGCAAAAACCATTGAGGACGGGATAAAATGGTTTTGCCGCGATAATAATATTGATTTGGTTGCTGTTATCAGCCGTAAACATTCCACATTCTACAATCTGTTTAACGAATCGGTAACAAAGCGCGTTACCTTTAGCGCCAAAGTGCCGGTCATTGCCCTGCACGAATAACCACCGCCATTATTCGGTAAAACTGACTACAATCAGTCAATTGAATGATCACAATCAGTCAATCAGCGCTGTTGCTGCTATAACTTTACACATGGCTATACAGGTATTTGTATACCTGAATCCAGAAAAAAAATATGGCAAATAAATCACAAACAGAATCCACAGCGATTAAAACCCTTTCTGAAATGCTGAAAGCACTTGGACATCCGTCGAGAATATCCATTATGTTGCTCTTGTGCAACTCAAAAACAGAAAAAATGATCGTAAAGACTATTTATGAATCCATGAAACTGCCACAGCCTATTATTTCAAGACATTTGGGAATTTTAAAAAACTGTGGTCTTCTGAAACGCAGTGTGCAAGGACAGGACACTTACTATGAATTGAGAACTGACAACGAATATGTTTTAAAAATTAAGGATTGTTTCAAATCAATAAAACAAGAATAAAGGTGGAAAAGATACTGGTAATAGACGATCAGGCTGATGTAAGGGATAACATGGCGGAACTTCTCCGGCTGGAGGGTTACAATGTATATGAAGCCTGTGATGGAGAAACGGGGATTGTACTGGCGAAAGAAATACTTCCCGACCTGATTGTATGCGACGTTCAAATGCCAAACAAAGGAGGTTTTGAGGTGTTCAGACACTTGGAAGCGGACTCCGCCACAAATTCTATTCCCTTCATTTTTCTTTCGGGTATGGCAGATACAAACACAAGGTGTAAAGGTATAGATGCCGGTGCCGACGACTTCCTGATAAAACCAATTTGCACCGAAACCCTTCTCAGTACTATAAAATGTCGGATAAAAAAGGGAAAAAATCTGAAAACGATTAGGCTGGAACACTCACAGAATCTGGAAATGATCATCCATCAATTTTCTCATATTGTACGTAGCCCTTTGTGCACGTTATTAGGGATGATCAATTTGATGGAACTGGAAAATAAAGGAGCAAAAGACGAAATAAAATTTATACTGTCAGGAATAAAATCCAGTGCAACAAAATTCGATGATTGCACAGCCAACATTATTCATGAACTCGAACTTATTTTAAATAAAAATAAAAACGATTAGTCCCTTGGGAACAACTGGTTTGATTTGGTTCACACTGTTATCACTATTAGCCGAGGTACTTGGCACTGTGGGTGGATTTGGGTCTTCCCTTTTTTTTGTACCTATCGCCAGCAATTTTATTGACTTCCATTCGGTGCTGGGCGTAACCGCCATTTTTCATGTTTGCAGCAACCTGACTAAAATTAGCCTGTTCAGACACGGCTTTAATAAAAAGATTATTATCCGTGTAGGATTACCCGCCGTTTTATTTGTAACGGTCGGCGCCTACGTGAGTCGTTTTTTAAACAGTGATTACCTGGAACTGGCTTTGTCTATCTTTCTCATTACCGTAAGCACTCTTTTATTGTTATTGAGGGATAAATCCATGCACCCATCCCTTTTTAACGCGTTTGTCGGAGGCGCTCTTTCAGGATTTATGGCGGGGTTACTTGGTTCGGGTGGGGTTATCCGGGGGTTGACCCTATCCGCATTTAACGTCCAAAAAAATGTTTTTATTGCGACATCGGCTGTTATTGACCTTGCCGTGGATTTAAGCCGGGGCGCTGTTTATGTCACAAACGGTTATGTGCACAAACATGACCTTTACCTGATTGCCATATTGGTGGTGGTAAGCATAGTTGGCACGCTCATTGGTAAAAAAATTCTCGACTATTTCAGTGAGGCCCGGTTTAAATATTTTGTCCTCGCATTGATCCTGTTTATCGGTTGTGCAAGTCTTATTAAACTCGTAATTGTAAACGTATGGTGGTAGGCGTCGACAGGAAACTGCATTTGATTTTTTTAAACTAAACATTCAATGACTTTTCTAAGAAAAATATGCATTTTACTTTTGTTTATGGTTGCTGTTAATGCGTTTATTGCCGGCTATCTATTCATGAACGACCCAAGTGGCAGTGCGCTGGGAACTAATGTCGATTTATTAAAACATTCCCCGTTTCACAGTTTTTTTACGCCGGGTTTAATCTTGTTTACGGTTAACGGAATTCTATGCACCTTCACGGGACTGACGTTGTCTTTCAAAAAGAATTATTCATTCCTTTTGCTTATAGCCCAAGGGGTGTTGTTAGGTGGATGGATCCTTATTCAGGCACTTATGCTCAGGGAGTTTAATTTACTCCATCTGGTTTTCACATTGCTAAGCCTCTTCTTTACCTGGGCAGGTATTTACCTTCAAAGGAATACAGGTAAATAAGGATTCGCTGGTGATTAGTGAATGATCATTAACGGAACCTGAATATGGAAAGCGAGATGTTTGGTGAGACTCCCGGAAAAAAGGCTTTGAAAGATGCCGAGCTTTCTTGGTTTCACAAGGATCAAATCCGTTTCGTGAAACTTAAAATAGTATTCAAGAGCCAGGTCGGGGCGCGTATCACTTAGGTGAACATTTTTGTGTTTGACATTTTTAAGCACTTGGTCAATAAACGTATAATTCTCCGGGCTGTTCCATATCAGACGATCTTCCGACTTCTTGACCGTTACTACTTCCAACTCGGCGTTAAATACCTGCGCTAAATCACGTGCCGAGTATAACAATTGGTCATCCGGATCTCCGTCCATATCGTAAGCCAACCCTATTCGTTGAATTTTTTGGTAGGCGACACCTTCCGGAACAACCAATATTGGTAAATCAAATTTTTTGGACAGATGCAACGTATTACTTCCTATCAGATGCTCCTTAATTTTTCCGGCATCACCCACCATACCCATTACTATCAAATCGGCCGGGTAAAGGGACAACGCTTCTTTAACAATATCGTGAACCGTGCCAGGGCCAACAAAACAATTAATACCAAAATCGTAATTGTCCCTGATTAGCTCTTCCCTCATGGTATTTAAATGGCCTTCGGCGTAACTCCTGGTTTCTGCCAGCAAATTTAACGGGTAAAGGGTGTCGTAAGATCCTACGGGCAAGGTGTAAGCATGAACCAGAACCAACTCGGCGCTAAAAAATTTCGCCAAATTAGCCGCATAGCTAACCGCATTATCGGCAGGTAGTGAAAAATCGGTTGCTACAAGTAGTCGTTCCATTTTTTATATCAAATTTATGAAATAAACCATTAACGCACGGTTGACCAAAATCCTGTTCTATTATGACTTTAATCAGGATAGGTGGATCAATACTTTACTTCCTTTGTTTCATGAGATTGTTAAGCTTCCTGATATTTCTGATCAGTTTTAGTACTTTCGGCACGGCCCAAAACACATCGACAGCGCCACATGGCGGGCAATTGAAAACTTCCGGTTATTACCGGGTGGAAGTAGTAGACTGCTCCGGTTATCTTGAAGTGTATTTATACGAACTGAATATGCGGCCTGTTTCTAACTATAACCTGACCGGGAAAGTCGATTTCCATTACCCGGATAACACCTGCTTGACGAGCCCGTTATTTCCTTACGGAGTGGACAGCTTTACCGCCGAGCCAGAACACCAACTATATAAGAGCTGTGAAGTATTTATACAAGGAAGGAGTTTTTCGGTTCAGGCAAAATTTGAGGATCTGGTTTGTACCAGACAAGATGAGTAAGATCATTTAAATGACTGATTTGTTTCATTTGATTTTAATCCATTACACCTGAACTTTGAATTGAGAAAAATGATTAACATGAAAAATATTTTAGTACCTACAGACTTTTCCCCCAACGCGGAGAACGCTTTATACTTTGCCATGCTTTTGGCGCAAAAAGTGAATGGAAAAATTACCCTTTTTCACGCCTATCAAGCTGCAGCGCCAGCTGGTGCTGTGCCTTTTAGTGTTTTACAGGACGAAACGGAAACACTCAAACAATCAGCGCTCAAAAATTTAAAGGCCTTAGGAGAAAAAATAAAATATGCGGGCAACATTCCGTTTGATTACATTGCCAAAGAAGGTCCCGCAACCGACACTATCCTGAGGGCCATTAAGGAGGAGAATCAGGACATGGTGGTTATGGGAACAAAAGGAGCAACCGGTCTGGCGAATGTTATTTTTGGCAGCACCGCGTCGCACGTCATCGAAAAAGCTTCTTGTCCCGTAATGTCTATTCCGGAAGGATTTTCGTTTACCAAACCACTCAAAAAAATCACTTATGCTACCGACTATCATAGCAGTGACCTCAGTGCAATAAAACACGTGATAGAAATCGCCAGGGCTTTTTCCGCTGAATTAAACATTCTTCACATCTCTGGCGAAGACACGTTAAATGAAGAAGAATTAAACGAATCGAAACAATTCATAAAAAAAATAGGCAAAAACAGCGGGCATACCAGCCTTTCGTTTGAGACCATTCACGCATTAAACATTGAGGAAGGACTCGAATCCTATATTGCCTCCGGCGCAACCGACATGCTGGTAATGGCCACCCACAAACGTACTTTACTCGAACGCATTTTTGGAGATAGTGCTACCAGAAAAATGGCGTTAAACGCCAGTATTCCTCTAATCGCTTTTCATTACAACAAAAATTCTTCCGTAAAGTTGTTTGCCTGAATTGACAAATATAAGTGCTGAAAAAAAACACGACTCATGATTTTTTTCAGACCAGTTTTTCTCAAATAAAATAAAAGAGTATGATCATTTTCCTTGTTCTTTTATGTATTGTAATTTCAGTTGTATTATATCTGTTTTTCGCCCCATTTTACCTGGAGGTAAACAGTGATTTAAACGTTTATCGGGTAAGGTTTCATAAGTTATTCTGTGTAAGATATAAACCGGAAGTACCAAGTATCGAAACCAACTTTCTAGGATGGAGTTATGAAAGACCAGTAAGTACAAGCAACAAAAACAAAAGGCTGGTTACCGAAAAACAAAAGAATACAAACGGCAAACCATTGCCTGTTGTAAAATTGCTGCGGGTAATGACCACTTTTAAAATTAATAAATGTTATGTGTGCATTGATTCCGGAGACATGCAACTTAACGGATTATTGTACCCTTTTTTTGCGTGGTTAAAATGGTATAGTGGTAAAACATTCCAAATCAATTTTACGGGACGAAATCTCGTAATTCTCGAAGTTGAAAACAGTTTAGCCCGTATGAGCCGGGCATGGTTGGGCTCACGTAAATAACCATTCGCTGGCAAAAAGCTACGAATACAAAATAAAAAAGATGAATAATATAAACGACGTACTCGGAAAAGTAACCGATTTCTTAAAATCGGAAGCAAAAACGGAAACCATTATCGGACAGCAATTTCAACTAGGCGAATTTACTTGCGTCCCGGTAATGTCTGTTGGTATTGGTTTTGGTGGCGGCAGCGGCGAAGGTAAAGGAAACGCAAAAGGCACTGGCGAAGGTGAAGGCAACGGTGTAGGAGGTGGCGCCGGAATTGGTATGGGGCCTGTAGGTTTTTTAGTAACCCATCAAGGCGAAATTCAGTTTATCTCTGCAAGATCAGGAAAAGGACTCGGTGCAGCTTTTGAAAAATTGCCTGACCTACTTGAAAAATTTATTGGTAAAAAAACGGAAACTCAAAAATCATAAACTAACCTTTTAATTTAACAAAATGAAAAAATCAGTTTTTAGCCTTTTAACAGGCATAGTCGTTTTTTTTAGCTCTTGTGGTGTGAATGGGGCCCTCGTCTTGAATCAAAACCAAAATACCACTCAAGTACACATGAGTTCCAACAATTTTAAAGTTGTAGATAAAGTGAGCGGCACATCTAGTGTAAAGTATATTTGTTTGATTGGCGGACTTCGTAAAAAACAATTGTATGAAAACGCCTACGCAGAAATGATGAATAAAGCAAATTTGCTCAATGGGTCAAAAGCAGTCGTAAATGTTGTAACCGAAGAACACGTTGGGGGAGTGCCGCCATTTTATTTAAAAAGAACCATCACGGTGAGTGCTAATGTAATTGAATTTACACGTTAACCCGGTTAACCAAACAGATAAAACAGGGTATGTCCCATATTTCCCCTTTGTAATGTGTGTGGCGAGATATGGCTGGCATACCCTCGTTTTACGATCTGCTACAACAGCTGTGTTAAATAAACACGAACCTACATGCGCTCACGTTTCAGTTATTTTAAATATCCTTATATTTGACCATTGAAAAAAATTTTCACCATAATCATTTTAAGCACCTATTTAATTTCGCTGACGGAATTAAATCAACTGGTTAAAATGCCTTTGCTGGTGAAACATTTCATTGAACACCGTGAAAAAGACAAGAATCTTTCGTTATGGAACTTTTTGAATATGCATTATGCTGGCAATGATGCGAAAGACGCGGATTATGATGAAGACATGAAACTTCCTTTCAAATCGCATAATGGATGTGTAACCAGCTTTATTATTGGCTTCATACCAGCCAATAATATGGAACTTATCGCAAAACCCGTTTATGGCGAAGACAAAGCTTATTCGGATTACGTCGAAAAATTTCTCACACCAACCTACCTCTCTTCCATCTGGCAACCGCCAAAATCCTGTTAATTTTTTGATTTTCTGAATTTCTAAACACGGCATCGTGTTTATGTTTTTCTTATTACAGATTATCCATAAAATTAAAACCAATTTAATGCTAAACAAAATTATCGGGTTTTCCATTGGGAACAAACTCATTATCGGGCTGTTTACAATTGCCCTTATCGGATACGGCGCCTACGAAGTAACAAAACTTCCTATCGACGCGGTGCCCGACATTACTAATAATCAAGTTCAGGTAATTACGGTTGCGCCATCTTACGGTGCAACAGATATTGAGCGCCTGGTTACATTCCCCATTGAACAGGTAAATAACAGTATTACCGGGCTGAAAGAGATCAGAAGTTTTTCCCGTTTTGGATTATCGCTTGTGACCATTGTGTTTGATGACGCTACGGATATCTATTGGGCAAGACAGCAGGTAAGCGAGCGTCTTCAAAAAGTCCGATCCCAGATTCCACCGGAGATTGGTATACCAGAATTAGGACCCATTACCACTGGTCTTGGCGAAATTTATCAATATGTGGTGAGGGCCAAACCTGGCTACGAAAAAAAATATGATGAAACGAGTTTACGTACCATTCAGGATTGGATTATTCGGAGGCAACTTCTGGGAGTAGAAGGAATTGCTGAAGTAAGTAGCTTTGGCGGTAAATTAAAACAGTTTGAAATAGCGGTGGATCCTAATAAATTACAATCGTATAACGTCACTATTTCCGATGTTTTCAACGCGCTCGAAAAAAACAACCAAAACACCGGCGGAGCATATATCGAAAAAGGTTCAGCCGTCTTATTTATACGAAGTGAAGGATTGATTGGAAGTGAGGAAGAGATCGGAAAAATTTGCGTAAAGACTACAACAAACGGCACGCCCCTTTTTGTGAAAGATATTGCGAATATAAAAACAGGATACGCCACCCGATACGGAGCCATGTGCTATAACGACAAAGGAGAAGTTGCCGGGGCTATCGTGATGATGATGAAAGGCGCTAACAGCAATAAGGTGATTGAAAACGTGAGAAAACGAATTGCTCAGATTCAAAAAACATTACCGGCGGGAGTAATTATTGAACCCTTCCTGGATAGAACCAAAATGGTGAACCAGGCCATTGGCACCGTTGAAAAAAATCTCCTTGAAGGGGCTTTAATCGTTGTTTTTATACTCGTTCTATTTCTTGGAAATGTTAGAGCCGGGCTTTTGGTGGCCTCTGTAATTCCATTAGCCATGCTCTTCGCAATTATTCTAATGAATATGTTTGGTGTAAGTGGAAATTTAATGAGTCTCGGAGCACTCGATTTCGGTTTGATAGTAGACGGCGCTGTAATTATCGTAGAAGCCGTAATGCATCAGCTGGCGCAAAGCAAACAGTTTAAAAACGTCTATCAGTTAGACCAGTCACAGATGGATCGTGAGGTGAAACAATCTGCCGGTAAAATGATGAACAGTGCCGTGTTCGGCCAAATCATCATCCTTGTAGTTTACCTTCCTATTTTCACACTTCAGGGGATCGAGGGTAAAATGTTCAAGCCGATGGCACAAACAGTAGCTTTCGCATTACTCGGGGCGTTTATTTTATCACTTACTTATATTCCAATGATGAGCGCGTTGTTTCTCAGCAAAAAAACAAAACACCGTCCTAACTTATCAGACAAACTGATAAATCGGATAGATGGCCTTTACCAACTACTTTTACTCAAAGCATTAAGAGCCCCAAAAAGAATTTTGATGGTGGTAATTATTTTATTTGTCGGCGCAATTATTACCCTCACATCGTTGGGTGGAGAGTTTATCCCAGCATTGGAAGAGGGTGATTTTGCTGTTGAAACAAGAATGCTTACCGGAAGTAGTTTAAACACCACCATCGAAAACACTCAAAAAGCCGCTCACATTTTGATTACACGGTTTCCTGAAGTGGAAAAAGTAGTGACCAAGATTGGAAGTGGTGAAGTACCTACAGATCCAATGCCGATGGAAGCCAGCGACTTAATGGTCATTTTAAAAGATAAAAAAGACTGGGTAAGCGCAACCACCTTTGACGATCTCGCTGCAAAAATGACTTTGGCTCTTCGGGAAGTTCCCGGCATCACGGCAAGTTTTCAGTTTCCCGTACAAATGAGATTTAACGAATTGATGACCGGAGCAAGACAGGATGTGGTGTGTAAATTGTTTGGCGAAAACCTTGATACGCTGGCCACTTATGCACAAAAGATTGGTGCCATCGTAAATACCGTAAAAGGCACCAAAAGTCTTTATGTGGAATCTGTAACAGGAATGCCACAGGTAATTATTGAATATAACCGCGACGCCCTGGCGCAATATAATCTGACTATTGCCGACATTAATAAAATTGTGAATACCGCGTTTGCCGGGCAAAGCGCCGGACTTATTTACGAAGGCGAAAAACGCTTCGATATGGTGGTACGCCTTGACATTGACAGACGAAAAGATTTAGTGGATATACAAAACCTTCTTATCCCAACACCCCTCGGTTCTCAGATCCCCTTGTATCAATTGGCAGACGTAGCCATCAAAAATGGGCCCAACCAAATTCAGCGGGAAGATGCCAAGCGTCGCATTGTAATTGGTTTCAATGTAGGTGGCCGGGATGTAGAAAGTATTGTAAACGAGCTCCGGGAAAAAACGGATCAACAAATAAAATTCCCAACCGGTTACTACGTAACCTATGGTGGAGCTTTTGAGAATCTTAACACCGCCAAACAACGGTTAATGATTGCCGTACCAGTTTCTCTTATTTTAATTTTCATTCTACTCTTCTTCGCTTTTGGTTCAATAAAACATGGGTTACTTATTTACTCAGCCATTCCTTTATCCGCTATTGGGGGTATCTTCTTCTTAGCCCTTCGGGGAATGCCGTTTAGTATTAGTGCGGGAGTAGGGTTCATCGCTTTATTTGGGGTAGCGGTGTTAAATGGTATTGTTTTGATTGCCGAATTCAACCGTTTGAAACAAGGAAACATGACTAATATGTGCCGTGTGGTAGTTAGAGGGACTAAATCGCGTTTACGACCAGTTTTAATGACGGCCTGCGTGGCTTCCCTCGGATTTTTACCTATGGCGTTGAGTAACGGAGCCGGAGCAGAAGTACAAAGACCTTTAGCAACGGTAGTCATCGGCGGATTGATGATCGCCACCTTTTTGACCCTTTTTGTTTTGCCGATTCTTTATCTGCTCTTTGAAAAGGGACTTCGGTCAAAACCAGTTGCGGGTATGTTTGTTCTTTTAATAAGCTGTTTTTGCATTCCGGCTAACGGCCAGGTAAAAATACAATTGCAAGCTGCTATTGATTCAGCAATCAAAAACAACCTAAGCATTCGGAATGAAGTATTGACAGCTGAATATGAGAAGAAGAAAACAAGAACCTACGCATCTGTTCCACAGGCAAATATTATGGCCGAGTATGGGCAAATAAATAGTATTTATAAAGATAATCGTATTGGAATTTCGCAGTCGTTTAATTTCCCCGGTGTTTACGGTCACCAGAAAAAAATATTGGACGAGGAGTGGAAAACCGCGTTGCTAAATCGATCTCTGAAAGAGGTGGAGATAAAAAAAATGGTGCGACAGCTATTTTACACTCTCCTTTATTTGCAGGAAAAGGAAAAACTATTGTTACAAAACGACACAATCTATTCAGGTTTTCTTCTAAAAGCAAATGCCCGGTTTACACAGGGGGAAAGTAACATTCTTGAAAAAAAAACCGCCGAAACCCAACGGGGAAATATCGCGATTCAGTTGTCGGAATTGCACCAGGACATTGAGCTAATGCGACTTCAATTTAATTTATTATTGAACACAACGGCGAACCTGACACCTGAGTCCACTTCTCTAAAAATAACCTCCCAGGCAGACCTCGACAGCAGCGCGGTAAACCAACATCCGGAGCTTAAACTGATCGAACAACATAAAAAAATATTCCTTATAACGGAGAAACTTGAACGATCAAAACTGTTTCCCGATCTAAATATTGGTTATTATAGTATGACAATGAAAGGCAATGGAGCCGACAACATAACCTACGGAACCGTCCCGAGGTTTAACTCAATTCAGGTAGGAATAGGCGTCCCATTATTTTTCGGTGCACAAAACGCGAAAGTGAAAGCCGCCAAAATACAACAATCCATTGCTGAGAATCTTTACCTTAACGAATCCCTGATTTTGCAAAACCAATACAAATCGCTCCTGATACAATATTCCACACAGCGCACAACCGTTAACTATTTTGAAATAACTGCGCTACCAAACGCCACATCGATTCTGGAGATTGCTAAAAAACAATTTACGAACGGCAGCATCAACTATATGGAATGGGCAATGTTGACCAACCAGGCAATTTCAATTCAATCGGGATACCTCGATGCTATTAAAAATTTAAACGAAACACTTATCCAAATTGATTATCTACTATCCAAATAATTATGAAAAAACACATTCTCCTACTTCCACTCTTAATTTTTCTTGCTGCGTGCCAACACAAAAATGCAGAAGAAAAAGTGTTAGAACAACCAAATATAAATAACGTAGTTACTCTTACCGGGGCACAATATAAAAATGCCGGGGTACAAACCGACCTGTTACAAAAAAGAAATCTCTCGACCGTGTTGAAATTAAATGGAAAAATTGATGTACCTCCTCAAAACAGCATATCGGTTAGTACAGCTTTTGGAGGATTTCTTAAGTCAACAAAATTATTACCGGGTATGCCGGTAAAAAAAGGGGAAGTGATTGCCACCATCGAAGATGAACGTTACATTCAACTACAACAAGACTACCTGACAACAAAAGCGAAACTGAAATTTAGCGAAAACGAGTATTACCGACAAAAGGAACTAAACCAAAGCAAAGCCAGTAGCGATAAATTATTTCAGGAAACCGAAATGGATTTTACCACCCAGAAAATAGCGTTAAACGCGCTTGCCGAAAAATTACGATTAATTAACGTTCAACCTGAAACGTTAACCGAATCCAATTTATCCAGATCCATTAATATTTATTCATCAATAGACGGTTTTGTTTCAAAGGTTAACGTTAATATAGGCAAATACGTAAACCCATCTGACATTTTATTTGAGCTCATTAATCCCGAAGACATTCACCTTAATTTAAAAGTTTTTGAAAAAGACGTGACAAAATTATCGATTGGACAAAAACTGATGGCATACAATAACAACGATCCCGACAAGAAGTACCATTGCGAAATAATCCTGATTAGTCAGGATTTATCGGCAGACAGAAGCGCTGAAGTTCATTGCCATTTTGATGATTACGACAAAACACTATCACCGGGCATGTACATGAATGCAGAAGTTGAGATCGCTCTTAAAAACTCGTTATCTATCCATGAGGAGGCAATTGTTAACTTCGAAGGCAAAGACTTTGTGTTTATTTCAACTGACACTACACGGTTTGAGATGGTAGAAATAGAAAAGGGAATTACCGAAAATTCGTTTACAGAAATACACTTTCTGGTTGCCCGAAATTTCTCTCAAACTAAATTTGTAACAAAAGGCGCCTATTCGTTATTGATGCAATTAAAAAACACGTCGGAATAGATCATATCAAAACAATTTTCAGGATGGAACATAAAGAAGAACACTTAAAAAGCTCTGAGTTTATAACAGATATAGTTATAGGGATGAGCGACGGCCTTACGGTACCTTTTGCTCTTGCTGCCGGTCTGAGTGGGGCGGTACATAGTAATAGCATAATTATCACTGCAGGCATTGCCGAAATTGTTGCCGGAAGCATTGCGATGGGACTGGGAGGCTATTTAGCTGGACGAACTGAATTAGAACATTACCAAAGTGAATTAAAAAGGGAGTATGATGAAGTGGACAGAATTCCCGAAAAAGAAATACTGGAAATAAAAGAGATTTTCGCGAACTACGGTTTAAGCGAATCCTCCCAAAATACCATTGCCACCGAATTGTCGAAAGACAAACACAAATGGGTAGATTTTATGATGCGTTTTGAATTGGGGCTGGAAAAACCAAACCCATTAAGAGCAAGGAACAGTGCCTTGACGATTGGCACGTCCTACGCTATTGGAGGATTAATCCCCTTACTGGGTTATTTTTTTACCGAAACACCAACACAAGGGTTAATTATCTCAGCATTTATCACTGTATTTAGCTTATTCTTTTTCGGGTTTTTCAAAAGTAGAGTTACCGGACAGCCCGCCGTGAAAGGGGCGTTAAAAGTTACATTTATCGGCATTGCCGCCGCGGCTTCCGCCTTTTTGATCGCTAAAATTATCTCTTAAAACCCATGAAAAAAATAAGTTTTTTAGTTTTTGCAGGATGCTCTATCTTATTAAGCACATGTACAAAGGATATTGCGGGTCCTGACGCTTGTTTCCAGGAAGAAATCCTCCCTGTTTTCGTTTCAAATTGCGCCATGTCCGGATGCCATAATTCCACAAGTAAAAAAGAAGGTTACGACTTTAGCAACTATGAGGGCATCATGAAAGGTATTAACCCCAAACATCCCTTAACCAGTGAAATATACACCACAATTAAAGGAAAAAACCCTTCCATGCCACCTAAACCTTATGGAAAACTGAGCAGTACGCATGTGAACCTGATTAAACTTTGGATCAATAAAGGAGCGCGCAATACTTCAAACTGTAAGAGTTGCGACACCATTAACTTCGGGTACTCTGCAAGGATAAAACCAATTAATGAAACCTGGTGCACTGGATGCCACAATGCCGGTAATAGCAGTGGCGGTATTGATCTTTCGACCTACAAGGGAACTATTGCGGCTGTTGCCGGCAATAAATTAATTGGAAGTATAAAACACTCAACCGGATTCGCAGCAATGCCACAAGGCGGCCCTCAACTATCGCTCTGCGAAATAGCGGCCATACAAAAATGGATAAACGCCGGAACGCCAAACAATTAATTGAAAGTGGCATTAACTTAGATTAAAACTTTCACCTTTTAGAGGGATAGAAATGTCTTTGTAACCCTCCGACGTCAACTTATCTTTTAAGGCGACTTTTGCTTCAGTTTCTCCGTGCACCAGAAATATTTTCTTCACTTTTTGTTTTTCCTGGCAAGATAAATACCGGATGATTTCATTGTAATCGGCATGTGCACTTAACGACAAAATACTTTCAACACGCGCCTTCACATCAAAAACATCACCAAAAATATGGACACTTTTCTCACCACTCATTAACTTTGCACCAAGCGTATTTGGAGCGCAGTAACCACTTATCAGAATAGTATTTTTGTCATCGGAAATAGCGTTTGCGATGTGGTGTTTTACCCGACCAGCGTCGGCCATACCCGAAGCTGAAATAATTACACAAGGTTCTTTTAAATCATTCAGGGATTTGGACATTTCAACGGACTCTATATAGTCCAAATTCGTAAATCCGAAAGGGTCCGGATCATTTTTGATGTACGCTCTTAATTCGTCATTAAAGTCGAGCATGTGTTTTTTAACTACACTTGTGGCTTTTGTAGATAAAGGACTATCCACAAAAATCTTTACTTTCGGTAAAAGTCTTTTGTTTGTGAGTTTATCCAACATAAACAAGATCTCTTGAGTACGCCCAAGGCTAAATGCCGGAATAATAAGTCGTCCCCCATTTTCAACGCAGGTACTTTTTATTACATCCAGCAATTTTTTCTCCGAATCTGCAACCGCCTCATGCAATCGGTCGCCATAGGTCGATTCGCAAATGATATAATCCGCTTGCTGAAAAACCCCAGGGGGTTTCAAAAGAGGATCACTGTATCTGCCAATATCACCAGTAAATGTTAATTTGGTAATGCGGCCATTTTCATTTGCAGTAACATTTACCGCGGCGCTTCCAATAATATGGCCGTTTCCGGAAAAATAAAATGACAATTCATCGTTTAAATGAAAATCGGTATCCAAAGAAATGGCTTTAAAATGTTTCAAACATTTTTCCGCATCGCGCACCGTGTAAACCGGTTTAATGGGAGGTTCTCCTCTTTTTTTCCGGCGTTTATTAATAAAGGTCACGTCATTTTCGTGAATATGAGCGCTATCCAGCAATAAAATACTGCATACATCCAAAGTGGCCGGAGTACAATAGATTTTCCCGTTAAACCCCTGCTTTACCAAACTTGGCAGATTGCCACAGTGATCCACATGACCATGTGAAAGCAAAACGGCTTCGATATGGGGCGGATCAAGGTCCAAATGTCTGTTCATTTCATCCGTGGTTTTACCCATTCCCTGAAATAACCCACAATCCAAAAGCACCTGTTTCCCTTTCTCCGTAATTAAAAGATGTTTACTTCCTGTAACGCTTTCTGTGGCGCCAATAAATTTGATTTTCATAACTCTGGCTTTAATACGTAAAAGTCACTACCCCATTAATGGCTCAGCGCCCAATTCTCTCAGGCGTTTGATGTGCGAATGAAATGCGGCCCTAAAGGTCGGCTTCAAGTTATAAAAAATTCCGTATTCTTTTGCAGTTTGTTCGACTATTGGTGCAATATTTTTGTAATGTATGTGGCAGATT
>Ga0075163_10000786_pt1 | contig 42199 bp, 31 predicted proteins | sample JI1023141ADNA_FD_71478 | JGI IMG/M metagenome (GOLD analysis project Ga0075163, IMG submission 71478) | Wastewater effluent complex algal communities from Wisconsin, to seasonally profile nutrient transformation and Carbon sequestration -... | ecosystem: Engineered > WWTP > Effluent > Algae...
GCAGGCGCTCGATGCGCTCATCAGTCTGAAACCCGATGAAGTGGCCGCTTTGGCCCTCCAAGACACCGCGATGCTCTCCGCGCTCGTTTCCCGCACCGAAGGCCATTCCGCGCTGATGCGTGCCTTGCAGAAGAAAGACGCGCTGGACGCCGCACAGGCCAAAAAGGTGCTGCAAACACTCAACAACCTCGGCAAAAACGACGCGAAGCTCTCGCCGCTGCTCATGAAGCTCGCGGGCATCAATTCCGCGCTGCCAGCCTACACCAAGGAATACATCGCCAACATCGTGAAAGGCGCGAACACCTTTGGAAATGCTGCCGAAGGCAAAAAGATCTACGAAGCCGCCGGCTGCATCGCCTGCCACATCCCCGGACCCGCGAACAGCAAGATCGGCCCCGACTTGAGCGCCATCGCTCGTGGCCTGCCCATCGACATGATCGTCACCGAGGTCGTCTGGCCTGCGCTAAACGTCAAAGAAGGCTTCGAAGCCGCCACCGTCACGATGAAGGACGGCACCGTCATCACCGGCTTCAAACAGACCGACACCGCCGACACCATCTCCATCCGCGACCTCACCGGGGCCATCAAACCCATCAAGAAGTCGGACACGCAAAAGATTCAATCCGGCGGCACCCTGATGCCCGACGGCCTCACCAGCACCATGAACGAGCAGCAACTCGCGCATCTGATCAAATACCTCAGCGAGTTGGGCAAATGACGAACCTTCTCGCCCCAGCCCAAGAATTGGCCCGCCGGTTCAACGAAGCCGAGGCCACCCACCGCGAATTCGAACGCCTGCGTGTCCTTCGCAGGCTTTTCGCACCAAACTTAGAGAGCGAGAAAGACACACTCGACGCACTCTGGCAACTAGCCCGCAACAAATGCCGCCAAACCCGCGCCTTCGGGGTGCCAATTCCCTCCCAGTCATGAAATCGGACTCCATCGCCCTCCAAGCGGAACGTCACATCCTACTTATCCGCTCGCAAAAAGTGCTGCTCGACTTTGATCTCGCCGAACTGTACGGCGTGGAAACAAGGGCACTCAAACAGGCTGTAAAACGCAACTCGGAGCGATTCCCGGAGGATTTCCTCTTCGAGCAGACGGAAGCCGAGGTCGATGACTTGGTGTCACAAAATGTGATACCTGGCCGGGGAAAGCTGGGTGGAGCCCCCCCCTACGCCTTCACTGAGCAAGGCGTCGCCATGCTTTCCAGCGTGTTGCGCAGTGATCGAGCGGTGCAGGTGAATATCGCAATTATGAGGGCCTTTGTGCGACTGCGGCAGATGCTCTACACGAATGCAGAGCTCGCCATCAAACTGGAAGCGATGGAGAAAAGCTACGACGGCCAGTTCCGCGCCGTCTTCGACACCCTTCGCCTGTTCATGACGCCAGAAGAGCCAGAACCGGCACCGCGTGCCGAAATCGGCTTTCACACGCCAGCCGACACCAAGACCACGAAATCCAAAGCTAAAGCCAAACGCTAAACTCAATGATTCGCCCTCTCTCACTACTCCTCTTGCTCGCGCTTGCCCATGTCTCGTGGGCACAAGCCCCGAAAAAGTCCAAACCCAAAGTCTACGAGGCGACAGTGAACCCAAAGGACGCGAAGCACACCGACACCGGCAAGCCGCTACCGCCTGAGGACCCGGAGCTGGCGAAGTATTACGCCTCCGAGAAGACGCTGCCTTTGCCTGCGGTGACGGCGGCGGTGGAGACGAAGCTGCCGCTGGTGTTGAAGAAGAGTGATCACGTCGTGTTCATCGGCAACACGCTGTTTGATCGCGGGGCACAGTTTCCGCACTTTGAGGCGATGCTGCAAAAGGGCCATGCGGACCTCGGTCTCGTGATTCGCACGCTGGCCTGGGCGGGGGATGAGGTGGATCTGATGCCGAGACCGGAGAACTTTGGCACGCTGAACCAGCACCTCACCGCGCAGAAAGCGGATGTAATTTTCGCGGCGTTTGGTTTCAATGAGTCCTTTAGAGGCGTGGAGAAGCTGCCGGAGTTCAAGCGGCGGCTCACAGCGTTGCTGCAGGAGCTGAAAACGCATGCCTACAATGGCAAAAGCGGGCCACAGATCGTGCTGGTGTCGCCCACGGCGAATGAGGACATCAAAGGCGTGCCTGCAGCGTCGATGAACAACGCCCGAATTGCTGCCTACACGAAGGCTATGGCCGAAGTCGCTGCTGCGGAGAAGGTCGGTTTTGCGGATGTGTTTGATGAGGTGCCCGGAGCGAAACCGAGCATCACTTTCAATGGCGTTCACTTCGATGACGCCGGCTACGGGACCTTTGGCGAAATGTTGTATCGGGCGACATTCGATGTGAGCGCACCGGAGACGACGCCGGAGTTACGGGCAGCTATCGCGGACAAGAACCGGCAGTTTTTTCAGCGCTACAGGCCGCTGAATGGCTTCTACTACACGGGCGACCGCAACAAGGACTACGGCTACCTCGACTTCCTGCCAGCGATGCGGAGCTTTGATCTGATGGTGGCGAACCGCGACCAGCGCATCTGGAGCCTGGCTGCGGGCAAAGACAAGCCGGTGGACGACAGTAACGTGCCGGAGATGCCCGCGACGAAGGAAAGCAAAGGCGCGAACGAGTGGATGACACCTGCAAATGAACTCGCGGCTTTCCAAGTCGATCCGCGCTTTGAGGTGAATCTGTTCGCCAGCGAAGAACAGTTCCCCGAGATCGCGAATCCGATCCAGATTCGCTTTGATACGAAAGGACGCATGTGGGTGAGCACCTCGCAGGCTTACCCGCATCTTTATCCCGGCCAGGAGCCTGCGGACCGGCTGCTGGTGCTCGAAGACACGGACAATGATGGTCGTGCGGACAAATGCAGCGTGTGGGCAGACGGGCTGCACATCCCGCTCGCGTTTGAGTTTGGCGATGGCGGTGTCTATGTCTCCGACGAGCCGCATTTGACCTTCCTCAAGGACACGGATGGCGATGGAAAGGCGGACTTTCGTCGTCAGGTCTTCACCGGCTTCGGCACGGAGGACTCGCACCATGCGCTGCATGACTTCGTCTGGACGCCGGATGGCGATCTGATCTTCCGCGACTCGATTTTCCTGCATTCGCAGATCGAGACTGCCTATGGCCCCGTGCGTATGGATAACTCCGGCTGGTTCCGCCTGCGCACGGACACGCAGAGACTGACGGCTTTCGGCAGTTATCCGAGCACGAACCCTTGGGGCGTGACTTTTGATGATTGGGGCCACCACGTCGCCAGTCACCCGATTTTCGCCAGCGCCTTTCACGCCACGAATCCGCCTTATCCCGAGCAACATCCGGGTGCTGGCAAGATGCCCGCGTATTCTGGCACCTGCGGGCATGAGTTTGTCGATTTCGACTTCTATCCGCAGGAGTTGCAGGGCGGCTTAATCAAAGCGCGCTACAAACCGACGAACAACATCGAGATGCACCAATGGATCGAGGTTGATGACCACTTTGAGGAGAAAAAGATCGGCGACCTCATCTTCTCGACCAACCTCAGCTTCATCCCCACGGACGTGAAAGTCGGCCCACGAGGCGACTTCTACATCTGCGACTGGTATAACCCGATCAAAGGCCACGCGCAGTACTCGCTGCGTGATCCGCGCCGTCTGCGCACCAGCGGCCGCATCTGGCGCATCGTGCCAAAGGGCGCAAAGCTCGCCGAGCCGCCCGTGATCGCCGGAGCGCCGATTCCCGCGTTGCTCGATCTTTTGAAAAGCCCGCACTACCGCTGGCGCCACCAAGCCAAACGCGAACTCAACGAACGCGATGCCACCGAAGTCAAATCCGCACTGGATGCCTGGGTGGCAAAACTTGATCCGAAGGACAAGCGCCATCGTCATCATCAAGTCGAGGCGCTGTGGACTTATCGCACGATGAGCAGCGAAAACGTCACCTTGCTCAAAGAAGTGCTGAATTGCGAAGATCACCTCGCCCGAGCTGCCGCCACGCAACAGCTCCGACACATCGCGCTACCGATTTCCGAGCTGCAAGCCCGCGCGAACGACGACAATGCCCTCGTGCGCATGGAGGCCGTGCTTGCGGCCAGCTACATCGGCACCGAGGACGCCTACGAGGCGATCCTCGGTGTGCTCGACAAGCCTATGGGCGATCATTTGCGCTACGCGATCCGCACCTCACTTGGATCAGCAGCGCTGTCGCAGCATTGGAGGAATGGCGATTTCCCCAAGGTCACCGCCTTCGTTAGCGAATTCGACAAAAGCAACAAGCGCGGCCCGTTCGAGAAGAAGCGTAGCCTGGAGGAAACTGCCTTCGACAAACAGTCCGGCGTGGCCCGCATCACCATCAACTGCGTGCGTGAGCGCATGCTGTTCGACAAAACCGAGTTCAGAGTGAAGGCCGGGCAGCCTGTGAGCCTCGTCTTCAACAATCCTGATGCCACGCCGCACAACCTCGCCATTTGCCAACCGGGCAGCGTCGAGGAAATCGGCCTGGCTGGCAATGAAATGGCCAAGGACCCCGATGGCATCAAAAAGGACTTCATTCCCGTCACTGACAAGATCCTGCACCACACGAAGCTGCTGAACCCCAACAGCACCGAGACCCTGCGCTTCACCGCTCCGACGAAACCGGGAGACTACACCTACGTCTGCACCTTCCCCGGCCACTGGGTCATCATGCGCGGGGTGATGAAGGTGCGGTGATGGGAATCATTTCGACTTCAAACCAGCCGTGTTGACCGAAATCACGCGGTAGGCGTGCTTCTTGCCTGCCTCGGGCTTTGTGTCGGTGAAGGTCATCGGCACGAGAGGGTTGTTCGGTGTGTCGCTGTATTGCAGGCCTTGGAAAATCGGGCGGCCAAAGGGGTTCTTTGGCGGCTCAGGCACGGTGGCGATTGGTTTGCCATCGCGCTCGATGATGAAATGGGCGATGCCGCTTTCCAGATCGGCTTCGGCGGCCCAAGTGAGTGTGGGGCCGTTGGTGCGGAGATCCGTCGGCGCAGGCGGTGGTGTGGTGTCGGGCACGGCGGTGTCTTTGACGTAGTGTTGCCAAAGTTTGGCGATTTCGGCATTCGGGAGCCACACGGCCTTTTTCGCGTCACCGCTGAATTGAGCGGCAGCGGTGGCTTCGGTGCCGAGTAGCGGCGCGAGCCAAGCTTTGTCGGTGGACATGGTTTGGAGCGGATCACCCACTTTTTCAGGAAGACGAGCGGTGAGGCACGCATCGAGCCACGCGATGGCCATGTAGCGCTGATTGCCGCATTCATGCGCGGTGAGCGGATCGACGGCGACGCCGATGAGACCTCCTTTGGCACGCATGGCGGTGAAAAATTCCTCATTCGCAGGCCACACGCCAGCGAAGCGACCTTCTTTGACCGTGACGCCTTCCTTGGTGCCGGGATTGCACATCACGGGCACGCTGAGTGCGGCGTCCGGGATGGTGTGTGACTTGATCGTCGTGCGCTTTGCATCTTCCGTCAGCAAAGGCACGCCGGAGCGCAGCCACGCGGCAGCGACTCGATCTGGATGTGTCAAGACCATGCCGCCAGCCCAGTGACCGCCGCCGCTGTGGCCCCAGAGCGCCCATGGGACTTTGGAAAGCTCGGGGTGGCCGCTTTTCGCACCGAGGTCGGCGAGGCATTTCATAAACGCAGCGCCGGAGCCGTTGCGCGGATCGCACCACATTTGGCAGTCAGCTTTCTCTGGCTGCTCATAGCTCGGGGCCAGCAGCGCGCAGGCGTGTTTCTTCGCCAAAGCCTGCCAGTGCAGGTCAAAGGCGCCCGTGAGGCCGGATTTGCACGAGCCTTCACCACAGCCGTGCTGGTGCACGATCACGCCGCGCACCTCCTTCACGCCGGGCGGCAGCCAGATCGTGTAATTCACCGGGAAGATGAGAGCGCCGGCCTTTTCAGCCTCATAGCGCACACGGTAATATGGCGGGTCTGCGGGCGGAAAGACGTCATACGGCGCGGTCTGAGCGTGGAGCGAGGCAGCAGAGAGAAGGACGAAGAGAGTGAGAGTTCGCATGGTCGAAAGGTTACAGACACACTCATCGAAAAATTGCAGCGCTCGACTGTTTGTCGCTTCATCATCTGAACGAACCGAGACGCAATATCCCCTGCTCTCAACCGCGCCGCGCGAAGACAAAGCGGTCGATGCCTGCGTAGTCCCTCTCCGCTTTCACGTCGGCCATGCCTGCCGCTTCACATAGCGCGGCAACAGCGGGCGCTTGATCGTGTCCGATCTCCAACGCAATGCTGCCTCCACTCTTCAGATGCGACTGACAGTCCGCAATCAAGCGGTCGATAATCTCCGTGCCCACCGCGCCACCATCGAGCGCCAGATGCGGATCACGCCGCACTTCTACGCTGAGGGTGGCTATCTCCGCACGCGGGATGTACGGCAGATTGGCGACGATGAGATCGAACTCACCGTCCACTTTTTCAAAGAGATCGCTGCGGATGAAACGGACTGCCGCGCCGTTCAGCCGGAGGCGCGATGCATTGAGGCGCGCAAGTTCGAGCGCGTCTTCCGAGATGTCGATGAGCGTGAATCCAGAATTGGGCCGTTGAGTACGCAGTGTTGGTGGGTCGGCGTCATCCGGACCTCCGGCCACAGGTGTGAGGATCGCGTCGGGGCCTGTGCTGATGGACTGCTTGCCGCTCCAGGCCATTGCCAGCGAGAGCCCGATGCAACCCGAGCCAGTGCCAACATCCAACACCGAGGCAGGTGGCTGACTCCCGAACTTCTCCACGAGCAACTCCACCAACCGCTCAGTCTCCGGCCGCGGCACCAGTGCGCGGTGATCACACACGAGTTCATGCCCACAAAATTCCACGGACCCTAGCAAATGCTGCAGCGGCTCGCCATCACCGCGCCGCTTGATGAGAGCACGGAGTCTTTCGAGATCAGCTTCTTGAAGCTGCTCGCCAAACCGCAAATACAACTCCAGCCGTCTGCATTGCAGCACATGCGCGAGCAGGTGCTCCATGTTCAGCCGCGCATCTTCGATCCCTCGCTTCTCGAGGTAGCCGGTTCCGGCTTTGAGCGTGTCGAGGAGGAGCTTCACAGGGGGAGAGGAGTGGATGGTTGAGAGCGGCTGCGCATCCGCCTGGCACTCAAGTCAACCCGGCTTCAACCAGCCGCTCGTGCAGATCGCTGGCGAGCAGTTTGTCCACGACTTCGTCGATCTTGCCATCCATGAAGCCTTGGAGGTTGTAGAGGGTCAGCTCGATGCGGTGATCGGTCACGCGGTTCTGAGGGTAGTTGTAGGTACGGATCTTCTCTTCACGACCGCCGCTGCCGATCAGGCTCCGGCGGTGGGAAGAGTACTTCGCAGCCTCGTCCTGCTGCTTCTTCTCCAGCAGGCGTGAACGCAGGATGCCGAGCGCCTTTTCCTTGTTCTTGATCTGGCTGCGGCCGTCCTGGCAACGGACGATGAGTCCAGTGGGGATGTGCATCACCTGCACGGCGGAGTCCGTGGTGTTCACGCCCTGACCACCCGCGCCAGATGAGCGGCAGACCTCGATGCGGACCTCATCGGGCTTGAGCTGCACATCGACCTCCTCGGCCTCGGGCAGGACTGCGACGGTGGCGGTGGAGGTGTGAATGCGTCCCTGCGCTTCGGTCACGGGCACGCGCTGCACGCGATGCACGCCACTCTCGTAACGCATGGAGCGGAAGACATCCTCTCCACTGACCTTGACGATGACTTCCTTGAGCCCACCAGCATCGGAAGTGCTGCCTTCGATCGGCTCGACCTTCCAGCCACGCCCTTCGGCGTAGCGCGTGTACATGCGCAGCAAATCATAGGCGAAGAGCGCCGCTTCGTCGCCACCGGTGCCGGCCCGGATTTCGACGATCGCATCTCTACCTTCGAGCGGGTCTGGCGGCAGGATGGCGAACTGAACGAGTTCCTCCAACTCCACGATGCGCTTCTCCAGCGCGGGAATTTCCGCAGCGGCCATCTCAGCGAGGTCGGCATCGGTGCCCTTGGCCATCTCGCGATTCTCAACCAGCTCGCGCTGCGCCTTGGTGTAGGCATCCCAGTCAGCGAGGAGCTTTTGCAAGGTGCGGTGCTCTCGCAACAACTCGCCAGCCTTCTTCGCATCGTCGAAGAAGTTCTGATCGCCCATCACCGCCTCCAGCGTGGCGAGGCGGTTGCGTTTGGTCTCGATGATGGAGGAGTAGTCCATGATCTCGTTAAAAGGTCACTGTCCGACAAAAGAAAAACGGTGCCGCACCCTGGGGCGCTGGCACCGTTCTCTGAAGATCGAAGATATATAGCTAGGCCGAGGGGGCGGCTTCCGGCTTCGGCGCACGGCGACCCGCACGGATGGAGCCGTAACGCTGGGCAAACTTGTCCACGCGGCCGGCGGTATCGACGAAGCGTTGCTCACCCGTGAAGAATGGATGGCAGCCGGCGCAAATGCCGACGCGGAGGTTCTTGACGGTGGACACGGTGTGATACACGGCACCACAGGTGCAGGTGATCGTGGTATCGTGCGTTTCTGGATGGAAGTTCTCTTTCATGGGTGTGTTTTTCTGCACGTGAACCAGCGGGGTGTTGGCATCCGCCGGGGCGTGAGGGCCGAGAAGCTACCGGACTTTGCAAAACGGTCAACCACATTTCCGCTCTCGCCACGGCTCGTTCCTCGTGACAGATTCGCCCGATGTCGAAACGAATTTCAAACGCTCTGACCCTACTCTCACTGGGACTCGCTCTGGCGCTGACGCCGGTGATCCACGCGGAGACACCCATGCGGGTTTACTCCGATCCGCGCAACGATCCAGTGGTGCAAAAGGCTGCGACCGAACTGCGCGATGCGGGGAGACTCCTGACCTCCGAAGTGCTCATCCCTCAACTGAAGAACGCCAAGTGCAAGCTGACGCTGCCACCACCGCACACACAGAAGCTCACGGGTCGCGACATCTGGAGCGCCGCACGCCAGAGCTACCTGCGCGTGGGCTGGTTTTACCTTTGCAGCAAGTGTGACCGCTGGCACACCAACCTGGCCGGAGGCTACGTCATCACCGCTGATGGCGCAGTGGCCACCTGCCATCACGTCGCCCAGACACCGGAGAAGTTCGCGCGCGGCCACATGATCGCCGCCACGGATGACGGCCGCGTCTTCCCCGTCACGGCCATCCTCGCTGCGGATGCGAAGTCCGACTCATGCATCATCCGCGTCAAAGCCGACGCGCCGCTTACTCCCCTGCCCTTGTCTTCTACCGCGCGTCCTGGCGACACGGTCTATTGCTTCAGCGACCCGATGGGCTTCCGTGGCTACTTCAGCCAAGGCATTGTGAACCGCTACTACCGCGATCTGCCTCGCCGGCGCGACGCGAAGGGCAGCGCGACACCCGCGCCACAGCCGCTCGGTCTGAATGTCTCCACCGACTGGGCACCTGGCTCGAGCGGCGCGGCGATCGTGGATGAATGCGGCAACGCCATCGGCCACGTCGCCCGCATCATGCCGGTCGAGGAGACGCCGAAGAAGAAGACAGCCGATGGCGGGCACGAAGACCTCGGCACGCTCATGGTGATCCACAATGCAGTCCCCGCTCAGGAGGTGCTGTCTTTGATTGAGAAGGAGTAGAATCAGCCGTCGAGATCCGGCACCACATCCACTGCGACCATGAGCTTCTGCGCTCCGGCACCGAGCGTGACTCCGCGCAGCGGGCTGACATCCGAGAAGTCGCGCCCCCAGGCGACAGTGATGTGGCGCGTCGATGGGAGCACATCGTTCGTTGGATCGGCGTCGATCCAGCCGGCTTGATCGCCGCACCACACGGAAGCCCATGCGTGTGAGGCGTCGGCTCCGACGAGTCTTTGCTTGCCGGGCGGTGGGATGGTTTCGAGATAACCGCTGACGTAGCGCGCGGGAAGACTGAGCGAGCGAAGGCAGGCGATGAGAATCTGAGCAAAGTCCTGACACACGCCGCGCCGCTGGGTGAAGACCTTTTCGATTGGTGTGGCCGCGTCTGTCGCTGTCGGATCGAAAACGAAATCGCGATTGATGCGATGATTGAGATCGCAGACGCCTTCGAGAATAGGGCGACCCCGCGCAAATGACGGCGCGGCATACTCAGCGTATCGAGGCGCAGGAACGATCAAGGGCGACGCGAAAACAAACTCGCCCGCGCTCGAAGCTGGAGTGAGCTTGTCGGACCGGCAGGCATCGCGGACTTGCTCCCATGGCGGAGTTGACGATGGACTCGGCAGGTTCGTGGTGCCGATCTCCACGAGACTGGATGAAATGACCTCGAGCTTCTGGTGCGCACCCTCCAGTTCAAAATAGACGGTCACGTTGCCAAAGTAATCCTCACGCACCGCACGCTCGCTTGGCTTTGGATTGATCGTGATCTCATGCCAGGGACACTGCTGTGCCGGAAGCGAGCGCGGCATGAGCCGCGCCATGTAATGGCACACCGAGACCGAACTCTCGTAGGTGCAAGTGGTGCGATGAGTGATGTAGTAGCGCATCGTCTTGGTTCAGTTCATCTTACCCGCCTTGCTGCGTGGCTGAAATAGTGCTCGGTTAGCAGATCGGAAAATGTTTCAGTCTCGCCGAAGAGCTTCGAGCAAAACGCCGGCACCTCGGTGAAAGCGGCTGTCTCGCGGTTGGCGAACGAATCCAGATTCAGTCCGGCAAGAGTACTCCTCAGTCCTTCTGCCATTGTTTTCTCCCGGCCCGCCAAGCTCGACTGTGGATCGACGGGCAGTTGATTGCTGTGCGAGCACAGCGCTTCGATTTGATAGGCGACCGAGCGCGGGTTCGCATCGTTCAGCAGCAGCAAATCAAGTGCAGGCACCAAACGCGGACGGGCGAAGTGAAGACGACGATAGGTCATCGAGCTGTCGAAGATCTCCAGCAGAGGAGTGAGCACCGAATCGTCCTGCGCGGCGATCCGAGCGGCATCACCGGCGAGGACGAGAGCCACCAGAGTGCGCTCAACGCGCCGACCAATCTCAAGGAAACGCCAGCCGTGGCCATGCGTCATGTTTTCAATCTGCATCCCGCTGAAGGCGGCGAGATCGAGGATCAAGGTGTCGAGCATCCCGACCGCGTCGGAGACTGCGAGTCCCTTGCGGCTCGTCTGCACATCGCGTTCGATGCGGTTGAAGAGACGCCAGGTGTCGTCCGACAAACGGTCGCGCGCCGCAGCGGCGTTGTAGCGCAGCTTTCCGAGCAGCTCGCGCACGCTGCCTTCGCATTTCGGATCGTGAAGTAGAGCGCGCAGATGTGTGAGGAGCGGCCGAGTGTCGGGATCAGCGGCCAGCTTGTACGGCACGAGTTTCATTGCCGACAAAAGATGCGCGCAACTGCGAAGCTCGCGCCCCTGAACGTCGGAGCCTTCACCCGAAAGCCGCTGCCAAATCGTGCGCAACACGCGCACCGTCTGCTCCAAGCGCTCGGCATATCGCCCCAGCCAGAACAAATGATCGGCCACACGACTCGGCACGCCGCCGGGCGGACGCGCGGGTCGGATCACGAGCGTCTGGCCTTGCAGCAGCGTCGTCTGATCCACCTGCCCGTCGGCGATGACCCATGTGTCCTTGCTGATGCCGCCGCTCTGCATCGTGACGACGAAGCGGCCAGCCTCGGCGCTCACACGACTCAAACCGCCCGGCATGACGTGATACTTATTCTCGGCAGCAAGCGTGAACGCGCGCCAAACCAGTGAGCGCGGCTGTAGCGAGCCATTCACGAGAGTCGGGGTGGTGGACAGCGTCAGCGCCTCCTGCGCCACCCAGGCGTGCGGCTCGGCGCGGACACGCTCGATGGCTTCGCCTCGCTTCTTGGAATCCAACTCCGCGAGGAAGATGGGATCGCGCGAACCAACGGCAAACGCCGGCTTCAGCACCCAGCGCTCGGGCGATTCCAAAACCATCTTCAACTCGCGCTGCTGCCCGCACCACCACGTCGGCGCGCACGGCAGCTTCAATTCCTCGCCGAGAAGATGACGGCACAGTCCCGGCAAAAACGGAAACACCGCTGGTGTCTCAACCGCTCCGGAGCCAAGTCCATTTGCGAGCGCCACATTACCGGAGCGCCACGCTTCCACGAGACCCGGCACGCCGAGCCAGGTGCCGGCATTCAATTCGAGCGGATCGCAAAAACCTTCGTCCACACGACGCGCAATGACATCCACGCGGCGAAGACCTTCGAGCGTTTTCAAATGCACGCGCCGGTCGCGCACCGTGAGGTCGGCACCTTCGACGAGCGGGAAACCGAGGTAGCGAGCTTTGAACGCATGCTCGAAATAGGTTTCGTTGTATGGACCCGGCGTGAGCATCACGACCGACGGCGTGCCGCGCCGGGACGGAGCCAGACTGCGAAACGCCTCGCGCTCCATGTCGTAGAATGCGGCAAGGCGCTGCACCTTTGACTCCTTGAACTCATCCCCGAAGACATTCGTCATGATGATGCGGTTCTCGAGCGAGTAGCCTTTGCCCGAGGGCGACTGCGTCCGATCCGCGAGCACGACCCACGAGCCATTCGCCAGGCGAACGAGGTCCGTGCCAGAGACGACCATGAATTTCTCACCCTGCGGCATCACGCCTTGAATGGCTCGAATGAATCCCGGATTCGCGTGCAGAACAGCGGGCGGAATCCAGCCTTCTTTGAGAAGTCGCTGCTGACCATACACGTCGGCGAGGATGAGATTGAACAACCGCGCGCGTTGCTTCAACCCCTCGGACACGATTCGAAAATCCTCGGCCGCGACGATCATCGGCAGCAAATCGAGCGACCACGGACGTGTAAATCCCGTGGCGTCACCATACACGTTGTAGGTTACGCCGTGATCGCGCAGAAGCCGCTGCACGGTATCCCGTCGTGCCTCGAGATCCGCCGCCGAGAAACCCTGCAACACGCGGCCAAGCGTCTGCCAGTGCGGACGCAGCGTGCCGTCGGGAAGACACATCTCATCGTAGGCGGATGAGGGACGGTAGTCGAGCGCGGCTGGTGGTGCCGCCATGGATTGAAGCTGCATGGATTGCCCGCTCATAGGAGAGGGGCTGGCACTCTTGGCAAGTGGCGGATGGTTTGATGGCACTTCCGTTCAGGCGGAGATCACACTCGCAGATCCAAGGTCATGGGGAAATCCCGGTTCGTTTCCAGCGGCGGAACGGTCACCTTGCCTGGCGTGTGGCCCTGGGCAAAGAATCGCGCCAGACGGCGGCTCTCGGCTTCATAGGAGTTCACGGGCAGGGTTTCGTGACTGCGACCGCCGGGATGCGCGACGTGATAGGTGCAACCTCCGAGACTGCGCTGGCTCCATTCATCGAGCAGATCAAACGTGAGCGGCACATGGACGCCGATGGTCGGCTGCAAGCAGTTCGGCGGCTGCCACGCGCGGTAGCGAACTGCCGCGACGTATTCGCCGACGGTTCCGGTTGGATGCAGCGGCACGCGGCGGCCATTGCACGTCATGTGAAACCGCGTGTCAATCAGGCCGCGCACTTTGACCTGCATCCGCTCGAGCGAGCTATCGACATAGCGGACGGCTCCGCCAGCTGCGCCTTCTTCACCGAGTACATGCCACGGCTCCAAAGCGGTGCGCAGTTCGACATCGACGCCGCGCTGATTCATCGTGCCGATGCCGGGGAATCGAAACTCAAAGTGCGGCGCGAACCATTCCTTCTGCAAGGGATAGCCTGCGTCCTGCATGTCGCGCATCACGTCTTCGAAATCCTGCCAGACGAAATGCGGCAGCATGAAGCGGTCGTGCAACTCGGTGCCCCAGCGGACGAGCGGCGCGCGATACGGCTCACGCCAGAACCGGGCAATTGCGCCACGCAGGATCAAGTGCTGCGCGAGGCTCATGCTCGCATGCGGCGGCATTTCAAACGAGCGCAACTCGACGAGACCGAGCCGTCCTGTGCTGCTGTCAGGTGAGAAAAGTTTGTCGATGCAGAACTCGGTGCGGTGAGTGTTGCCGGTCGAATCGACGAGCAGATTGCGGAAGATGCGATCAACGAGCCACGGCTGCACAAACTCCTTGTCGGGGATTTGATCGAACGCGATCTCAAGTTCGTAGAGCGCGTCGTTACGCGCTTCATCCACGCGGGGACACTGGCTCGTGGGGCCGATGAAGAGTCCGCTGAAGAGATAACTGAGCGACGGATGATTGTGCCAGTAGGCGAGCAGCGAGCGCAGGAGATCGGGCCGACGCAGCATGGGCGAGTCTTTCGGCGTGGCGCCGCCGATGACGATGTGATTGCCACCGCCGGTGCCCGTGTGCCGTCCATCGAGCATGAACTTCTCCGTGCCGAGTCGCGTGAGCCGCGCCTCTTCGTAAAGGATGTTGGTGTTGCTCACCAGCTCATCCCACGAATAGGCGGGCTGAAGATTCACTTCGATGACTCCAGGGTCGGGCGTGACCTTGAGCGCGTTGATCCGCGGATCATGCGGCGGCGGATCGCCCTCGATGATGATCGGCAGCTTCAGTGTCGCTGCCGTGTCTTCGATGGCAGCGACGAGATCCAGATAATCCTCCAGTTTGTCCACCGGCGGCATGAAGATATGCAGTCGCCCGTTGCGAGACTCGAAGCAGATGGCCGTGCGGATGACCTTCGATGCCGACTCGCCTTTGCCCGGCGGCAGATGATCGAGCGTGGGCCGTGTGGCCTTCGATGGCCTGTCACCACGCGGTTCAGGTTTGCCCTGTCCACCCATCGGCATCGCTTCACTCTCGAATCGTGTTTCATGCAGCCAGTCAGCAACCGGTCGCAGAAAAGCCTGCCGGCTCGCCGGACGCGGAGGAAGCGCAGGCCAGTCGCTCATCGGATCAGCAGGATTCGGCCACGGATAATCTCGCTCGGCCACCCACGGCAGTGAGTCGAGCGGCAGGCGCAGGCCCATCGGCGAATCGCCGGGGATGAGGAACATGTGCTCGTCGCGCAGAAACCACGGACCACTGCGCCAGCGGAGTTCGTCGCCATCCCAGTCGCGCTTCAAAGGCAACGCAAAACCGACGACACTACCGAGCCCCTTGGTGAATATCCGCGCAATGCGATCACGCTCCATCTCGTCCTTCAAGTTCGACTCCAAAACATCGACGTTGATCGGCAGACGCTTCTCCTTCCAGAGGTAGTAATAGACATCCTCGTAGGCAGTCTCCATCCACTTCGAGTCCACGCCGAGCGCCGCAGCCAGTGCGAGACCGAAGCGTTTTGCCTCCATCTCGCCGTGACCGTAGTCCTTCGATTCGTCGGCGATGAGAGAATCGTCCGTCCACACCGGCACGCCGTCTTTGCGCCAGTAGCAGCCGAGATTCCAGCGCGGCAATTGCTCGCCCGGATACCACTTGCCCTGTCCGAAATGCAGCAGGCCTCCTGGCCCAAATCTCGCACGCAGCCGCTTGATCAGCTCACCCGAAAGCAATCGCTTCTTCGGTCCCACGGCCTCCGTATTCCACTCCGCGCCGTCCATGTCGTCGATGCTCACGAACGTCGGCTCACCGCCCATCGTGAGGCGCACATCGCCAGCCTGCATCTCAGCGTCGATGCGTTTGCCGAGTTCTTCAATCGCGAGCCATTGCTCGTCTGAGTATGGCTTCGTCACGCGCGGCGATTCAAAGACGCGCGTCACTTCCATCTCGTGATGGAATTTCACTTCGCATTCATCGAGCGCGCCGGTGATCGGCGCCGCGCTCGATGGATCAGGTGTCGCAGCCAGCGGAATGTGACCTTCCCCTGCGAGCAATCCCGACGTCGGATCGAGCCCGATCCATCCCGCGCCCGGCACATAAACCTCGCACCAGGCGTGCAGATCCGTGAAGTCGTGATCCGTGCCGCTCGGGCCATCAAGCGACTTCACATCGGGCTTCAACTGAATCAGGTAGCCGCTCACAAACCGCGCCGCGAGACCAAAGTGCCGCAGGAGCTGGCAGAGCAGCCACGAGGTATCGCGGCACGATCCGCTGCCGAGATCAAGCGTCTCCTCCGGCGTCTGCACTCCCGGCTCCATGCGGATGAGGTAGCGAATGTCGTGCGAGAGCTGCTGATTGATGCCGACGAGAAAATCAATCGTGCGTGGTCTCGTGTCCTTCACGTCCGGCGCGGACTTCTTGCGCACTTCCGGCATCACACCGTGCGCGTGGACGCTCTCCGCCACTTCCGAATGCACGGCGGGCACGTGCGGAGCGTGGCCGTTGAGCAATTGCTTGCGCAAAACGCGCAGGTAGTCGCCGAGCATCGGCGTGAGCGGCAGCTTGCGCTGAAAGGGCTCCAACTCGTGCGCGAGATCAGGATCGTAGCGGAACGGAAAATGTTCCGCCTGCGGCTCCATGAAGAAGTTGAACGGATCATAGACCGCCATGTCAGCCACGAGATCGACCTCGACCCTGAACTCCGTCGTTTTCTCCGGAAACACCAGCCGCGCGAGGTAATTGCTCTGCGGATCCTGCTGCCAGTTGATGAAATGGCCGCCGGGCGTGATGCGCAGCGAGTAGCTCAGGATCGGAGTCCGGCAGTGCGGAGCCGGCCGCAGCCGCACCACCTGCGGCCCCAGAGAAATCGGGCGGTCGTATTTGTAGTGGGTGACATGACGAAGAGCAGCGTGAATTGACATGAGGTTGATCACCGCGAGCACAGCGGTTGACTGTCATCAAAGCATGGTGCGTGCCAGAGTGCGGCATGCCGTAGTGCCGCCGGGGCAAATGTGCCCGGATCACGTCCCTATTCCTCAGACCGGAGGCCCGGAGCGATCTCCTGCGGGGTTGTCTTTTGATATAATTTCCATATATTAAGCCTCCCATGCCGCCTGCGCCGCTCCATCGCCGTTTCCGTCGTCTGTCCACATTGTTGGCAGTCGTCACAGGGGCATGGACCGCCCCCATCTGTCTAGCGGCTGACCCGACGGACTTGCAGCAGTATTGGTTGGAACTCATCAACCGGATGCGCACCGACCCGGCTGCCGAACTTGAGCGTCTAACGAACTACTCCGTGCCAGGCACCGCGTTTGCCGCCCCCTCATCGGATGACCCTTTCGTGGCTGCGGCGCTGCAGCATTACAACACGAGTGCGTCCCTGCTGGCCACACAATGGGCGTCACTGACACCAGCCCCTGCTCTCGCTTGGAACGGCACGCTGGCAGACACGGCGTCGGCCTATTCCAATGTGATGGTCGCCTTTGACATCCAGGACCACGATCTCGATGGCCAAGACCTCGAGACCCGCATCTTGAGCGGAGGCTACTCGACGCTCTACCTCGAACTCGGTGAGTCGCTCTTCGCCACCGCCCAAAATGCCGTTCACGGCCACTCCGCGTTTGGTATCGACTGGGGAGACGACGACGGCAATGCGGGCAATGGTTTCGGCACCGGCATTCAGAACCCCGCTTCTCATCGCGATGACCTGATGCTGCCTCTGTTCAAAGAGGTCGGGATCGGCTTCCAAACTGATTCACTCGCGGGCAACACAAACGTGACGGGGCCGCTGGTGACCACGCAGCACTTCGCCAGCCAAGCGCGGGTGGTGGGTGTCAGCTACGTCGCCGATGCCTTTGCGACCGGCTCCATTTACACCGACGCGGTAACGAACGACGACTTCTACACACCGGGAGAAGGAGTCGCGGGCTCGGCGATCAACATTTACAACGACACGACGAACGCGCTGGTAAAGAGCGGCAACACGAACTCAGCCGGAGGCTACAACATCCTGCTCGACGGACTCGTCGCGGGTCAACTCTACCGGATCGAGGCACCGGGCAGCGGTCAGGCGGCGCAAACTTTCTCTCTCGACACACGCACCGTGTTTTACGCCTCAACACAGGGCGGCCCACTCGACGTGCCGGTGACGTACTTTGACAATGTTTACGCCAGCTTCGAGGTCGTAGCCGTACCCGAGCCCGGCGGCGGACTACTCGTCCTCGCAGCGGGCATCTTCAGTCTCGGTGTGCGGCGCAGGGCTCGATAAGCGTCACCCAATCTTCACCGCAGGCAGATTCCACACTTTCTCGGCATACTCCTTGATCGTGCGATCAGAAGAGAATTTGCCGACGCGGCCTGTGTTTAGGATGGCCATCCGAGTCCAGTTGGCGTGATCGAGGTAGGCATCGTTCACCCTGCTCTGCGCCTCGCAATACGAGGCAAAGTCGGCGAGCACAAGATACGGATCACCGTGGTCGAGCAGGCTGTCGCGCAGCGGCTTGAAGTCGTCGGCGCGGCCGGTGAAGAAGTCCGAGGCGAGCCAATCGATGGCGTTTCGCGCGGTGGCATTGCTCCAGTAGTACTCCCACGGATTGTAGCCGCGCGAGACGAGGTCGTTCACTTCCTCGACGGTCAGGCCAAAAATGAAAATGTTCTCCTCCCCGACCTCTTCCATGATCTCGACGTTCGCGCCGTCGAGCGTTCCGATGGTGAGCGAGCCATTCAGCGCAAGCTTCATGTTGCCCGTGCCGGATGCTTCCTTGCCAGCGGTCGAGATCTGCTCGGAGAGATCGGACGCAGGGATGATCTTCTCGGCCAGCGTGACGCCGTAGTTCGGCAGGAAGACAACCTTCAACTGATCGCGAACACGAGGATCGTTGTTCACTTTCTCGCCGAGCGCGTTGATCGCGTGGATGATATTCTTCGCGAGGAAGTATCCAGGCGCGGCCTTTGCACCGAAGATGAAAACGCGCGGCTGGATGTTGAGCGAGGGATTGTCGAGCAGCTTCTGATAAAGGGAGACGATGTGGAGCAGGTTGAGGTGCTGGCGCTTGTATTCGTGCAGGCGCTTGATCTGCACGTCGAAGAGCGCGTCGGGGCTGACCTTCACGCCGCAGCAGTCCTGGATGATCTTTGCCAGATGCACCTTGTGCTCGCGCTTGATGGCGCGGAAGCGGCTCTGGAACGAGGAGTCGCCAGCGAAGGCATCGAGCGCGCGCAGCTTGCCCGCATCGCGCCGCCAGTCCTCGCCGATGGCCTCGGTGATGAGCGCGGCGAGCTGCGGATTGCACACATCGAGCCAACGGCGGAACGTGACGCCGTTCGTGAGATTGAGGAAGCGACCAGGGTACAGCTCATTGAACTCGGGGAACAACCGCTCGCGCAACAAACGGGTGTGCAACGCGGCCACGCCATTGATGGCATGACTGCCGAGCACGGAGAGATTCGCCATGCGCACAAACTTGGCACCGCGCTCGTCGATGAGCGAGAGCACGCGCTTTTTCTCCACGTCGCCGGGCCACTTGCGCTCCACCTCGTTTTCGAGGAAGCGCTTGTTGATCTCATAGATGATCTGCAAATGGCGAGGCAGCACCTTGCCAAAAAGCGGCACGCTCCAGACTTCGAGCGCCTCGGGCAGCAGCGTGTGGTTGGTGTATGAGAAGGTCCGCTGGCAGATGGCCCAGGCGCGCGTCCACTCCAAGCCCTCTATGTCGGTGAGCAGCCGCATCAGCTCGGGGATGGCTATGGCCGGGTGCGTGTCGTTAAGCTGCACCGCCACCTTGTCGGCGAAGTGGTCCCAGTTGAAATTGTTGTCACGCTTGAAGCGGCGGACCATGTCGGCCAGCGAGCAGGCAACGAAGAAGTACTGCTGCACGAGACGCAACTCCTTGCCATTCTCGGTGGAGTCATTGGGATAGAGCACTTTCGACACCGTCTCGGCCAGCGCCTTCTCGTGCAGCGCCTCGACGTAGCCGCCGGAGTTGAAGACCTGGAAGTTGAACACATCGGACGCATGGGCTTCCCACAGACGGAGGAGATTCACCGTGTCTGAATCGTAGCCGACGATCGGGATGTCCCACGGCACGCCGACGAGCGGCTTTGTCTCGATCCACTCGGGACGCGAGCGACCTTGGTCGTCGAATTTCTGCACCACGCGACCGTAAAGATGCACCGTCTGCCGGTAGTCGGGACGCACAATTTTCCACGGGTTGCCATCGCGTATCCAGGCATCGGGCTGCTCCATCTGCCGGCCATTGATGATCTCCTGACGGAAGAGGCCGAACTCGTAATGGATACCGTAGCCGATGGCCGGAAGATCGAGCGTCGAGAGCGAGTCGAGGAAGCACGCCGCAAGCCTCCCGAGGCCGCCATTGCCGAGGCCCATGTCAGGCTCTTGTTGAAGGATCGCATCAAGATCCTGCCCCATGGCGGTCAGCGCCTTCTTTGTCTCGTCGTAGATTCCCGCGTTGCGTAGGTTGTTCTCCAGCAGGCGGCCCATGAGGTACTCGAGCGAGAGATAATGCAGACGACGCACATTGTTATGTCGGTGATAGGTGCGCGTTTGCGTCGAGCGGTCCAGCACCCGGTCGCGCACGGCCAGGCACGTGGCCACCCACCAGTCGCGTTGCCCCGCCGTTTCGATGTCAGCCGACAGGGTGAAGCGCAGGTGATTGCCGATGGATTTCTTCAGGCCGTCCGCTGTGTTCTCGATGCAAACGTCCATCGGATTCGTTTCGGAAATAGGCGGCAGAAAAGTCGTGGCTGACATGGTCGAGTGGTGGGATTTGAGGGGCGGGCACATTGCGTCGTCGTGCGCGCCCTGCAACAACTGTATAGCAAGAGTCGGTCCAGAATGTGAGCTGGAAACAGGACAAATGTTGCATCCCGGTTGAGCGAGGGGCAATCACTTGGACCAAATTGCCAGTCGTCCCTTGCGTATAGCAAGAGTCGGTCCAGAATGTGAGCTGGAAACAGGACAAATGTTGCATCCCGGTTGAGCGAGGGGCAATCACTTGGACCAAATTGCCAGTCGTCCCTTGCAATCCGCGCTCAGCGTTTCACGATGGCCGCGCACATGACGGAATTTGCATTTTTCAGGCTACCCGACGGTCGGGCGTGGATCGGTGAAGGCCCCTTCGAATCGCTGGCGCAGCCAGACGGGACGACGGCGTGCTTTTACGTCAATGACTTCGACCTCACTGATCCCCTGCCCTGGAAGAAGCCCGCACGCCTGCACGAGGTGAGCGCAGACACCCTCAAGAACTGGTCGAGCGACGCCGACGGCCCCATGCGGGTGCAATGGGAGAAACCGGCCACCGAGTGGTTCAAGATGGCCTTTCGCCGCATCCGCCGGGAAGTTCTGTCCGGCAGGCTCGCGAAAATGGTGCCCGTCCTCGCCGAGCACGGCAACAGGATCTCGGGTCGGCCGGAGCATCTGCTGCATCGCGTGATGAGCGCCCCCTCCAATGTGTGGGGCTACGCGCATGTGACAGGCAGTCGCGGCTTCCTCGGCGCGACTCCCGAGCTGCTCTTCCGCATGTCCGGCAGTGAAGTAGAAACGATGGCGCTCGCCGGCACGGCCAAGCCTGGTGATCAAAAAGATTTTCTCTCCGACGTGAAGGAGATCGAGGAGCACCAACTCGTCGCCACTTATCTCGAAGAGCGTCTCGGCACCCTGGGCAAAGTGAGCCGTGAGCCACGCGAGGTGCTGGAGACTTCGGGGCTTGTGCATTTCAAGACAAGACTGCGCGCTGCACTCACGAGTCCGGTCCCGGTCAGTGAACTGATTTCCCTGCTGCACCCAACGCCCGCCGTCGGCTGTTTGCCACGAACGGATGAGTGGCTCACGAAGCTGCGCGAATACCGCACGCTGCTGAAGGCTCCCGGCTTCTTCGGCGCTCCGTTTGGCTTCTCGATCCATGGCGAGCATCACCTTGTCGTCGCCATCCGAGGCATCGGCTGGGATGGAGATCGCATCGTGCTCCCGTCCGGTTGCGGCATCGTCGGCGGCAGCGCATTCGATCACGAATGGCGCGAGCTGCGGCTGAAGCGCGAGGCCGTACTGAACCACTTCGCCCTATGAACGGCAATCAGGCACTGGCGACCAAGGTTCTCCAGGAACTCGCCCGACTGGGAGTCCGTGAGTTCGCCGTCGCCGCTGGTGCGCGCAATGCGCCGCTCCTTGCACCCCTACTCGCCAGCAGCGGCATCGTCGTGCGCCATTTCTTCGATGAGCGCAGCGCTGCCTTTTTCGCACTCGGCCGCATCATGGCCGACCAGAGTCCGGTAGCGGTAATCACAACCTCCGGCACTGCGGTCGGAGAGCTGCTGCCAGCCGTGATGGAGGCGCACTATCAAGGTCTTCCGCTCGTGCTCGTCACTGCCGACCGGCCCAAGCGATTCCGTGGCACCGGCGCTCCGCAGGCAGTGGAGCAAAAGGACGTGTTTGGCTGCTATGCGGAAGCGACGCTCGACCTCGATGCCCACTCGCTCAACACCCGCTGGCCGCCGCACACCGTCGCCCAACCGCTGCATGTGAACGTGTGCTTCGATGAGCCGCTGGACTGCGCGCCGGAAGGCATCGACTTCGGAAACTTCTCGGTCACGCCTGCGCGCAGGACGCCACCCGACGGCAACGATGGCAGATCCATTCTCGAATCCTGGCTGGAAAACCGCCACGGACTCGTCGTGCTTGCCAGCGGGTTGCACCCGTCACGCATCGATCAAGCCGTCAAGTTTCTGCGCGCCGTGAATGCGCCGATCATTGCCGAGGCTACCGCCAATCTTCACGGCGCGAGCGAGCTGAACGATCTGCTTTTGCCAGAGGGCGAGTCTGCCCTGCGCGATCTTCGAGTGAAGCGCGTGCTGCGCATCGGAGCAGTCCCCTCCTGGCGCTGGTGGCGCGATCTGGAGGAGCGCCCAGACATAGCCGTGCTCAACATCTGCGAGCCGTCGTTTCCCGGACTCGCCCGCAGGGAGAACGTCGCGACCTGCGGCTGGAGCCTGCTGGAGTACACGTGCGACCATTGCATCGGAGCACAGGTTTCCTCCGGCAAAGTGGGGCACGAGCAGCGGCTCGACGAACTGACGCAATCGTACCCGCTGTCCGAGCCTGGTTGGATCCGCCGATTGAGCCGCGCCATTCCCAGCAGCGCCCGCGTCTTCCTCGGCAACAGCCTGCCGATCCGCGAGTGGAACCTCGCTGCGGTGAAGGCACTCCAAGGCACGACATTCTTTGCCAACCGTGGTGCCAACGGCATCGACGGCATCGTCTCCACCTTTCTCGGTGTCAGCGCCACCAGCAGCGAATCGTGGCTCATCATTGGCGACCTCAGCGCACTCTACGACCTCAGTGCGCCGTGGATTCTCCGTCAGCTTCCGCCCGGCAACCGCCGCATCGTCGTCATCAACAACGGCGGTGGCAAAATTTTCTCCCGCGTCGAGTCCCTCCGCTCACTCGACACTCGGACGCGCGAGGTCATCGAGAACCAGCACTCGCACTCCTTTGAGTCGTGGGCGCGGATGTGGGAGTTGAACTACACGCTCTGTTCATCTCCCGATCAACTCGCCAGTCTTCCGGACGGAAATGCAATCGTCGAGATCAGTCCCGAAGCCCAAGAAACCGAGGCATTCTGGCTGGCTTGGAAGCGGGCCTGAATCACGGCAGCGTCAGAAAAAGATCGCCATCACAGTCGCCAACCTGATGAGTCTTGGCGGTGCGGCCGGTGGCCAGACTCCTGACGCGCTGAGGAAAGAGCAGTGTCACAGGGCGATTGCCCTTGGGATTGTGGATCACTGTTCCATTCTCAAAGGCCCGCTTCCAAGTGCCGTCCGGTTGCATGGCACCGGCGCGCACCGGTTTGCCGAGCGACTTGCTCCAAAAGTCGTACCAATTGTGAAGATGATCGCTGGTCGGCAGCGGATTGGGATCGGAGAAGAGGCACATGCCGTCCGAGTGAGTGAGCGAGAGCGTGGTGGTGGCGCGCATGAGAGTGAGGTCGTCGCGTGATTTGTGATACCAGGTTTCGAGACAGTTGATCCGCGGCTCGCGCAGATTCTTCTCGGCCCAGCGAAGACTGGTTCGGATCTTGTCCCAGTCCTCGACGGTGGCGGAGTGATCGCACTCCATGAAGTAGCCATTGATGAATGGCGCGGTGAGCGGGGTGGTGCCTGCGTTTGCATTGGCGAGGATCAGCGCGTCCGGGCCGATGGCATTGCGGATGGCTTTGACGAGCGAGAGGCGATCATCGTCATCCACCCACCAGTCGAGCAGCACTCCATCCACGACACCAGACTCCACGGCAGCGCGCGCCTGGATGGCGACGTGATTGCGAAACGCCGCGTTGGAGAAGTCGAGCTGGATGTAGTCGCCTTCGTCCCAGCCAGCTTCGAGTTTTCCATCCGCGCCCCGCCGCCACCAAGCGTGATTCTTGGGAAGAAATGTGCGATCAGCGTCCCGGTAGCGAATCTCGGCGAGCATGATCATCGCGGGATTCTTCTTGAGCAGTTCCTGCCGCTTGGTGCGTGCTTCAACGATGCTGTCGGGCTTGAACCCATCGGCCAGCCCTTCGAACGAGTTGTTCCACTGCAAGCCGAAGAATCCCGCGCCGTGGAAGACGAGGTCGTGGCGCGCGAGCGTGGTGATCTCGTCCTCACCGCTGAGATTGTCAGCGGGCGACCACGCCTGGAAGATTGAGGGAAAGGTGCGCGCAGCGAGACGCTGGGCGACGGTCTGTTCGTCCGCATTTGCCGCCGCAGCAGCAACCACGGCACATGCACAGACGATGCGCAGTGCCATCATCACGCGGCGGCGGGTTTGGGGATTGCCGGAGCCGCGATCTCCGATGCATTCGACTCACGGGCGGCGATGAGGCTCGAATACAAATCCTCGTATTGCGCGGCGATGGCCGGCAACGCAAACCGTTCCTCAGCGCGGATGCGGGACTTCTCGCGCATCGCTTGCTGTGCTGTCGCGGAGAGGCCCACCATCTTGTGCCAGGCGGTGGCGAGAGCGAGCGGGTCGCGCGCGTGCACGGTGATGCCGCAGTCACCGATGACATCGGCGCTATCGCCGACATCGGTCACGACGCCGGGCACGCCGCACGCGAGCGATTCGCAAAGCGTGAGCGGCAGACCCTCGCCATACGCCGACGAGAGCGTGGCGAGATCAAAGGCGGGATACACGCGCGGCATGTCCTGACGCGGACCGAGGAGGAAGACATTGTGCGGCGACGGGCAGGCTTTGCGCATGGCAGCAAGCGCCGGATCATCCGTTGTCACCCCAGCACCGCAGGCGATGAAGACGGTTTCCTTGTCGGTCTTCTGAAACTCCTGAATGGCGGCGAAGAGAGTGGGGTAATCCTTCTGCGGATCATTGCGCCCGGCCATGCCGATGATCTTCGCCTGATGGGAAATGCCGAGTTTCTGCCGCAACTCACGCCGCGCCTCGCCATCCGGGATGAAACGGCGGACGTCGGCTCCGTTCACGATGTGCAGCATCTTCGCGCGCGGATAGCCGAGGCCGACGTGAAGTTCGAGGCCCGTGCGGGAGCAGGACACGATCTGGTCGGGCCACGATTTGGAAAGCATGGCCAGCAGGCTGCGCATCACGCGGCTGAGCAGCTTGGTTGTCTTTGGGCAGAAGCTGCTGTGCTGCACATTCCACACGACGGGCGGACGCGGCGTGAGACTGCGCGCGGCGAGCGTGCCGAGGAAGTCGGCGTGATACATCCACGTCTGCACGAGCGCGGGATTCACCTCGCGCATGATGGCCTTCAGCTTGCCAAGGCCGGACGCGAAGCTGAGATACGATCCCATGTCGAGGCAATGCAGCTTCACGCCCGCCTTCTGGATGCGCGCGGCCAGCGGACCCGACGGACGCAGCGAAACCACGACTGGCGTGAAGCGCGAGCGGTCGGTGTGCTCCAATAGCTGGCACATCATGGTCTCGGCGCCGCCGAGATTCAGGCTGGTGATGACGTGGAGGATGGTCTGTTTGTCGTTCATGGTCGTGAGGCTAAACGGTCTCGATCAGCGAGCGGTAGGTGCTCTCATACTGCGCGGCGGCGTGCGTGATGCTGAACTGCGACACGATGCGCTCGCGGGCGCGCTGGGAGAGCGTGTTTCGCAAAGCGGAGTCGGCATTGAGCATCTTGCTCCAGCCATTCGCGAGGGCCGATGGATCGCCCAGCGGCACCGCGAGGCCGGTGTCAGCGATGACATTGGCGCAGTCGCCGACATCGGTGGCCACGCACGGCACGCCGCAGGCCATCGCTTCGAGGATGGTCATCGGCAGCGCCTCGCTCTCGGAGCAGAGGGAGAAAACGGAGAACGCGGGATACAGCATCTCGGGGCTGGAATTGAAGGGAACGAAATGCACCGCAGTGCGATCCGGTAGAGCGTCATAGGCTGGCCGCGCCTTTTCATCGAGCGTCATGGGCGAGCCACCACTCAGGATGAAGTGCGCTTCGGGCATCCGACGCTGCAGGTCAGCCGCGGCACGGAAGAATAGCGAAAGGTTCTTCACCGGATGGAAGCGACCGACAAAACCCACGACCGGCGCATCCAACGGAATGCCCAGCAAAAGGCGCGTCTTCACACCCGCCTCGACCGACGGCTGAAAGCGGTGCGTGCAGATGCCATTCGCGATGAACGCCATCTTCCTGCGCGGGAATCCCATCGAAGCGTGATCAGCAATCGCCGTCTCCGAGCACGAGACGATGCGCTGTGGCACGGCGAGCGATGCGGCGCGGATCGCGGCCTGGAAGAGAGAGAATTTCAGATCGCTGTCACCGGGCCAGCGGAAGATCGAGCGGCTGTGAATGCCCCAGACCACATGCTTCACGCCGCTGAGCCGCGCGGCCAGACCGCCGACGAAATCCGCGTGATGCATCCACGTCTGCACGATGTCGGGCTTCTCGAGCTGAATGATCGCGCGCAGCCGCTTGAAGAGCGCGGGACGCAGCAACGAGTTGGAATCTAGATCGTAGAACGCATCAGCCACCTCTCTCATGCGCGCGGCCTGACAGCCATTCGTGCCGGTCTTTACGGCGACGACGACGTTACGCCATGGTCCGCCGTGCATTGCCTTGACGAGATTGCAAAGCATCGCCTCAGCGCCTCCGCCTCCCACGCTCGGAGTGAAGTGCAGCACGGTGCCGATGCGGCTGGAGTTTGGCTTTTCCAACTTCATGCGGCGAGTGCCTGGCGCGTGGCGATGCGCAGCTCTTTAAGGGTTTCAAACGTGCCGGAAACGGTCGCCTCGGTCTCAGCCAGCGTGGTTGGCGCACCGTAGCGAGGGATGGCAAAGCGGTCGCACGCGGCGGAGACAAACCCCGGGCTCATCGTGACGGCAGAAGTGAAGCCCGCCTCGCGCAGCAGAGGCGCAGTCTCGGCGGAGTAGTCGCCGGGCTGGCCGTTTGGGTAGGCGAAGAGTTTTGGCGCAGTGCCGAGTTCATCGGCGAGCCGGTCGTGCGATTGAGTGATCTCGCTGCGCGCCGTTTCAGTGGTGCAGCGCCCGACGATGAGATGGCGATGCGTGTGGCCGCCGAACTCGATGAGGCCGCTGTTATGCATGTCGCGGATCTGTTGCCAACTCAGAGGTTTGAAGATCGCGGGCTTGTCGGTGGCGGATGCGTAGTCGATCCCGAGTTCGCTCTCGATGCGGTCCACAGCGTCGCCGATTTGCTCCTGTGGCAGCGCCTTGATCTGCTGCGAGAGCGTGGCAAAGGCCGCAGCTCCCTTGCTCTGTTTGGCCATCGCAAATTCGAGGCGATGGAACCAGAGGTTTTCCGTGCCGTCCACAAAGCCAGTGGTGACGAAGATGGTGGCTGGCATTCCGAACTCGCGGAGAATCGGGAAGGCGAGATCGTGATTCGATGCATAGCCGTCATCGAATGTGATGGCGACGGTGCCATCGGGAAGCGGCAGGCGTTTTTCGAGCGAGCGGATGATCTCGCTGAGATGCATAACGCGGTAAGACTTGGCGAGATGACGGCACACCTCACGGAAGACGGAGACGGTGGTGTGCAGGCTGTTGTCGAGCAGCCCGGGATCGTCATCGGCGCGCAGCCCGTGGAAGGTCAGGATGCACGGCTGACCCGGCCTCAGCCCACGCGCGAGCCGGCCAAAGCCGCTCTGTGAGAGCAACTGGACCGCGCGATGATAGAGCCGTGAGACGGATGGCATTCTTCACTCAGAACAATAATTCTGGAAAATATACCACTCATCGGCCCAGGCTCCCGATAAAAGTTTGGAAATTCTCCCACATTCTGCCGGAGGAAAAGGAGGTCTGGGCGCGCTAAAGAGCGTTCATTTTCATACCGGCCGATGTCTCTCCGACAGCGCCATGCCGCGAGATGCGGTATCCAGAATGTGAAGCCTGCCAGCACAGTCTGCGAGGCAGCCAATACTCAATCAATCGACAATGAGCGGGTGCAAAGGGCAGGACGTGAGTCATCTGCGGCGTGTCAAAAAATCTTCACCACTCGCCGTCTCCTTCTGGCATGAGCCCTGCTACTTCGGCGGTGTAGCGCGCCAACGAACGCGCTTAATTCCAGGAAGCCCGCAGGCCGTGGTTGGACCCTGCGGGCTTCCGTCTTTTAGAAGAGGGCAAGGCAGGCCAACCTTCTGAGCCATTCCTACTCGACACGCCGCATGAAAAGGTCAGGGGGCGATAGTTGACAGCCATTGTTTCACATCCTTCGGAAGTTTGATTTTCCCGTCCTGAGTCTCTTGATCTGTTGGGTCACATTCATCGCGCTTTTCATTCCCAGCCGCGTTGCGGTCCACGGTCGCCTCACGGCTGTCTTTGGATTCACCACTGCTGCGATGTCCACTATCGCCCCCCTGACCCTTTCATGCTTCGTCGCGACATCCGGTACGCTCCGGGCCTTCTGAGAATCTGGCAAGGATTGTTTCCGAGACCAGCGCACTCACGACACGCGGTCCGATCCATGAATCACGAATTCGGATGCGCCGGTTCGATGGCCCCCAGATCACCAGCCCGTCCTGAAACTAACCTTCCCACGCCAGCCCGGTTCTTTCACGGGCGGATTGGCAGGCCCATTCGCATAGCGCGAAGGCCAGTGAACTCGAGCGTCCACCACTTCCACCTCCCCCACTTGTTCCCGCAGTCGTTGCAGGGCCAGGGGAGTCGGGTCATCTCCGCACCGCTCCATTTCGATCCGCCCGCCATCAAAAGCCGCGCGCGTGATCACCCGCAGATTCGGCGGCCCCATGGCAAAGGACGCCAGCTCCTCCGGCGTCTCCGGCTCCGTGCGGTGATACTCCTCGCTCGGCACCGCCCAGGCATCCAGCTCGCAGGCCAGGCATCCATCGTCCCACTGGCCGAAGCGCAGTTCGTACTCGATCGACATCCAGTCATCATTCAGCTCAAACTCCCTCTTCCCCGGGGTCATCTTGCAGTGACTGATCTCCATCGACGGATCCACAAGCTGCGCATACGGGCCGCACCCCTCCACCTGCGCCAGCCATTGCGGCGTCGTGCGGATCGTCAGTCCGGCCAGCTCACGCCAGTCCCGCACCTGGATGCCCATCTCCGCGATGGACACGTTCAGCGTTTGCAAATGACGCCAGTCATCGGGTGCGCGGTTCCGGTTGGGAATGAGGTGCGCCAGCTCAAAGCGCCAGCTCTGGCGCGGACCATCCACATCTGGCGCCTCCACCGTCAGGTCCAGGCTGGCGATGTCTTTTGTCGTGGGGAGGGTCTCTCCCTGCCATTCCACCCAGCTCATAGGTCATCAGGTGTCTTCATAATAACCGTGATAATGCAGATGCACATGCAGCTCATCGCCCAGGCAGGGCGACGTCGCCTCCGAGTGTCTCAAGTCATGCACCGTCACATACTCAGGTGGTCGCGTCACACCCAGCAGCTTCCGCACTCGCGCGTGGGCAAAGGCGGCGGCATCGCCCGCATTGCGCGGCACCTTCACCGTCACCACGCCAAAGGGCACCTGCTCCACCGCATACACATGCGCGCGGTGTTTCCAGCTCTGCTCCGGCTCCGGCTCTGTCTCCGGCACCACCGTGCCATCCGGCAGCACCAGCACCTCGTCCGTGGCCGGCTCGATGTGCAGCCGCCCGCCTCCCTCGTCCGCCGCCAGCTCCACCGCGCAGCGCGTCCCCACCCGCTCCACCACCCGCCAGTTGCAGGAGCCCATGTTCACCATCACCGGCTCCGCCTCGCTGCTCTCCCGGTAGTACAGATCAAAGTAGCCGCCTCCGGGCGGACCCAGCATCCAGCTCAGCGGATCGGCCGACTCCTCATCCTCCGTGTTCCAATAGTTCATCTCCTCCAGGCTCGTCCACTTCGGGCCGGGCAGATGGAAGGATCCCACCTCCAGATCCACGCAGGGCCGCTCGTGCTGCTTCACCCGCCGCCACTGCGGCCCGCCCGCCACGTACTGCAGGGACAACTGCCAGCGCACCTCCTCCGGCCGCCACATCCCGGCCTCAATCTGCGCCTCAAACCGCGAAGGCCCATTCAGCAGCACCCAGTGATGATCGCGATAGGACAGCATGAGTTTGGCAGACGCCTTTATCAAACCAGCCATGCCCGGCGGGAGCAAGCGTGAAGTTCCACCAACCACCAGCCACCAGTCCCACCGCTCGCCTTCATCCAGCGCCGTCGTCATTCGTCATTCTGAATTCGTCGTTGCATCCCACTCCCTGTCTCCTCCACTCCTGTTCGCTTCGCGGTTCCGCAGTTCCAAGCTCCGTGCCGCCCCACTGATCTCCCTCCATCTGCGGCAGAGGACGAGAGAGCATCAGGGTTGTTTGCGGGAGTTTTCGATCTGACGAAGCGCAGAATCACGCTCGACACAAGGCCCGCAGAGCGCCAGCAAAGCTTCCGCTTCGACTATTGAATGGCCGCTGGAGGCCCACTCATCAGCGGCACGCGCCACAAAGGCATCGCGAAGGGCACCGGGGGGAAGCATCAAGGCATTCGTCCGCAATTCAGCGATGCTTTTCGCCTTATACGCCCAGATCCCGCCAAGTTTGTCGCTGGGTTCCTGCAGTTCAGGGCGGTCCGCGTTGCGCACGAGCCACTGGAGCGCCTCCTCCGGTTTCTCTTGAGCCAAGGCGGGTATCCAGTCATCGGCGATCATCCGGATGCGTTCCGCTTTGTCCGGCAGCTCCAGGAGCCGATCCAGCACCTGGGCTCGGTCGATCCCGCTCCCATCCTGGTAACAGGTCCGTTCAAGGAGTTGATGACGAAGGTGTGCATTCTCCTCAGCAAAGGCTGCTTCCAGAGCGCCTCTTGGATCTTTTCGCGCCCACGTCTGCGCGATCTCGTCCAGCGCTTTAAGGCGCAGGAAGGGATCTTCGAGCTCCTTGGCCCAGGCGATGTAGTTGGGTGGATTTTTCTCCGTGCAGAAAAGCAGCAGGGACTCGATGCCAGCTTCCTGCAGCACGCTGTCGTTCTCCATTTGGGTCACCCATTGCCATGCGCTGGCTTCGTCGGTCTTCACCCAGGCTTCGAGGATGGTGTTCAATGCATAGGCTTTCATCTGCGGGGATGAAAGGCCCCGCATCGCTGCCAGAGCGCCTTCGCGATCCAGCGCCGCCCAGCGTCGAAACACACAGTGCACCAGGCGGCGACGCACGTCGGGGAACTGGCAGAACAAAATGCCGCGCAGAGCCACTGGCAGATCGGCAAGCGGCATCTTGGAGATCGCGTCGATTGCATTCGGCCAATTGTCGGGCCTCAGCTCAACCATGCGTTGCTCAACAATGGCCGCCGAGGATGGCGCGGCAGGCAAGGAGGCACGTTGGGATTTTTTCTCCCGTTGGGGCGGCGTTTCCGGCAGTGAGATGGGTTCAGCCGAAACGAGCCAAAAGCCCAAGTAAGCCGCGAGACCATGCCAAAACACCTGGAGGACGATCTTCATCGGGATGCCTCCAATCCATAGCTCTTCAGATAGATCGCCCTTTGCTCTGCACCCATGATCTGCGCCGCCTCGGTACTTTGCAGCCATGCGAGTGCCGTGGCGCGGTCGGTGCAGAGCCATTGGTTCACATTGCGATCCAGATGGCGTTTGCGCATCTCCGGCTGCTGAATCTGCGCATTCAGATGGATGCCTTGTTCGGGATCGTGAATGCCCGTGATCCATGCGTAGCCGCCCAGCAGTTCGGCACGCTTTACCGGATCGGTTTCGTTCGCGATGCGGCTTTCAACTTCCTGCGGAGCGATGTCGGCGAGATTGACCGCGAGCTGCCATTCGACGGAACTAGCGTCCTTCTCCGGTTTCGCATTCATCTGCGACAGAATCGCCGAGGTATTTCGCCAAGAACCCGCTTGATTGGCAAAGGTGACCAGTCCAGCGGCGAGGAAAGCGCGGCCTTTGTCATCGAGCTTCACCGCAAAAGCCGCCACGCGCTCTGCCGGCAATCGCGTGAGGCCGAAGGACGCATAGGTCAGCAAAATCGTGTTCAACCAATCGGCGGGCATGGTTTCCAGATAGCGCAGTGCGTCCTCCGCATCGTCCCCGCACCATTGGGAGAAGAACTCGTTCAGCGCACGCGTCGTGGCGTTGCCCGGCGGCAGGCTTAGCAAGATGCGTGCGAGCACGCGTGGGTTCATGCGGCGGTAGCTGTGCGAGCGAACCAGCTCATTCGCCAACTGCTCGCGCTGGGCGTCCGTGAGGCCCGCATCCTTGCGAAACAGCAGCTCCGCCGCGGCTGGGTTTCCCGCCTCCATCTGCGTCTTCACCCACTCCATCGAAGCCGTGATGCTCGTGAAGGGCGGCGGCAACGGCGTCGCCGTGAGCTTTTCGGCTTTGAAAACCGGTGCCGCAGGCGGGGGAGCTGCTGCGAAGGCTTTGGGTTCATCTTTCGCGGGCTTGCTCCACTTGCCTCCGATGGCTCCGAGCACGACGCAGAGCGCCATCGTGAGCAGGTTTCGTGAAAGTGGAGACATGTGTCCGATGCAACGATCCAGGGGGCGAATTCATTGGAGGCTCATTTCCTTGCTTCGCATCGAGCTCAGGGTGAGCTGATCGCGATAGGACAGCATGAGAATGGCAGACCGCCTTTATCAAACCAGCCAGGCGCGGCGGGAGCAAGCATGAAGTTCGAGTGCGGCCAGTTCAGAGACTGATCGTGCAGAGACCGTCTATCGTTTTCACTCCCTGCTCCACGCCCCATGGCACCCTCACCGTCTTCACGAGTTGGGATGCGCCGTCACCAGACGGGGCGGCTTGCCGCCCTCTTGAATCCATCCAGTCAGGATGCAGGGATTCTTGCCGTCGGGGGTTTGGATCACACATTCCACGGTGTACTTCCGGCCATGGCGGGATTCGCTCATCTCGGTCACCGGCTGCGTGACACCATGCTGGCGCAACGCCTCGGCCATGACCTGCCACTCTTCCGGTTGGAAGCCGCGATTGCGGAAATACTTCGCCTTCGATCCACCCTCCTTGTGGGTCAGGTTGAGCAGGTAGTCTTGCACCTTCGTCTGATCGACCTGCAAAGCCTCGACCTGCGGAAGTTGCCCGGGCAGGGACATCAGTTCGACTCCGCCGGTTCGATGTCCCCCGGTTCCACTGTCGCCAGCTTGGGCCGGTTGCGTCCGCTGATAAACTCCACCTCGTAGGCCGCGCCTTCGTTATAGACATGCACGACTGTGCCGGTTTCACCAGCCTTCAGTCCCTCCTCCGGCAGATCACGCAGCAGTTGCACAACGGCATGCTCCGGGATGCTTTCCGTGTCCTGCGCGGCGAGAGTTGCCACCACGCGAATCCTCCCGCTGCGCAAATTCTCAGGCAGCGGCAAATGCAGCGTACCGTCCGGCGACGGCGTCAGAATGGCGGTGATCGTGCTCACGCTGCCAAGGATACCCGCTTCTCCGCGTGCGTAAAGACTTCATCATTCCTCACCGTCTCCCTGTCTCCTCCACTCCCTGTCTCCTCCTCTTACTCATACCCAGGTGACACCCGCCATGAGCACTCCGACCGGGCCAACAGCCGCCGTGCATACCTCCGTTCCATTGTGGTGAACTCGAAATGCGATCATGGGGTTGTGCTTCTATTTCGGCCATCAGGACGCGCTCTTAATGCTGTCGATGATGTCAGATTCCTTTTCCGGTTTGGGAACCTGTCCCGCGATGATCTTGGTGACGTATGACACCAATTGTGAGTTCACCGCTCTTGACGGCTCCAAGGCAGCTGCCTCCCGAAAACGGCGCAACGCAGTATCGCAATTCCCAGCGAGTATGTTTGCAAGGCCGGAGTTCACTCGCAAAGCCGGATCGTCTGGATTGTTCTCAATTGCCTCCTCAGCAATGCGGGTCGCCATCTCATAATCCCCGAGCGACGATGCCGTGAGCGACGCTTCTTTGGCGAGGCTTGTATTGACCGGTTCAAATTCACGCGCCTTAAGAAACCACTGCAACGCGGCCTCCTTGTTGCCGAGACGTTGCTCGATCTTGCCAATGGCCAGCATCGCCTGCCAATTCGTTGTATTGATATCAATGGTTCGCAGGAACAAACCACGGGCCTTATTGAGGCGGCGTCTTGAGAACCAGTTTGGTTTAGCCAAGTCTTTGCCATCGAGATGCAATTCACCCTCGGTCAATCTCCACCCTTTGCTAAAGAGCGAATTGTGCATGGCGATTTGATCCTGCGTCAACGGCGGTGGCTCCATGAGCATTAAAATGGATTAGACTTAAGCTTCAACAGCCGGCTTCAATACACCCGTGATGAATCTCCCAAGACCAGAGCCCTCAAGGTCGGCTCTGGTCATTTCGCGAAACATCAGCCAGTTCTTGGATTTCTCCCATTTCCGTCCATTCGCCCCAAAGACTTCGAACTCTGTGAGGGCTGTACATTGTGGGCAAACCTGATCCAGTGCCGCCTGTGTGATGTAGTTCTCGGTGGAATGGCGATCCGTCGCAAACACGTTAAATCCGAGTTTCAGACACAGCTCGTGAAAGGGACGAACTGATGCAGACATGTCAGTCTGATCATCCGCCCGTTCACTATCGAAGATGACAGAGACGGACTTTGCATTGAAGCGCTTCAGCTCACCAAGTTCGTCGGCGATTTTTTCAGGTGATGCTTTCAACCAATCTGATCCATTGAGCGACCAAATGATAAAATGTTGGTCGAGCTGGAACTTACGCAAGATTTCCCGGAAGGCTTTGATGTCCGTACGGCCTTCAACCAGAAGCAAATGATTCCCCCCAAGCTCAGCGAATTGGCTATAACCCATTTCAGAGATCGATTGAGAAATTGTCGTGATGTGATGTTCGCCAAACGGTTTGAGATGCCGTCCTCCGTCATTGTCCTTCGTCATGATTAGCAACTGATCCGCAACACTTCGCGCCAGCCCGACAGAATGCGAAGTGGCCATCATGCCAAAGCGTGCCTTTGATGCCAAAGCTCTGACAAACATTTCCTGCATGCGGGGGTGCAGCCCAATCTCTGGCTCATCAATCAGAATCCATGCGGGCTTCCGTATCATCGCGTTCCCCAAGACGATAATGTAGTGCGAAATGCCGTCACCCAACTCATCCAACGAAAATCGTCCGTCCTCAGATTTGATCAGCAATCGGTCTTTGTGCTGACCAACGCTAATATCAAACTTACGAAATCCGAAAAGACCTTGAAGTTCTTCGATCAAGACGCCGACTTGAGAACTGTGATCAAGCCTTGGTCCATTCGCCCATTCATCCCATTCTCTGACGAATAGGTGGCCAATCTTCAATCCAAAGACCGCATCTTGAGTTTGAACAGTGGGACTCCGAAACGACGGCACATACAGTGCGTCTATGAAAAGGCTTCTAATTGACTCTGGAACACCAGCGCCAGCCGACGAACCCTGCGGGCTGACGTTGACACTCACATGGGGCGATTGAGGGCCTTCACGCGGTGAAATTACGAAAATCCAACGGCTATCGTCTTTTTCGACCGTCAACTTAATCGGCTGTGATGGCGTGGCACGATGCGCGATCGTTTCAAAACTGTGAGTAAACTGGGCAGTTGCATTTAGACTGCCTTGTTCGAAAAAAGAAGACAAGCAAGGGCCCAACTCCACAGACATGCGGATCAGCGCGCTCTTGCCGACATTGTTCACTCCGAGAACGAATGTAATTCCGTCCCTTATCTCCAAGGTGAGTGGCTTGTTCTGTGGGAATGCCCGATAGTTTTGAAGGGTGATCTTGGTGGCGCTCATTTCAGCGGGTGGTGTTGTCGGGATTTCCGCTCAAGCATCAGAACTTCAGGCTATGCTTGGCTTGGCGCGGCAAACTCGGCGGTCTTTGCCATTGAGGCAACGCTAGGTATCTCCCCACCAAACCACAAGACCAAAACCAACCCCGCCCGCAGAAACATCGAAGTTTCTGCATTTTGTTCTTTTCAAATGAGCCGTTTTTGTATTCAATCTGCGGTTAACCTTCCTTGTCATGCCGAAGAACTCGTCATCGACCCGTTGCCGTCGGCTGAGCCGGAATGGATGGGATTTGTCGAGGCATTGGAGCGGGTTCGCGGGGATGGTGATGGCGGTTCGACGGGGATGGGTGATTGACCAGGGGTGCTGGAGGGATGAAACGGGAACCGGGGAGGGCGGACCTTCGGGTGGCGCATGATTCACAAGCCGGAGTTTCGGTTCACGCCCGAGGAGGTGATCCTTTGGTGCCGGAAGAACCACCATTGTGACATGTGTGCCGCGCAAGTGCTGGGGCTGATGGCCCTGATGCTGGACCGTGGCTGGAACATTTCCCAATTGGCGGACCACTCTCATGTGGGTCGCGCAACCATCTCGGAGATTCTGAGCCTCCACACGTTCGGCTCACCGGACACCTTCAACACCTTGGCCGAAACCTTTGGCTTGAGGCTCATCGGTTTTTATCTTTTTGCCCATTTCTGCTACGTAGCGGAGGTGTCGCCATAGCGACGTTTACCCCGGCTGCCGGTGGCGCGATGATGCGTCCATGCAAACGACGGCCCTGCCCTCTCTCACCTTGCACAAGGCTGTCAGCCGGATGGCTGCGGAATGGCGGATGAAGATGAAACGGGGTGGCGGCCTGATGACGGACCGCGCCTCGAACACCGATCTGGATGGGAGCCCCAACGGACGGATGGCGGCTGAAAACGGGGCCACCCAGATGCTCCCGGTCGGCCTCCCGGATGACCATTCCATGTGCCGGAGGGGCCGTCGCCGAACCGAAAAAAGAAACTTTCTTTTGGCACCGGGGAGTCTCGGGAACGGCTTCGGAAACTTTCTTTTGGCACCGGGGAGTCTCGGGAACGGCTTCGGAAACTTTCTTTTGGCACCGGGGAGTCTCGGGAACGCCTTCGGAAACTTTCTTTTGGCACCGGGGAGTCTCGGGAACGGCATCGGAAACTTTCTTTCGGCACCAGGGAGTCTCGGGAACGCTTTCGGAAACTTTCTTTTGGCACCGGGGAGTCTCGGGAACGTCTTCGGAAACTTTCTTTTGGCACCGGGGAGTCTCGGTAAGGCCAAAAGAAACTTTCTTTTTCCGGGTCGGAGTCTCGGGAACGGCAAAAGAAACATTCTTTCCATAATCCGGAGGCTTCGGATCGGAGGGAAATCGTTGATTCTGAGGCTTCTGCGAGGCGCGACTGACTGTGACGATGGTCCCGCTCCGGGTGGGCGATTGCCCTCAGGCCCGGCGGATTGGCTCCGAGCTGGAGCACCGCCTGTGGGTGGTCGGGCAAGTTCCCGAGGATGCGGGAGCGTGGGCTGGGTGCGCCTTACTGACCGCCTCAGGGCGGGGCTCCAAGGGGCCTGCGCGGTCGCCCTTCTCCCGCCGCCGGCCGCTCTCGCCGTCTCCAGATCTCCCCGTCTCCCTGTCTTCAACCCCATCTGCCATGTCTAACTGGGATGAAGGCAATTGGGACTCGGGCTCATGGGATTCAGACCCGCCTGCCACTTTTCCGACAAAGCCCCTGAAGAAACGCAAAACCAACCGTAAAACCATGGCCAGTAACCCAACACCGGAAGATGACGATGTGCTCCAGGCACTCGCCGAAGACAACGCGGATGGATGCCACCTGCATGAGGTGTCCATCGGCATCAAACAGAACACGGAGGCTGCGATCCGCGCGGCCATCACCGGCGTGAACAACGCCAAGCTCGCGCTCGCGGGCCTGAAGATGATCTATGAGGAGAAGAGCGATGACGTGAAGACGACCGACGAGGCGGGCAAGGTGGTGATCGGCAATTGCCGCCGCCGTCTGTCGAAGCTGTACGGCGAGCGCTTCAACTCGGGCTGGGAGGCGGCGGGATTTCCCGACGAATCCACGGCGGTGCCGAAGACGCCGGACAAGCGCTTCACGCTGCTGGGCAAGCTGGCGGCCTACTTCACCCTCACGCCCGCCTCGGAGAGCGCGGACATGGAGGCCACGGCGGCGATTTGCAGCGCGGCCCACGCGGCCACGAGCAATGCGCGCCAGGCGCAGAACACGGCAAGCACCAACCAGAAGGACGGACTCAAGACGCGGGACGCGGCGGTGAAGGCCCTGCGCAACCGCGTGCGCGGACTGATCGAGGAGCTGGAGAAACTCATCGCCGATGACGACACCCGCTGGGAGGCCTTCGGTCTCAACATCCCGGCCAATCCAAGCGCACCCGAGGGTATTGCGACGCTGACGGCGACGGCGGTGGGAGGCGGCAAGATTCATGTGGTGTGGGCCTATGCCACGCGCATGACCAGCACGCGCCTGCTCACGAAGCGCACGACGGGCGCGGTGATCGACGACGATTTCATCAGCGCCGGCACGACGGCGGGCCTGGAGAAGACGCTGGAGGACTTTGTCCCAGGCGTGATCGTCGAAGTGAAGGCCGTGCCCTACAACGACGGCGGAGACGGACCCGAGAGCCCGACGGGGACGGTGACGGTGGGGTGATGGTAGGGACACGCTGCGTCGTGTCCGAAGCATGGAAGAGCGATCAATCGGACGCGGCGCAGCGCGTCCCTACCATTAACAGCCATGCCCTTCGATCCCACCCTACCCGTAGCCAACTCGCCGAACTCATCGGCACAGATGCGCTCGCAACTCACGAGCCTGAAGTCACTCATCGACGCGGTCGTGAGCATCACCGCCGCGCAAGTCGATGGCGTGACGACGGTGAATCCGGGAGATCCGGCAGGCGTGTCCGTTTCTGTCATCGGCGATACCTTGCACTTCACCTTTGCCATTCCGCGTGGGAACGACGGCACACAGGGCAACCCCGGCGTGACGGGTGCACAAGGGCCGCCCTTTGCGCAGGCGATTGTCGATGCGGTGAACACACTCCAGCCAGGAACGGACGCCACGGTGAGCGCGAGCTTTGACGGGACGAATGTGCATCTCACCTTCGGCATCCCACGCGGCGCCGAGGGGACTCAAGGCCCGCCCGGCGAGGTGACGGCGGCCCAACTCGCCGCCGCCATCGTCGGCACAAGCAACAACACGAACGCGGTGGCGACGATGGACACACCTTTTACCAATGATCCCCCGACGCTGGCCGACATCGAGCTGATGCGCACGAAGTACAATGAACTGGTTCTGGCGGCGCGGCGGTGAATGACCTGCACGATCTGATCACAGCCATTATCCAGATCACCGCCGCACAAGGCGGTGGCGTGGGCGCGGTGAATCCCGGCGATCTGGCAGCGGCGCGGCAGGCGCGTAGGGTCACCGTGAGGCGCTGGATCGTGTGGCGATAAAATTTTGGAAGTTCCCCCATATTTTCGCGGAGGAAAAGGAGGTCTGGGCGCAGTGCAGAGTTGTCATCGTCATCAAAGAAGATGTGTGCTGCCGAAAGAATCTTCAGTTTGTCGGTAACTCTGACATGCCTTTTAGTTCAAGAAGGGGTGCGCACCATGAAAACCGCACACCCACTTCTCCGCCACGCTGTCAGGCTGCTTGTTCTCGGCTTCATCATTCCGCTGTCCGCAGCAGTGCCGAGTCTCCTCAACTACCAGGGGCGTGTGGCTGTGGGCACGGTCAACTTTGATGGCAGCGGCCGGTTCAAGTTTGCCCTCATGAACGCGGACGGCACCTCCACCTATTGGAGCAATGATGGCACGAGCGCCGCTGGTAGTGAGCCCGTTGCGCCCGTGACCCGCACCGTCACGAAAGGCCTCTACTCCGTGCAGCTTGGCGATACGGCGCTGGCAAACATGACAGCCGTGCCTGCCAGCGTGTTTGATGAAACCGACGTGCGCCTGCGCGTGTGGTTCAGCGATGGTGCCACTGGCTTCCAGCTCCTCACGCCAGACCAGCGGCTCACGGCGGTGGGCTATGCCATGAAGTCCGCCAGTGCAGACACCGCCGCCACAGTGGCAGACGGAGCCATCACGGCGGCAAAGCTCGCTCCAGGCTCGGTGGGTAGCGTCCAGCTCGCGCCGGGGGCTGCCGCGTCGCTCTTGACCATCACCGGCACCACCCAGACGGCGGTGGCGAATGCCAGCTACCTGGCCACCAATGCTGCACCCACGGCCATCACGCTGCCTGCCACGGCAAACGTCGGTGATACCGTGCAGGTCACAGGTGGCGGAGCGGGTGGCTGGACGGCCCACTATGCCTACACCGATCCGACTTCATGGACGGCGCGTGGGGCCAATTACACTTGGTGGAATGCCGTGGCTTCCTCTGCCGATGGCTCCAAGCTCGCCGCGGTCGTCTATTTCGGCCGACTTTACACTTCCACAGACTCGGGCGTGACCTGGACGGCGAGAGAGAGCGATCGCGGCTGGCGTTCCGTGGCCTCCTCGGCGGATGGCAGCAAGCTGGTGGCCGTCGTGCAGGGCGGGCAGATTTACACCTCGACGGATTTCGGCGCGAGCTGGACGGCGCGGGAGAGCAGTCGCGGTTGGTTTTCCGTGGCCTCCTCGGCGGATGGCACCAAGCTGGTGGCCGCCGTGCAGGGCGGGCAGATTTACACTTCGGCAGATTCCGGGGTGAGCTGGACAGCGCGGGAGAGCACTCGCAGTTGGCAGGCCCTAGCCTCCTCTGCAGATGGCAGCAAGCTGGTGGCGGTGCCCAGTGGGGGCCAGATCTACACTTCGACAGATTCTGGCGTGAGCTGGACAGCGAGAGAGAGCAGTCGCAGTTGGAAGGCTGTGGCCTCCTCGGAGGATGGCAGCAAGCTGGTGGCAGGAGCCTATGGCGATAAGATTTACACTTCGACAGACTCCGGCGTGAGCTGGACGGCGCACGAGAGCAATCGCAATTGGGCAGCCTTGGCCTCATCCGCCGATGGCAGCCGACTGGCTGCGGTCGTCTATGGCGGTCTGATGTTTACCTCGTCTGACTACGGCGCGAACTGGACGGCGCGGGAGAGCAATCGCAGTTGGATTTCCGTGACCTCCTCCGCCGATGGCAGCAAGCTGGCAGCCGCAGTTTTTAACGGCCAGATTTACACCTCAGGACTGACTCAAGTCTCGTCGGGAGGACAAAACTCCAACGCCACTTTCCAATACCTCGGCAGCGGACAGTGGGCTGTCGTGGGGCCAGCCAATGATTTGGTGAGCATCACCGGCACCACCCAGACGGCGGTGGCGAATGCCAGCTACCTGGCCACTAGCGCCGCACCCACGGCCATCACCTTGCCAGCCACGGCGAATGTCGGTGATACCGTGCAGATCACAGGTACCGGAGCGGGTGGCTGGACTGCCCAATACGCCTACACCGATCCGACTTCATGGACGGCGCGTGAGAGCAGTCGTGATTGGTATTCCATGGCTTCCTCTGCCGATGGCTGCAAGCTCGCGGCGATTGACGTTAGTGGTCGGATTTATATCTCGTCTGACTCCGGCGTGACCTGGACGGCGCGGGAGAGCAATCGCAGTTGGTATTCCGTGGCCTCCTCCGCTGATGGCAGCAAGCTGGTCGCTGTTGTCGCTGGCGGTCAGATCTACACTTCATCTGATTACGGCGTGAGTTGGACGGCGCGAGAGAGCAATCGCATTTGGTACTCCGTGGCCTCTTCGGCGGATGGCAGCAAGCTGGTTGCGGTGGACCATGGCGGCCAGATTTATACTTCGGCAGATTCCGGCGTGAGCTGGACGGCGCGGGAAAGCAATCGCTATTGGCTTTCCGTGTGCTCCTCGGCAGATGGCAGCAAGCTGGCTGCTGGGGTCTCCAATGGGCAGATTTACACATCGACAGACTCCGGCGTGACCTGGACGGCGCGGGAGAGTAATCGAAAGTGGTATTCCATGGCCTCCTCCAGTGATGGTAGCAAGATGGCAGCCACTGCCTACGGCGGCCAAGTTTACACCTCGACGGATTCCGGTGTGACTTGGACGGCGAGAGACGTCAGTCGCAATTGGGTTTCCGTGGCGTCATCCACCGATGGCAGCAGGCTGACGGCCGTAGTCTTTGGCGGTCTGATCTATACCTCGACGGATTCCGGCGTGAACTGGACGGCAAGAGAGATCACGCGCAATTGGCGGTGCGTGACCTCCTCCGCCGATGGCAGCAAACTGGCTGCCGCAGACTATGGCGGCCAGATCTACACCTCGAGCCCCACCCAACTGGCGTCCGGCGGACAGAACTCCAACGCCACGCTCCAATACCTCGGTGACGGAGAGTGGGCGGCGGT
>Ga0075163_10000787_pt1 | contig 42190 bp, 36 predicted proteins | sample JI1023141ADNA_FD_71478 | JGI IMG/M metagenome (GOLD analysis project Ga0075163, IMG submission 71478) | Wastewater effluent complex algal communities from Wisconsin, to seasonally profile nutrient transformation and Carbon sequestration -... | ecosystem: Engineered > WWTP > Effluent > Algae...
GCAACTGACGACAAGGGCAATCAGAAGGGCTTTGACGTCGATTTCTGCCGTGCGATGGCAGCGGCAATTTTTGCCGACGCGGAAAAAGTCAAATACACCCCGTTGAATCCAACCACTCGGTTTACAGCACTTTCTTCGGGCGAAATTGATGTCCTGTCCCGTAACACGACATGGACGATGGATCGCGATGCCGGCTTAGGCTTCGATTTCCTGGGCACCACCTATTATGATGGCCAAGGCTTTATCACGAAGAAGTCTCTTAATCTTAAAACGGCGAAAGATTTAAATGGCGCCGCCATTTGCATCGAGCCCGGCACAACAACCGAGCTAAACCTTGCTGACTTCTTCCGCTCAAATAAGATGACCTTTAAGTCGGTTGTGGCGCAAAACGCCGCTGAAGCTCGGGCAGCTTTCGAAGCCGGGCGTTGCGATGCTTACACCACAGATCGCTCTGGTTTGGCCGCACAACGCTCTGTCATGAAAAACCCAGAAGAATTTGTGGTTTTGACCGACGTTATTTCCAAAGAGCCTTTGGGTCCGCTCGTTCGCCACGGCGACAATAACTGGGCCGATATCGGTCGTTGGACACTCAACGCTTTGATCAGCGCAGAAGAACTTGGCGTAACGCAAGCCAACGTTGACCAAATGCTTTCATCAAATAATCCCGAAATCAAACGTTTGCTCGGCGCTGAGGGCGATCTTGGGACAAAAGTTGGCCTTACCAACAAGTGGGCCTACAACATCATCAAGCAAGTGGGCAATTACGGCGAAATCTACGATCGTAACCTTGGCCCCAAGACTCCGCTCGCTCTTGAGCGTGGTCTGAACAATCAGTGGAACAAGGGCGGCATTCTTTACTCGCCCCCCATCCGCTAATAGACTGATATGACTAACCCCGCGTGGTCTTAAGTAAAGACCACGCGGTACTTCTCACGAGCTTTGCGTCTGCCGTATCAGCGCAAGTCACGCTAATTAGGGGGGAGCGTTCGACATGGCGACTGTAGAGTCCATTCCTTCACAGAATTCCGGACCTATTTGGGCCAATCCACGTGTGCGGGCGATTGTATACCAAATCGGACTTTTCTTGGCTGTCGCGCTCTTTGTCGCCTACATCGCACACAATACGGCGGTTAATCTAGAAAAGCGGGGCATCGCTTCCGGTTTTGGTTTTTTAAATCAAACTGCTGGCTTCGATATTCTAATGACTTTAATTCCCTATAAAATTGGGGACACACATTTACGCGTATTTTTTATTGGTGTTTTGAACACTTTATTTGTTTCGGCGATTGGTATTGTTCTTGCCACAGTTCTTGGCTTTATCGTGGGTATTTGCCGATTATCGCGAAATTGGATTATCCGCACCTTGGCTTATTGGTACGTGGAAAGCATCCGCAATGTCCCCCTCTTGTTGCAGATGTTTTTTTGGTACAAGGGTGTATTTTTATTACTGCCTTCCGTTCGTGACGCACTTTCCCTGGGCGCCGGCATCTTCGTTTCACAACGCGGCCTTTACACGCCCCTTCCTATTCCCGAGCAGGGCTTCTCCGCCATCCCCATTGCCTTTGGAATTGCCCTCGTATTAGCCATTATCATTCAGACCTGGGCGCGCAAACGCCAAGAAGCAACAGGTCATCCTTTTCCGTCCGTGTGGGTGGGCTTTGGTCTTGTTTTGGCATTACCGCTGATTGCTGGCGCTCTGGCTGGATTTCCTTTTCATTGGGAAACTCCTGTGCTGACCGGATTTAATTTCCAAGGCGGCATGGTTATTTTGCCAGAACTCGCTGCTTTGCTGGTAGCGCTCATCACCTATACTGCTGCATTCATTGCCGAAATTGTCCGCTCAGGCATTCAAGCAATCTCCCACGGTCAAACCGAAGCGGCCCGCGCGTTAGGTATTAGTCACGCAACTACTCTTCGACTGGTTATCATTCCTCAAGCCTTACGCGTTATTGTTCCGCCTTTGACTAGCCAGTACTTGAATTTGACGAAAAACTCATCCTTGGCGGTTGCCATCGGTTTCCCGGAATTGTTCCAGATCTTTGCTGGAACATCTCTAAACATTACCGGGCAAGCTGTGGAAATTATGCTCATGACGATGTTGGTTTATCTGTTCTTTAGTTTGGCAATCGCCATCTTTATGAATTGGTACAATCGCCGCATCGCGCTGGTTGAGCGTTAAGGGGGCACTCATGACACAAGAAAATGTCGCCCTTGAAGAAGCAAAACCCGATCTGCCCCCACCCGGCCTCGTCGGCGGACCCGTCGCTTGGAGCAGAAAAAACCTTTTTGCGACACCGTTTGATACGGTCCTGACTCTATTCGCTTTATACGCTATTTGGCGTTTTGTTCCGCCAATGTTGGATTGGCTGATCTTCAGCGCTCAGTTTAGCGGCACATCGCGCGAAGCCTGCGCCAATATCGAAGGCGCATGCTGGGCACTTATCAATGCCCGTTTTGGATTTCTGATGTTTGGGTTTTATCCGGAGCCCGAGCGGTGGCGGCCCATTCTTGCTTTTATTCTCTTAATTTTAGTTATCTTACCGATTCTATTCGCTCGCTTGCCTGGCCAGCGTCTCGCGCGATGGGGATTGGCGCTCTATCCATTCGTTGCTTTTTATCTGCTTCGTGGCGGATTAGGACTTCCGGCTGTCGAAACGTCACGGTGGGGCGGCTTAATGCTGACCCTGGCCTTATCTGTCGTCGCGATCGCTGTTTCTTTGCCGTTTGGTATTTTATTAGCCTTGGGTCGCCGATCGACCTTACCTGTCATTCGTTTTTTTGCCATTGGCTTTATCGAGTTGGTTCGCGCGGTTCCCTTGGTCAACGTTTTGTTTATGGCCTCATTGATGCTGCCTTTGTTTTTACCCGAAGGCATAACCATCGACCAAGTCTTACGCGCCATGGTGGGGCTGTCGCTTTTTGCCTCTGCTTATATGGCCGAAGTCATTCGGGGTGGTCTGCAAGCTATTGCCAAGGGGCAATATGAAGCCGCTAAAGCTATGGGCTTATCTTATTGGCAGAGCATGCGGTTAATCGTTTTACCGCAGGCGCTTAAAATCGTCATTCCTGGTATCGTCAACACATTTATTGGAATGTTCAAAGACACATCTCTTGTTGCCATTATTGCGTTGTTTGATCTTCTAGGAACGGCAAAAAGCTCGGTAACTAATGCCGACTGGCTGGGGTATGATAAAGAGGCCTATGTCTTCGCCGCGCTCATTTATTTTACCTTTTGCTTCGGCATGTCTCGGTATTCGATCTATCTCGAAAAGCGCCTACAAACTGGTCATAAACATTAAGGACACTGTGTGATGGCTAATCCTCAAGCTAAACCTCTTCGTGATTTGTCCGATGAGATCGTCATCCAAATCAGCGGTGTCAATAAGTGGTATGGACAGTTTCACGTCCTAAAAGACATCGATCTTACCGTTCATAAAGGAGAGCGCATCGTTATCTGCGGTCCTTCTGGATCAGGTAAATCGACCCTTATACGCTGCATCAATCGATTAGAAGATCATCAAAAAGGAAAGATTGTCGTCGAAGGTATTGAGTTGACGGAAAATCTTAAAAATATTGAATTGATCCGCCGCGAAGTTGGCATGGTATTCCAACACTTTAATCTTTTTCCGCACCTTACTGTGCTAGAGAATTGTACCTTGGCGCCAATCTGGGTGCGAAAACTACCCCGCGCCGAGGCCGAAGCAATCGCCATGAAATATTTAACCCGCGTCCGTATACCTGAGCAGGCGCATAAATATCCCGGCCAGCTTTCCGGCGGACAACAGCAACGGGTTGCTATTGCACGCTCGCTGTGCATGAACCCAAAAATTATGCTTTTTGACGAGCCAACCAGCGCCCTTGATCCGGAAATGATTAAAGAGGTTCTCGATACGATGGTTAGCCTGGCTGAAGAAGGCATGACCATGCTTTGTGTTACCCACGAAATGGGTTTTGCGCGCCTTGTGGCTGACCGCATTATCTTCATGGATCGCGGTGAGATTATCGAGCAAAACCAGCCAGAAGAGTTCTTTAACAATCCTAAATCTGCACGAACGAAATTATTCTTATCGCAGATTCTCGGGCACTAGAAGTCTGTTTACGAATGACCTCGACCTATCCTGAGATTAATAATTTTTTTGCCGCGGTTGCGAGAACGCAAACCCGTCACGGCGAAATGATTTATCTTAAAGGTGATGCCTACATCGGCCGCGGGCTCGAGCTCTATGGAGAGCTTTCAGAGGGAGAAACCGTACTTTTCCAACAAATTCTTCGGCCCAACTCTGTTGTCATCGAAGCCGGCGCAAATATCGGATTGCATACCCTCCCGTTGGCGCGCGCCGTTGGTGCCGGCGGCCGAGTCATTGCCTTTGAGCCGCAACGAATTATTTTTCAAGTCCTTTGTGCGAATTTGACACTGAATGGAATTGCCAATGTTCTTATCCGCAACGAAGCCGTAGGCGACAACAACACCTCGAATGATCAGTGGATTAATGTGCCACCAGTTGATTACTCCCGACAGAATAATTTTGGCGGAATAGAGTTAGGCGGAGATAAAGGTGAGCGCGTACGCGTCACCTCCATTGATTCTCTCAATCTCAGTCAGCTTGCACTTATAAAGGCCGATGTGGAGGGGATGGAGTTGCCCTGTCTTCGTGGTGCATCGGACACAATCCGGCGGCTACGGCCTTTGCTTTATGTCGAGAACAATCGGCCTAATTTAGCCGCCGATCTTAATAAGTTTATGATGGATATGGACTACAAACTTTGGTGGCATGTTCCACCCTTATACGAAGCCAATAACTTCAAAAAAAATCCCCAGAATGTTTTTCCCGCCACCATATCCATTAACGTTCTTGCTATTCCAAGTGACCGTAAGATCGAAGTAAAGGGCGGATTATTTCGTTCCATTGAGCGGCCGGAAGAAGATTGGCGCAGCCGCTTCGTTTAATCGGCGATTAGATTTTCTGTCGCTTTTGGGCTTTTTCATAGGATTGTCGTGCAGCACGGACAGTCTCTAAAGAAGACACTTCGGGAACAGCAACGTCCCACCATGCTCCCCCTTCCTTGGTCGAGACAGCGGGATCTGTATCAATCACAATAACACTTGTTCGATCGGCCGATTTGGCTCTCTCAAGCGCTGCTGGTAGCTCGGCAATCCCGCCAACTTTTTCTGCGACAGCTCCCAGGCTTGCCGCATGAGCAGCAAAATCGATTTTTGGCGCCGAAGAATCGAGGAGATTATTAAACGGTTTCCCGCCCGTGCCTTGCTGCAAACGATTGATGCAACCAAATCCGCGATTATCCAAAAGAACAATGATTATTTTTAAATTTAAAGCAATCGACGTGGCGATCTCTGAATTCATCATCAGATAGCTGCCATCGCCGACCATGACGAAAACATCCCGCGATGAATCGGCAAGTTTGACACCAAGTCCTGCGGCGATTTCATATCCCATGCAGGAATATCCATATTCAAGATGGTACGATCCCGGCCCCGAGGCACGCCATAACTTATGCAATTCTCCAGGCAAACCTCCCGCAGCGCAAACCACCACGGCATTACTGCCAGCGGCGGCATTGACGACCCCCAAAACCTGAGCATCGTTAGGCTTGCCATTGCGTGAAGGAAACGTGATTTTATCAACCTGATCTTGCCACGCTTGATGAAGCGTATGGGCTTGATTAGACCAGGATTTTGGCGACTGCCAATCACCCAAGGCATGAGACAAAACCTCAAGGCCAACCCGTGCATCCGTCACCAAAGGCAATGCTTTATGCTTAATGGCATCAAAGGGTGTCACATTAAGCTGAACAAGCATAACGTTTTCATTATTGAAAAGTGACCGTGACGCCGTAGTAAAATCCTGCAGACGAGTTCCTACTGCTAAAATAACATCGGCTTCTTCGGCTAATTTATTGGCAGCAGCACTTCCCGTAACACCAATCGCTCCGACTGCATAAGGATGATTCCAGGCCAAAGAACCTTTCCCAGCTTGCGTTTCCGCAACAGGGATATGATGCCGGCGAATAAATGCATCCAAGACATCCATTGCCTCAGCGTAAAGCACCCCGCCACCAGCAATCAGCAAAGGCTTCTTCGCTTTTTTTAAGCATTGTATGACCGCGGACAATTCATTGGTGTCTGGTCCCAACCGCCGCAATCGGTGCATTTTAGGAGCAAAAAAATCGTCGGGATAATCATAAGCCTCAGCTTGCACATCTTGACATAGGGCAAGCGTCGCTGGCCCAGCGGAAACAGGATCAAGCATGGTTGCTATAGCAGACGGCAAGCTTGAGAGTAACTGTTCGGGCCGCGTAATCCGGTCCCAATAACGGGAAACCGGACGAAAACAATCATTTGCCGTAAGAGTAGGATCTCCAAAATTTTCTATCTGCTGCAAAACGGGATCAGGGCGACGATTGGCAAAAACATCGCCCGGCAAAAGCAAAATAGGCAACCGATTGACGTGGGCGACAGCCGCCGCCGTTATCATATTTGTTGCGCCAGGCCCGATAGACGTCGTGCAAGCCATAATTTGGTGGCGACGACGCGCCTTGGAAAAAGCAATTGCCGCGTGAGCCATGGCTTGTTCATTATGGGCTCGCAGTACCGGAAATTGCTCCCGATTTTGATACAAAGCTTCACCCAGACCCGCAACATTGCCATGGCCAAAGATGGCCCATATTCCAGCAAAAAGTGAGACAGGCTTGCCCGCACTTTCTGTCTGCTGAGCCATCAAATGACGCACCAGCGCCTGCGACATTGTCATACGCGCCATAGCTGTCTCTCCTAAGCTGTCTTTGCGGGGACCATGCTTCGTTGTTGCCAAAGATCAATCAGGCGGCGATAGCGCAAAGCAACCTGATCAACCACACCTTTATCATCTAACTTACCAGCAAACCATCCCGCTGCTGCCTCGCCGAAAATACTCCGGCCCACAGCAAAACCTTTGCACCAAGGTTCGCTTGCTGCGATGGAAAAACTTTCTGCAAGCGCCGCTTCGGGCGCTTCCAAACCTAACAGCAGAACGCCGCGACATGAGGGGTCATTGCGCTGAATCGTGTTACTGATTTCCTTCCATCCTGCCTTATCCGGCGGCGGCAGCTTCCACCAATCCGGTTTGATTGCTAGATCATAAATTTCTTGCATGGCTTTGGCGACGACGCCCGGTCCCGATTTTGTATTCTGGGGCGGAATTATTTCGAGCAACAATTCATGCTGTGTTCCACGCGCTGCATCAAAAAGACGCAAAAGCTGTTGCTGTTGTTTTTTCTTTAACTCTTCCGGATCATCCGGATGATAAAAAACTAAACACTTCACGACATGATCTTCCGGCCAAGAACGAAGCGTCATGCCCACATCGGCAGATCCTTCAAATTCAAGCGGAATTGCGCGCGGAAGTTCAATAGGCCGGGCAATCCAACAATTCTTTCCCGTAAACCTAAACAAAACATCCGCACCAAATCTATCATCCACAATAATTCCTGGCTGAACACCGTTGCTGTTCGTTTTAGTAAAGGCTTCAGCAACAAGCTGTTTGAATAGAATTATGGTATCTTCTTTTTTACCTGCTGCTGCGGCCAGATCTTCCAATTGCGCTCGATGGTCAAAAGCAAGAATGGCTAGATTATCCCAGCTACCCCGACGCGTGGTTACATGGTGAAGATGATTAAGGGCGGAGTCGAGGCGAGGTTTAGTCATCCCCTTAGACCGCGCCATGAAATCTTTCACTTCGCTTTCAGTTGCCATAGCCGGTGCACAGCCGTGGCGCGCAACGACCAATGCGCCGCAGGCATTCGCTAGCCGCGCGCACTCGGCCAGAGGCTTGTCTCTTAACCAACCGGATAAGAATCCGCTCATGAACGCATCACCTGCGCCCAAGACATTGAAAACTTCCACCGGAAAGCCCGGCGCCAAAATTCCGTCTTCAATAGAGGCTGGTATTTCATTCGGAAACATAACGCAGCCCATGGGCCCACGCTTCATAACAATCAGCGCTTTACTAACATTACGTAAAGCTCGAAGCGCCGTGAGTGTATTTGTGCTGCCCCCCGCGATATGAACCTCTTCTTCCGTTCCAACAATAACGTCGCAGGAAGGGGCAATCGTTAAGAGATGTCGGCTAATTTTATCATTGGCAATGAACCGCTCCTCTCCTAATCCCGGGGCAGTTAAGCCCCACAAGACCGGACGATAATCAATGTCAAAAATAACCCGTGCCCCCGATTTCTTTGCCAATTTGATTGCATGCTGGCAGGCGCTGTCGGTACCCGGTGTCGAAAAATGCGTTCCAGTTACCAAGATTGCCTTGGCTGAGGCAATGAACTCGGGCCGCATATCTTTAGGATCAATGGCCATATCGGCGCAGTTTTCACGATAAAAAATCAAGGGAAACGTGTCTTGATCTTTTATCCCTAAAATAACTAATGCCGTTAAGCGTTGCGGATCAGTTGTAACTGAACTGACATCCACGCCTTCCGCAGCCAAAGTATCACGAACAAACCTGCCCATATGCTCATCCCCGACACGGGTGATCATGGCTGATTTAAGCCCCAACCGTGCCGTACCGACGGCGATGTTTGCCGGACACCCCCCCAAATATTTGGCAAAGCTGGTCATGTCTTCCAGCCGGCTTCCGATTTGTTCCCCGTATAAATCAACGGCAGCACGGCCAATCGTGATGAGATCTAAACGACGTTCAGCCACGCGATGGTCCTTTCGGTTTATTCCCGCTTTGTGGTTGCCAGAATTCCGCACCCGGTTTTGTCACCCAATTATGTTCAGGAGCAAATTCAGGAACCGTATAGGGACGGTCTGGCAAATGACGGATGACCCAGGCGTAATACATCCCGTAACCCGGCGCGGCGCACTGTGGATGATCAAATCCGTCAAAAATTTTAACGGTGTCATAGTTGCGAACTTTTAAGACCTGATCGCCTAATTCCGCATGACCGTAACCTTGCGGGTGAGTAAACCGATAGTGATAGATCTCAGGTTGGGGATGATGATGGGGTGGATAGCTTGACCACTTGCCGGGAAAAGTAATCACCTCCCCCAAAACTAACTCTGCTGCCGGGTCAGCATTACGTCGGTCAAAAATTGTTCTTACAACGCGGTGACAGGTGTCACCCACTTGCCCTTTCCCTCGTTGATCTTCTTCAACGTCTGCAGGTAAATATATTTTCGGACTAAACTGGGCTTTGTTTGCCGTTGCATAAATCGTAAATTCACAATCTGTATCGCAAAGAATTTCTACTTCCGTTCCGGCAGCAACATGAAGCGTGCTTGGGCCTTCATCAAATAAAGACGAACGAGATATTTTCTGTTTTGTTTTACCCACTGAAAAAGTTGCCTGGCCGGCCATCAACATCCACGCGGTTTCACCGGATGGACGATCGCGATGGACTTGGCCTTTACCTAAATTTAAAACAGCAAAAGCTATACCTGTCGGATCTTGTTGATCCTGCGTTGTTGTGACAGGAGTAAACCCTTGTTTAAAACCGTTGCGATGCTCCGTTAAATGAACCGTCATCGCCATTCTCCTTGATAAATAGCGTTTTCTTTCAGCATTCGTTAATTCCGTCTCGTAGCGCACAGCATTATAATTTATCCGTTCCGTTACGCGGTCGCGCCCCTAGCGCCACAACCAAAGACAGAATAAGACACATTGTCGCGCTTAAAGAACGAAAATGCCCAACTTGCGCTTCCTCGACTTCCAAACATACTGTCGCCAACGGCGCCAAAGGACTTAATCTATTATCCGTAATTGCCAAAATCGGAATTCCCTTTTTATGGGCTTGATCAGCTGCCTCAATAACATCTTCAGAATAATCGTGAAAGCTGACGACAACCAATGCATCATTTTTTCTAACGCTTCGCAGTTGCTCAAAAAACAAACCGCCTATTCCATCGATGAGATTTACCGGCCGGTCCAAATGGCTTAGCAAATATGACATGTAGGCAGCCGCAGGAAACGATCGCCGTTGCGCAGCGACATAAACCGTCCTTGCGCGGGCCATAATATCAACCGCAGCTGTCAGCTTGCTTTCCGGTGTTTCGCGACGAAGTTGTTCAACTGCATGAATGGACGCTTCCGCAAATTGGTCTAAAATAGATTCAAGAGGTGGCCCGCCACGTCGTAGTTCACGGATGCGCTCGCCATAGCTGGGAACATTTTGCATAAGGCGATCACGAAATATGCGCTGCATACCCGAAAATCCGCCATAGCCGAAGGTTTTAGCAAATCTGATAAGACTGGACGGCTGAACATTGGCCCGCTGTGCAATAATAGCGATCGTCTCTAGAGCAATATCATTGGGATTGGCGAGCACATAATGTGCAATTTGCTGAAGTCTTCGGCTGAGCTTTGGATAGTTAGCTGATATAACAGTCATCAACTCATCAAAAGACTGCGGTATGTTCGCTTCTTCAACCATACAGGCTTCCCTTTCGCACCAATAAAGCAATCATCGATGACGACCTTTACGACCCTACCGCAATAGCTCTATCTTTACGTCGCTAAATATATATTCTAGCTATTCACATTCCGCGAATAAAAATTCTATTTGCGGGACAATTGTAAGGAATACGCGCCATGGCTATACGAATTGGTACTAACCCCATTGCCTGGTCGAATGATGATATGCCGGAATTAGGGGGCGATACCCCCTTAGAAACCTGCCTTTCTGAAGCACGCCAGGCTGGCTATGGCGGGATGGAGTTGGGAAATAAGTTTCCTCGCCAATCGGATAAACTACGCCCTATTTTGGACCGTTATGGCTTATCCTTGGTATCTGGTTGGTACAGCGCCCGGTTGTTAGAGCGCACGGCCGAAGAAGAGATAAACGCCCTTAACGATCATCTTAACCTTTTGCGCGACCTCGGTGCGACGGTCGTGGTATTTGCGGAAACCTCTCGGTCTGTGGCCGGCGAAAGACAAACCCCAGTATCCCGGCGCCCCCGAATCCAAGAACGCGACTGGCCTACCTTCTGCCGCCGCCTGAACACTGTTGCCACTCATTTAGCCGACAATGGTGTTGCCATGGCTTACCATCACCACATGGGAACTGTCGTTGAAACTGCAGCAGAAATTGAGCGCCTTATGGAAGAGACTAGCCCCGCAGTGGGACTTCTTTTCGATACGGGGCATTTGACTTATGCCGGGGCCGATCCGGCAACTATTTTGAAGGAGTACGGCCCTCGCATCAACCATGTGCATTGCAAGGATGTCCGTAAAGAAACCCTCCTGAAGATGCGCCGCGAAGACAGCAGCTTCATGAATGCTGTTCTCAATGGAGTTTTTACTGTGCCGGGTGATGGGAGTATCGATTTTGCTCCCCTACTGGCAAAACTTAAATCTTTAAAATACAAAGGCTGGCTTGTTGTTGAAGCAGAACAGGATCCGGCGAAGGCACCCCCACTTGCCTATGCTACTAAAGGTTATGATTATCTTTTGAAAACCGCTAAGGCTGCAGGCCTTAATATTACGGAGCGCGCGGCATGAAGCTTGGTATGATCACGGATAGTCTTGGCAATCTTTCTTTTGATGATCTCCTAGAAACAGCTGCTGATCTAAAGTTTGACATGTTGGAATTTGCGTGCGGCAACTGGTCAAAAGCCCCTCATGTAAAATTAGATCATTTGCTGGAAGATGCTTCTGCCCGCAAAGAATTCCTCCGCCGTCTTGCATCCAAAGGTATCGCCATTAGTGCCCTTAACTGTTCCGGTAACCCCTTACATCCGGGCGAATCAGGCAAACAGCACGACGCGATTACGCGCAAAACTATTAAGCTTGCCAGCTTAATGGGTGTTGATCGCGTGGTCATGATGTCGGGATGTCCTGGTGGACCCGGCGATGCCAATCCAAATTGGGTAACGACCGGATGGCCGCCCGAGATGCAAACCATTCTCGATTATCAATGGAATAAGGTCATGATCCCTTATTGGCGAGATCTTGTCGCCTACGCCAACGGCCTTGGCCTCCATAAAATCTGTCTTGAGCTCCATGGCCACCAGAATGTCTATAGCGTCGATACTTTGTTACGGCTGCGCGACGCTGTCGGCCCTACGGTGGGGGCGAATTTCGATCCTAGCCATCTGATGTGGATGGGAGCCGATCCCTTACGTGCCGTTCGCGCCTTGGGTGATGCGATCTATCATGTGCACGCCAAGGATACTTGGATTGATCCGGAAATCGTTGGACGTAACGGCATTCTGGAAACTCAAACCGGCGAGAAAATGGCAACTCGATCGTGGAGCTATATCACCTTGGGTTATGGCCACGGTGATGATTGGTGGAATGCCTTCTGCGCCAATCTCAAGCTCGCGGGTTATGATGATGTTCTCTCAATTGAACACGAAGACCCGATGATGTCACCTCTCGAAGGTGTCACCAAATCGGTTGATCTGTTGCGACGTGTGATGATCAATCGTCCCGCGAAGGCAAACGCCTAATCTACTTGGCTTGCGTTGCCGCGTGAGACGAAGCCCGTTTTTCTCCGCTCGTGGCCGCTTGTTCTTCGCCATCGATCAAGCGGCTGCGACGCAATTGACCTGCTGCATCCAGAACCGGATAGGCGACCGAGCAAATATGCGAATAAATCCGCTTTAAATCGCTCAAAACGTCAAGATGTAAAGCGCTTGACTCAATGCTCTCTGTTCGTCCTTGGCGAAGCCGGTCCAAGTGGCTAAGCGCAGAGGCGCGCTCAACATTTCTAATGAGAATTTTATCGTCCAAAAGTTGTCGTGCAATTTTGACATCGCCCGACATAAATACGCCCAAAGCCAATTTAAGATTGGCGAGAACATGGCTGTGAAGTTGCCTTAATTCGCGCTCACCTTCGGCAGAGAAACTCAATTTATGTTTGAGCCTTTTAGCCGCCCGCTCCATCAAGCTTTTTTCAATAATATCGCCGATGTGTTCTAGATTAGTAGTGAAGGTGATGATTTCGGTCGCCCGATGGCCTTCGGTTTCATCCAAGGCTTCACGTGTTACTTCTGTAACGAATAATTTGATCGACTCATGAAGACGATCAACATAGTTGTCGATTTTTGAAACTTCGCCCACCAGTTTGCGATCATCCGTTGTCAACGCATCAATCGTGCGCTCTAGCATATTCCCAACTAAATCACCCATATGTAGCGTCTCGCGCGACGCGCAGGTCAGCGCCAGAGATGGCGTTCCCAAGGTCGTGCGATCAAGATAGCGAGCTTCGCCCGGATCAGGTGCCGCAGCCTTGGCTGGCATGAACTTTGTTGTCAGTCGTCCCGCAAAACCGATAAGCCCAATAAAAACGACACCAAGCCCCAGATTAAATAAGCCGTGAAGATTGACCAGTTGCTGCCCGGGGGCACCGCCCATTTGATTGACGACTTCAAGAACAGGCTTCATAAAAATAATCGCAACAATGACGCCAATAATTTTGAAGCTGGCATTACCAAAAGCGATCCGCCGTGCAACGACGCCCTCAGTCAAAGAGGCGATGATTGGCGGCATGGTGCCGCCGAGGTTTGCCCCAAGAATAAGTGCGGCACCGGTATCCAGAGTAACCACCCCACCCATTGCCAAGGACGCAACCAGCAAGACGATCGCCAAACTCGAATGCGCTACCCAGGTTAAGACTGCCGCTAACAATACCAAGGGGAGGGTCTCCCCTGCTAAAGCTTCCATCAAGACTTGAAGTGTTGCCGAGCCCTGCAAGGGTTGCGCCAAACCGCCAATCATCCGCAAGGCAACGAGCATGAGGCCCAAACCTATACCGACGCGACCCATATCACGCCAACGCGTCGCTTTACTGGTCAAAAATGTAACAACACCGACAAAAATCAAAAAGGGCGCAAAATGCGTTACCGGAACGGTTAAAACCTGCGCCACAAGTGCACTACCGAAGTCGGCACCCAGCATCACGGCCAAAGCCATCGTCAGCGGGATAAGACCTCGATTAGCAAAAGAAGTCGTCATCAACGCCGTTGCGGTTGCGCTTTGCAGGATGGCGGTAATGCCAACGCCACTTAAATAGGCCGTGAATCGATTGCTTGTGGTTTTGCCGATCAAATTACGTAGGTCGGCACCAAAGGCACGCACAAGACCTGTGCGAACCATCCGCATGCCCCATAGCAACAAGGCTACAGCGCCTAGCAAGTCGATGAATAATAAGCTGCTCGTGACCGCCTCCTGTTAGCTTTCGCGCGACTGCCTATCCGTTGATCGTCTTTTGCAAAAACTTAACCAACGCCGGCGTGGCGGCTAAAATCTCATTGCCTTTAGTTAACCCATCATTCGACAGAAAATCATTGGTCCATCCACCGGCTTCGCGAACTAAAACGATGCCCGCCAAAACATCCCATGAATTAATGTGCTTTTCCCAATAACCTTCAAATCGGCCATCAGCAACATAAGCCATGCCTAAGGCACCCGATGCAAGCCGGCTATATTCTACCCCTGCATTCAGAAGATTATTAATCCCTGCAACATGGAACTTGGGATCACGCCGGTAGCTGAAACCCAAAGATAATCGGGCTTGTTTGGGGTCTATACAGCTACTTACCGTCATTTTACGACCGTTGCAGGCCGCGCCCTTGCCCTGCTGAGCTGCAAAGAGCTCATCAGAATTAGGATCATAGATAAACCCAAGCTTAACTTCGTTATTTACGACTAAGGCGAGTGAAACACACCAGAACGGGATACCCCGCAGAAAGTTGGCCGTGCCATCGATAGGGTCGATGACCCATATAGCTCCCTCGCCCCCACGCCGGCCCCCTTCTTCGCCCAAAAAACCATCAGGGGGAAAAAGCTGACCAAGCTGGCTGACAATCAGGTCCTCTGACGCACGATCAGCAATACTGACTAAATCTTGCAACCCTTTGTTTTCAATATGGATTTCGCTTCGACGACGATAGAAATCCAGAGCCAATTTGCCCGCTGCGCGGCATACGGCAGCCCCCGCCGCAAACCTCAGATCGATGTCCACCTCAGACATACTGTTGGAAGCCATTCATCCCGCCTTATTTAGTGAAAAAACTATTCTATGGAAACCTTGTATAGAATTGTCATTCTACCAACGGCGAGCTAGCATGCCGCAATAAAAACGTAAAACAACTAAAAAAATCTGCGCACTCTAGAACTTTGCTCGTTAGTGTAGGCGCAAGAAAAACCTTAACGGAGGGAATGCTATGACAAAAACTCGGAAATTTTTGCTGTCGGCAGCAATCGCTGCTGCAGGCTTGGCATGGATAATGCAGTCCAGCCCGGCTTCTGCTGAAGGCAATCTGGTCGTCTACTGCGGGGTGCAGGAAGAATGGTGCCAGTTGATGGTAAATGAGTTTCAGAAAAAAACCGGCATTACCGTTGCCATGACGCGAAAGAGCGCGGGCGAAATCTATGCGCAGATTAAAGCTGAAGCGGCCAATCCCAAAGGCGACGTGTGGTGGGGTGGCACTGGTGATCCCCATTTACAAGCTGCAGAAGAAAAACTAACAGCTGTTTATGAATCACCCATGGCCAAAGATCTGCATCCCTGGGCTGTTGAGCAAGCCAAGACCGGCAGCATGCGCACAGTGGGCATTTATCTGGGCGCTCTTGGTTTTGGGTACAACACAGAAACCTTGGCCAAGAAAAAATTACCTGAGCCTAAATGCTGGGCTGATTTAACAAAGCCCGACTATAAAGGTGAGATTCAAATCGCTAATCCGAATTCATCTGGAACAGCCTATAATTTTCTTGCCACCATGGTACAAATTATGGGTGAAGACAAAGCATTCGATTACCTAAAAAAATTGAATGAAAATATCAACCAATACACCAAATCAGGCGCGGCGCCAGCGCAAGCAGCCGGCCGCGGCGAAACCTTAATTGGTATTTCTTTTATGCATGACGTTATCACGCCATCAATTCAAGGAATGCCGCTTAAAGTCGTTGCTCCCTGCGAAGGCACCGGCTTCGAAATCGGCTCTATGAGCATCATCGAAGGCGCCCGCAATCTTGATAACGCCAAAAAATTCTATGACTGGGCGCTCACACCAGAAGCGCAGGTTCTTGGCGCCAAGGCTCAAAGCTATCAAAATCCTTCAAACAAAAAGGCACCCATTCCTGAACAGGCGCCGAAGATGAGCAAGATCAAACTGATTGATTACGACTTTAAAAAGTACGGGTCATCTGAAGAGCGGAAACGTCTGCTTGCTAAATGGGATAACGAAATCAAAACAACGAAATAATTGACTTAGTTTGTTGCAATGATTTCCGGCTTGGGGTGGCATTCGCTTAGTTTTTGGGTGGCGGTTGGTTGGATCGGCCTTGCTCTTCTTCCTTGGTATGGCCTCGAAGAAGGATTTTGGCTGTTTCACTGGCTGACCACCTACCCGGATGCCGCCACAGCCCCCGCTGTATTGCAAGCATTACAGCATGGCCGCATTTGGTTGTGGCCGCTTATTCTGGCTTTAGTTCCACCTTTATTTGTTCTGACTTCGCCGCGCAACAATCCTGCAACCGGAAAGATCCTCATCCTTTCTGGTGCCTTCGGTATTGTTTGGATCTTACTGCAAGGTTTTGTGATAAGCATGCGCGGATGGAATGCCGGTTGGTTGAATGATCTTTTCGGCCCTTTAAGCACTCGGCAATACGGTATGGGTTACGGCGCATTCCTAGTTGCTTTATCCTATTTATTTTTGTTAACAACGGGCCTTGCTCGGCGCGGCATGATGCGGGGTGACGCGTTCGTCACAGGATCCATTGGACTAGTAATTGCCAGCATTCTCTTATTTGTCTTTTTTCCTGTTGCTAAGGTGTTGATGGGCGCTGCGCAAACGCCAACAGGGGAGTTTGCCGGCGCACTGTTTTTTGTTCGCTTAATTTCACCCGATATTTGGAGTTTAAGATGTCTTGATGGCGTCGGTCAGTGTGGCGTTCTGTGGACCAGCCTATTTTTGGCCGTATCCTGTGGCATACTGACGACCTTGTTAGGATTGGCTTTTGCTTTATTGGCGCAGCGCACAAATTTTCCCGCTAAAAAGCCGCTGCGATTACTGACTATTTTGCCTGTAATCACACCTCCCTTTGTAATCGGCCTTGGAATCATCCTTTTATTTGGCAGGAACGGAATGGTCACCCTTTGGTTGGACCAATGGTTCGGCATACCGCCAACCCGGTGGATTTACGGTTTTTCCGGCCTGTTGTTGGTTCAAGTCCTCGCCTTCACACCCATCGCGTTTCTTGTCCTGATCGGCGTGGTTCAAGGCATCAGTCCTTCCATGGAAGAAGCGGCGCAGACCTTACGCGCCTCGCGCTGGCGAACCTTTATCACAGTGACATGGCCGCTTATGCGTCCGGGCCTTGCCAATGCCTTTCTGATCGGCTTTGTGGAAAGCTTGGCAGATTTCGGTAATCCTTTGGTTCTTGGCGGCAATTTTGAAGTGCTGGCTACACAGATTTTTTATGCCGTTGTGGGCTCACAAAATGATGCCGGTCGCGCTTCGGCTTTATCGATCGCTTTATTGATCTTAACCTTAAGTGCTTTCTTTTTGCAGCGGCGATGGCTGGGACGGAAGTCTTATACTACCCTTGCCGGCAAGGGGGATTCCGGGTTGCACGCCGTCTTGCCGCGTCGGGTCGCTTGGGCAGTTTACGGCACGACCATTCCCTGGATGATTTTTACTTTGGCACTTTACGGTCTCATTATTTACGGCGGTTTTGTCGAAAGCTTGGGACGCAATAATGCATTTACTCTTCGCCATTATATAACGGCGTTTGGTATTTCATGGGGCGAGCACGGATTAGTGTGGTCCGGCCGGGCATGGAATTCATTCTTTACCACCCTCGAGTTATCCGCCATTGCCGCGCCCTTTACAGCTGGAATCGGATTGTTAACCGCTTATCTGTTATCGCGGCAAAACTTTGTCGGCAAAGCCAGTTTTGAATTCATTACTTTGTTGAGTTTCGCCATTCCCGGAACCGTCATCGGCATTGGCTACATCATGGCCTTTAACGTGCCGCCGATCGAGCTGACAGGAACAGGATTGATCTTGGTAATCTGCTTCGTATTTCGCAATATGCCTGTCAGCATTCGCGCCGGCGTCGCTTCCATGAGTCAAATCGATAAAAGCTTGGATGAATGCTCTCTCACTTTGCGTCACGGCAGCTTTGCAACTGTTCGCCGCGTCATTCTTCCTTTGCTTAGACCCGCCATTGTTGCCGCCTTGGTCTATAGCTTCGTACGATCGATCACTTCTATCAGCGCAGTCATCTTCCTCGTAAGCGCCCAATACAATTTGGCAACAACCTATATCGTCGGGCGCGTTGAGGTCAGTGACTTTGGCGTTGCCATCGCCTATAGCTCCGCCCTTATTATTTTTATGGCTTTAGGCATCGCTCTCATTCAATTGGTGGTTGGCGAACGTAAGATTGGCCGTCGCACTGCGGCACTTCGCGAGAGGATAGCATGACTATTTCCAGCCGTTCAGCCTCGGTTGAATTCCGCAATGTCAGTCGCCGCTATGGTCAGGTTGTTGTTGCTGTAGACGACGTTTCATTCACGGTGGATGCAGGAACACTGGTCACTTTACTTGGCCCTTCTGGCTGCGGAAAAACAACGACTTTACGCATGATTGCTGGATTGGAAATGCCGAGCGATGGTCAGATTTTTATCGGCGGGAAAAATGTTACAACCTTGCCGCCAACGGAACGTGACGTCAGCATGGTGTTCCAATCCTATGCGCTCTTTCCTCATATGACGGTTTTGGAAAATGTTGCTTATGGTTTAGCCGGTAGCGGCCTTTCCAGGACTGCTATCAAAGATAAGGCGCGTGATGCACTGAAGTTAGTCGGCTTAACCGGTTATGATGATCGCTTACCTTCAGAGCTCTCGGGTGGCCAACAACAGCGTGTTGCCGTAACGCGAGCGCTTGTTCTTGAGCCGCAGGTTTTATTATTTGACGAACCACTTAGCAATCTTGATGCCAAGCTGCGACGTAGAATGCGCGATGATATTCGTGATCTCCAGCAGCGTTTGGGCCTTACGTCAGTCTATGTCACCCATGATCAAGAAGAAGCTCTGGCTGTTTCTGATCGTATTATTCTTATGAATCAGGGTAAGATCGCCCAAGACGGTGCCCCGAAAGATTTATACGATCGACCGGTTGATCGCTTTGTGGCCGATTTTATCGGTGGGGCCAATCTCTTGCCGTGCGAAGTCCTCTCCCGCAATGATACGGAAGCTACCGTTCGATTAGGGACAATGACTCTAAAGCTACCGCATCGGGGCGTAATGACAGGTGCCGCAACTCTTGCCCTTAGACCCAGCGCTGCGCAGTTGCTTTCGCAAGCCCACCCAGAATCTTCACTCACTGCAGAAGTTAAGAAATCGACTTACCTAGGAACGCATTGGGAATATACTTTAACAACAGATGTGGGGGACATTTTCGTCACGGATTACTCAGGTGGCATCCCTGCCCGTCCGGGAGATTCGATCCATGTCGCTTTCCCAGGCAAAGGACTTGCCTTACTGCCTCGTTAGACTTTTTTATTCGGAGCTTTAAATGACCATTGTTTGCTGTCAATTTGGTGCTGGTCGTATCGGTGCCATCCACGCTTCTAACCTCGCGCAAGATCCTGCTTTTGAATTGCGTTATGTTGTCGATATCAACCGCGACGCCGCCGCGGCCTTGGCAAAAAAATATGGCGCTAAGGTCAGCACAGTAGAGGCCGCCTTGGCTGATCCTGCAGTTACTGCCGTCATCATTGCCAGCTCCACAGATACCCACGCGGACCTCATTGAGCGCGCCGCAAAAGCGGGAAAAGCGATCTTTTGTGAGAAACCGATCGATCTCTCGATGGAACGGGTTAAACGCTGTGTTTCTGTAGTCAAAGACGCCTCCGTTCCAGTTTTGATGGGATTTAATCGGCGGTTCGATCCTAGCTTTCGTGCTCTGCATGACGCCCTTACTGCCGGGCGCGTCGGGAAAGTTGAGTTAGTTCAAATCACCAGCCGTGACCCATCTCCCCCGCCGCCAGCCTACATCGCCGTTTCGGGCGGTTTATTTCGTGACATGACAATTCATGATTTAGATATGGCCCGGTGGTTGCTCGGTGAAGAACCAACTGAGGTCATGGCTGTAGGAAGTTGTCTTGTTGATCCTGCTATTGGCAAGGCCGGCGATATGGACACGGCTATCGTCAGTCTTCGCACGGCTTCGGGCCGGATTGCTCAAATCACCAACAGTCGTCGTGCCGCTTACGGTTATGATCAGCGGATCGAGGTATTAGGGGAGAAAGGTATGGTTGCAGCCAACAACCAAACCCCGACAACCGTAAGTGTCTCTGATACATCTGGCGTAACAGGAGATAAACCGTTGCACTTCTTCCTCGAGCGATATGCCGCAGCCTACAAAGCCGAGGTGGAGCATTTTCGCGATGTCGTTTTAGGTAAAGCAAAACCCATCGTTGGAATCCATGATGGTGAAGCAGCGCTTCGGCTGGCTGATGCAGCACTAGAATCGACCAAGTCAGGTAAGCTTATAAAGCTTTGATTATGACTCCCAGATAAGAACGCCTCTCGGTGTCTTATCTGGCCATAATTTTATTGGCTAAGCTCTATTTTGAACTAGCTCTGTTAAGGTATCAACCACGCGCGATACATCTTCATCGGTCATTGCCGGGTAAAAAGGAATGGAAAGCTGTTGGCTATAATAACCATCAGCATCCGGCAAAGATAATTTCCCGTAGCGCTGAGCGTAGTAGGGCTGGTGGTGCACGGGAATATAATGCACCATTGTGCCAATTCCACGATCCTTCAGCCACTGCATGACCTGGCTACGTGTACGGCCTAATGATGCAAAGTCAATTTGTACCGCATAAAGATGAAGCACGGCTATGTCGGGCGAAAGACGGCTAACGGGCCTCACCATGGGCGCGAGCGGCGACAGAAGCTGATCATAACGCGCTGCCAGAGCCTTGCGGCAGATCGCAAAATTTTTCAGCTTTTTAAGCTGACTGATTCCTAATGCACAGGCAAAGTCTGTTGCCCGATAGTTAAATCCAGGTTCATGCATCTCGTAATACCACGGATTAGTGGCACCGAAAGAGTCGAATCCTAAATCACGATTTAGGATCTTTGCCGGATCGCGGACCATTCCATGGCTGCGCATTGTCGTCATTTTTTGGGCTAGATTGGCATCTTTTGTGGTCGTTACACCGCCTTCGCCCATCGTGATCGTTTTGACTGGATGCAGCGAGAAGCACGCAAAATCACTTAGCGCACAGGCACCGACAGACTCTATAGATCCATTGCCGCCTATCTGTTTGCTGCCAAGAGCGTGACAAGCATCTTCGATAATCTTCAAGCCCTCTTTTTCTGCAATCGACCTTATGCCAATCATATCAACGCTGGGGCCATTTAAGTGGACTGGCAAAACTGCCTTAGCTTTCAAGCCTAATTTTTTCAAGCGATACAGAGCTTCCTTGAGGTGCTCTTCTGTAAGTAAGCCGCTTCTAGGATCAACGTCGGCGAATACAACTTCAGCTCCCAAATATCGGATAACATTAGCCGTTGCGAGAAAAGTTACCGTGGGGACAATAACCCCATCGCCCGGTCCAATTCCCGCCGCCGCCGCTGCAATATGCAGCGCTGCAGTTCCACTATTGGACACGATGGCAAACTTAGACCCGACAGTTTCAGCAAATGCGCGCTCAAATGAGTCAATAAACGGTCCGGTTGTTAAATATTCAGACCGTAAGGCTTCCGTAACAGCTGCAATATCGTCGTCATCAATATATTGGCGACCATAAGGAAGGAACGGCATTTTTGGAAAAGAGATCACGCGGTTTCTATTTCTTTCATCAATCAAAACTTAGTCTGCAAAGAACACGCAAACCTTGTTTTAGCATCTCGGCACCTGAATCCATACCTTAAGAGAACTTAAGGGGCTAGAATTAAGTATAGCCATGAAATAAAAAGCATTTTTTCTCAAATGCTTTAATTATAGTCAATTATTTGCAGTACCTTTAAGATTATGCATATATTGCCTCACCTTAATATTGGCCGTTAACGCCTAGGAGCATTACCTGTGTTTAGTTGGTTCAAAAGCAGCAAAAATCAGGCCGAATCTTCGCCTCAAAAAGAGGGAACCTCCCGTATCTGCGAAGTTGGCTGGATCGTTGACTCTGAAAAAGCCGGGTTTATTTACGGCTCCCCTCGCCCTATTTCGCGGCGTAGCGCAGCTAATCCCCACGTCGATAACGCCAGCCCGAAGGGGGTTAATTACTGTCCAGCAATTATTGACGTTGAGTCAAAGACCTTTGAGGTACCCTGCCCGGTCGACCTCAAACTAGCGCTTCGTAAAGATGAAAAGGGTCAACTACGGGTCATCAATATTGCCGGCCTCGACAGCAGCATTAATCGTCAAGCTGCCGATCAAATGGTTCATCTCATAGGGCCTAACCGGTGGCGGACACCCAACCGGCCTATTATCCAAATCGGCGCCCCTTATCGTTTTATTACTGATGAGCCGGTATGGATGACACAAGTTCCGCCTTATAATCATTTTCGCGAACCGCAATGGCCGGGACTTCTTGTTGGCGGCAGGTTCCCTATCGATGTTTGGCCGCGCACTCTGATGTGGGCTTTCGAATGGCATGATTTATCCAAGCCCTTAATCCTGCAACGAGGTGAACCTTGGTTCTATGTTCGTTTTGAAACCTTTGATCCGTCACGGCCAGTTCGACTGGTTGAAGCGGTGATGACGCCCGAGTTGCGTGAGCACTGCAAGGGTTTGGATGCCGTCACAAATTATGTTAACCGAACCTTTAACTTGTTTGCCGAAGCCCGCGCTCGCCGTCCGGCTAAACTGTTGACTAAAGCGGTTCGCCCGTCGCGCCCCAAAATCGAAGATGACAGCATGTCAGTTGAAGATCTTTAATACCAACACTTATATAAAAATAAAAAGGCCGGCGCTTATGCCGGCCTTTTCGTTTCTTATTTTCTCTGATTACTTCGCCGTCGCACCAGAAGCTTTCAAGATCGGTGTCCAGCGATCAACTTCTTTTTGCACAAAGTCACCGAGATAAGCCGAGGTACGGTCTTTCTTTTCTGGGATGACACCCCCCAAATCAAGCAAGCGTTTGCGGGTGTTCTCATCATCAAGCGCCTTTGCCAAGGCACTGGTGAGCTTAGCAACAATGTCTTTCGGCGTACCTTTTGGAGCAAACATGGCATTCCACGCCGTCACTTGATACTCCGGCAAGCCCGCTTCTTTCGTAGTCGGCACATCTGGCAATGCAGGAGAGCGTTCTGGCGTTGCAATGGCATAAACCTTGATCGCGCCACCCTTGACTTGCTCGACCAGGTTAACAATCTGATCGCACATGTAGTCTACCTGCCCGCTGACCAAATCGTTTAAGGCTGGACCCGTACCGCTGTAGGCAACTTGGGTCGGCTTAACACCCAACTGCGAATTTAACATGGTACAGGTAATGTGAGAGACTGAACCGATACCTGCATGGGCTTGATTGACTTTGTCTTGGTTGGTTTTGAGGTATTCAACAAATTCTTTTAAGTTTTTTGGTGGAAAATCTTTCTTGGCAACAATCAAGATCGGTGTTCCTGCGGCCATACCAATTGGTTCAAAGTCTTTGGTCGGATCATACTTAAGGTTAGCATAGAGGGCAGGTGCTGCGCCGTGCGTACCCATATGACCCATCATGATGGTATAGCCATCAGCTGTTGCTTGCGCGGCGCGCGTAATGCCTGTTGTCCCACCAGCGCCGGCGACATTTTCAACGACAATTTGCTGACCCAAGGTCTTTGACATATGTTCACCAACGATACGCGCGATCACGTCGGTAGGTCCACCTGCAGCAAACGGCACAATCAAGGTAATCGGCTTTGTCGGATAGGATTGAGCCAAGGCTGCGCTGGACATCAGTCCCAGAACTGCTGCTGCAGCAATAACTTTCTTAAACATGAGATGCTCCCTTTAAGTTAAAGAAAAAATCTTGCCTACTGGCAATGTCTCGTCTTGTGGATTGCGGCAAAGCAATATTCAGCTCTCCTTTTTGTTACTCCTGAAAAACCTGCTCGCGTTCTTTTCTAATGGTGGGAAGAACAGCTACAACAAGAATAATGAGGGCAACCGCAAGCAGTCCTGCTGATACCGGGCGCTCAAAGAAGGTAGTAAAGCTGCCTCGGGACAGGATCATTGCTTGCCGTAGTTTTTCTTCCATCAGCTTGCCTAGGACAAACCCCAGCAGCAGTGGCGCTGGCTCAAACTCTAATTTATATAAAATATATCCTAGAAAACCGAAGCCAGCCGTAAATAACACATCCGTTGGTTTATTATTAATCGAATAAATTCCGATGCAGCAAAACAAGAGAATTGCCGGAAACATAAATCGATACGGCACTTTCAGAAGTCGCACCCACAAACCCACCAAGGGGAGATTGATGATCAAAAGCATCAAGTTGCCAATCCACATACTGGCCACCATTCCCCAAAACAACGTGGGATTTTTGGTCATAACCTGGGGCCCTGGAATAATACCATGAATGGTCATCGCCCCCACCATAAGCGCCATGACAGCGTTGGGTGGAATGCCTAAAGTGAGAAGCGGAATAAAAGCGGTTTGGGCACCGGCGTTATTCGCAGCCTCAGGCCCAGCGACACCTTCAATCGCACCATGACCGAAACGTTTCGGATTTTTAGCAAGCTTTTTTTCCACCGAATAAGAGGCAAACGGTCCCAGCACCGCTCCGTTCCCAGGCAAGATTCCCAACAAACTTCCAAGTCCGATGCCGCGAACAATCGACGCAAAAGACTGTTTAAAATCCGCCATTGATGGCAGCAAGCGGCCTAGAGTGCCCCGCACGATGTCCCGGGATTCCGGGCTTTCCAAGTTCCGCAAAATCTCGGCAAAACCAAACAAACCCATTGCGAGCACAGCAAAATCAATTCCGTCAGATAAATCTGTAATTCCAAAAGTTAACCGTTCTTGACCGGTTTCAAGATCAGTCCCGATTGTTGACAGTAATAATCCAAACAAAATCATCGCTAAGGCCTTTAGAATCGATCCTCGAGCCAATACCACTGCAAAGACCAATCCAAGAACCATCAGAGAAAAGTATTCAGCCGGACCAAATAACAGCGCCAGATGCGATAACGGTGCACCTAAGGCAGCGATTAGAAGCGTTGCAACAGTCCCGGCGATGAATGATGCGATAGCGGCAATTCCTAATGCCACACCCGCGCGACCTTGTTTGGCCATTTGATGACCATCCAATGTCGTCACAACCGATGTCGCTTCTCCAGGAATGTTGACAAGGATCGCGCTGGTCGATCCACCATACTGCGCCCCATAATATATTCCCGCCAACATGATCAGCGCGCCGGTCGGATCAACGCTGAAGGTTAAAGGCAAGAGCATGGCGATGGTCGCGATCGGTCCAACTCCCGGCAGAACACCAATTAGAGTGCCAATAAAGCATCCGGCAAAACAAAGCATAAGATTTTGCCACGACAGAGCGACTGTAAAACCAAGCTCTAAGTTAGAAAACATGCTTCCCATGATTTAATACCCCAATAACCACGGCGCCACGGGTATAGGCAGGCCAAGCAATATTTTAAACAAAAGAATACAGAATCCTGTCATCGCAAGACCAAAGATCGTGATTTCGACAAAGCGACTTTCAGAACTAGCGCCGACAGAAATAATCAAAGCAAGGGGTCCCGCCACCGCCAAACCCAAAGGTCTTACGGCAAGACCAAAAGCAAGGACTGCCCCTAAAATAAAAACGAGACCGCGCAGAGACCAGCGATCTAGCGTTACACGTTCTTGCCAATAAGAACTAATGATCAGAGCAATCCCGGCTACGCCGAGCAAGCAAGCTAGAATGCGCGGCAGCATACCTGGGCCCATTTGCCGTAAGCTGCCACCAGCGAGATCCGCTGTTTGCCATAAAGCAAGCGCCGCCAGAACAATCAGAAAAAATCCGGCTGCCGCGTTTTTGGGGATGCGACTCATCATTGGGCAAAGCGGCCCAAACCGATTTTACATAAAATAAGATTTTTTACCCCAAAATCTGGCATGTTTCCCCCGCTATTTCCCTTTTTAAGGATTATATTTGTATTGCCTCAAGAACTACAGATGAATCATCCTTTTTTCAAGAACAGAAGTTGATTTTTCTTAGTACCCCACTCACTTGATATTCTATCAGGAGCGATGACTTCATGACCCAATTGCCTCAGCCACGCATTGTGATTTTTGATTTGGGGAATGTTCTTATTCGATGGGACCCTCGCTTGCTTTACAGAAAAATTTTTCCTGATGAGACAGAGATGGAGCATTTTTTGACCGTCGTTTGCCCGCCGGAATGGAATCTGGAGCAAGATCGTGGACGTTCTTTCGTAGACGCTGTTGCCGAGGCGGCCGGTCGCCATCCCCATCACCGTTTGAATATTGCCGCTTGGTTGGATCGATTTGACGAAATGATCCCTGGATCTATTGAAGGAACGGTGCAAATCTTAGAAAAACTAAAAACCCGAGGTGTTGCTTGCTATGCCCTCTCCAATTGGTCTGCTGAAACCTTTGCTAAAACGCGGCCTCGATTTAAATTATTTGATCTGTTTGATGGACTTGTCATCTCTGGTGAAGAAAAAGTTATAAAACCCGACCCAAGAATTTATCATATTACCTGCGAAAGATATGGATTTAAACCAGCGGATGCTGTCTTTATTGATGACACGCTTGTTAATATTCAAGCGGCAAAAAAACTTGGATTCTACACCATTCATTTTCAAAACCCCGAGCACACCCGGGAAGAGTTGAATGGTTTAGGTTTTACGATCTAATATTATCCCCTTGCTTTGAAGGAGCACACGATGAAGCTTTATTTTTCTCCTGGCGCCTGTTCTTTATCTCCGCACATTGCCCTGCTTGAGGCAGGAATGTCCTTTGATAAAGAGCAAGTTGATCTTAGGGCAAAAAAAACAAAGGGCGGCAGTGACTTCACTGCGATTAATCCCAAAGGACAAGTCCCCACCCTCCAACTCGACAATGGTGAAATTCTTACTGAGGGGCCTGCGATTGTTCAGTATATTGCTGACCAAAAACCCTCTGCAAACCTTGCGCCTGTAGCAGGAACTATCGCACGATACCATCTTCAAGAATGGCTGAATTTTATCTCAACTGAATTGCATAAAGGGTTTAGTCCTTTATGGCGACCAACCACTCCCGAAGAATATAAAAAAATTGCCCTAGAAAATTTAGCAGCCAAATTTGCTTATCTCGACAAGCATTTTGCTAAAAATAAATTTCTTATGGGAGATAATTTCACTGTAGCTGACGGCTATTGCTTTACCGTTCTTAATTGGGCGGGAATGCTCAAAATTGATCTGAGCGGATATAAAAACCTTGTTGCCTATCGTGACCGGGTTGCTGACCGCCCTAAGGTTAAAGAAGCCATGAAATCAGAAGGATTACTCGGCTAAGCCAAGCTTCATGCCATGTCGCTGAGACATAGACCTCAACTAAAGGAACTGAAACGTTCGTACAGACGTTTCTTTAGTAACAAAAATACGGAGGCCGCTATGAATCTCAGCGACTGCATTGAAGCTTGCACTGATTGCGCAATTATTTGCCGTCAAGCCGCCATTCATTGCCTCTCTAAAGGCGGCGACCATGCAACCCGAGATCATATCCGGCTACTATGGGACTGCAGCGATATTTGCCAAACTAGCGCCGCCTTTATGACGAGAGGCTCGCCCCATCATATCCATACATGTAAAGCGTGTGCGGCCTTATGCGAAATATGCGCCAAGACTTGTGGTAAAATGTCTGATTCTGTCACGCAAAGATGCGCTGAAACCTGCCGTTATTGCGCTGAGCTTTGCCATCAAATGAGTAGCACGTCTGCCGCAGCCTGAAACTTCAGTTAAATCTAACTTTATACATCAAGATTTACGATGCGTTTTGTTGATTGGATGCATAACGAGCACTTTAGAATTAAACAAAGATTATTTTTAAATCTTAGTAGGAAATTTGACGGTATGCGGGCCTTTTCCTTAGGAACAATTAATCCTGCCTGACGTTTCCTTCAAGCCCACGTTAATTATGGAGAGTGATATGCCCCAACACACTCAAGGAACTTCTACCAGAGGTTTTGCGTCGATGGACGAAACAAGACAACGTGAAATCGCCCGCAAAGGCGGCGAAAGCGTTCCTGCTGAAAAGCGTAGTTTTTCACAAAACCGTGCCCTTGCCGCAGAGGCTGGCCGTAAAGGCGGCACGTCACGTGGCGCGCGGACCACAAATGATGAAAAGAACGGAAGTAACAATCGGAGCGGTAGCAGTGTAAGACCACAATCGGGGGAAGAAAGCTTATCTGGTTATCGTGCGAAAAACAGTCCGGCCCACGCCGCAGATGAAAATCCAGAAGAAATGGATGAAATCGAACAAGATAAGGATGATGAAGATGCCGAGGAAGAAGACGGTCCTTCTCACTATCGTAACTAATAAAAGAGTTCATCCTTCATTTAAGAGGCGCCCTTCGGCGCCTCTTTTTTTAGCTAAAGCTAGTCTTGTGTTGTACTATATTTATCGGCTGGCGTGCGAAGCATGAGACCGACCATTGCTTCTGGCTGATCTTGCAGAAGTACTCCTGGATTTCGATGCTTTCGATTTAGCGGTTGTTTGGCCTGCCTGCTCGCGCCTTTTTGTTCGGCTATAGTTCCGTTTATTTTCTTTGGGAGATTCTTTATTTGAAGCGCCTGCTTCATGTAACGCAATCGCGATAGCTTGTTTTCGCTTTTTAACTTTGCTTCCCTGACTGCTTTTTAAATTGCCCTTTTTATATTCATGCATAACGCGACTTACCGTTTTTTTCTGGCCTTTTGATTGACTCGGCATAAGATTAATCCTTGCAATGAGAATAGACTATTTTTCAACGCCGAGAAAAAAATAAGGTTCCTCTAATCTGCGGGAGTTGTTATGAGTTATCAATATTTCGCAAAAACTCAAAAGACGATATGTAATAAGACAAGCTTGTCAGTTACAGCTTGGCAAACCTCGGGCAGCGCGTTAATAAGTACAGCACGTCAGTTGAAAATGATTGATAAATAACAAAACAAAGCTTCGCTAATTTGATCCACAGCTTTACTAGGATTTAATATGTCACTTGATCACTGGCTTGCCTTTGCTTTTGCTTCAGCGATTCTTTGCATCATTCCCGGCCCCACTGTCCTTTTGGTTATTTCCTATGCCTTAGGTCACGGCAAAAAATCTGCCGCGGCAACTATCATAGGTGTAGCCCTAGGTGATCTCACCGCAATGACCGCTTCGCTTCTTGGTCTTGGCGCCCTATTGGCGACTTCTGCCAATCTTTTCACGATTTTAAAGTGGATTGGAGCGGCTTATCTTATTTTTATGGGGATCAAACTATGGCGCACGCCGGTAATGGGGATGAACACCGATGGTGCTTTCGAAGAACAAGAGACCAAACCTCTTCGTATTCTTCTGCACGCCTATATCGTTACCGCCTTAAACCCGAAAGGGATCATCTTTTTTGTTGCTTTTCTACCGCAATTCTTGGATTTGACACGACCTCTCTTGCCTCAAATGATCATTTTTGAAATTACATTTCTTGTTGTGGCTACAATTAACGTTTCCAGCTACGCCTTGCTTGCCAATCTTGCCCGCCGAACAATTCGCAAACCTTCCATACAGCAGATCATAAACAGAACGGGTGGCTCCCTCTTAATTGCTGCAGGCCTTATTTCCATCGGCTGGCGACGAGCAGCTTAAGGTTTCTGCTAGGTTATCTCCTATTATTATTCTTGATTTCCTCCCCCTATTTTTGAAGCAGACTTGTAAATACTTTAGAATCTGATTGTTGCTTAAACGCTGTAGACGTGTAGCATTTGATCTAAGCTTAATAGCTAAGGACTGGACAATGGGCCATCCCAATAAACCTGTCACCGCAAATGCTAAGCGGCTGTCGATTCTCGGTATCCCTTTTGATTTAGCCGCTGGAGATTCTGGTGCGATTATGGGGCCGGCCGCCCTCCGTACTGTTGGGCTTGCCCAATCCTTGACGGACTTAGGTTACCATGTGGACGATGTGGGTGACGTCGCAACACCAGAACCGGTCGACGTTACCATACCAGATGCCGATCGTGGCAATAATCTTCCTCATGTTGCCGCTTGGGTTCGAGCCATTCATGATCGCGCCTACGATCTTTTAAAACGGAAAGATCCAGCTATCTTTCTTGGCGGAGACCATGCGATCGCCATGGGCACCATCAGTGCGGTTGCGCGCCATTGCCACGATATGAAAAAAAATCTGGTCGTTTTATGGCTCGATGCTCATGCAGATTTTAATACCCTACAAACGACACTAAGTGGAAATATGCATGGCATGCCCGTTGCCTTTCTGACGGGCGAAGCAAATATGGCGCCTCTTTTGGGCGAAAAACGGCCATTTATCCCTGTAAAGTCCGCAAATTTTCATTTGTTCGGCCTGCGATCAATTGATGCTGACGAACGACGGTTGCTCGCCGAGCGCCAGATTAATCTGATGGACATGCGCATGATCGATGAGCATGGCGTCTTTGTCTTAATCAAAGACTTCATCCGCAGCATCGATAACCGCAATACACATTTGCACGTCAGTTTGGATATTGATTTCTTAGACCCTGATATTGCCCCTGCCGTTGGCAGTACCGTGCCCGGGGGTGCTTCGTATCGGGAAGCTCATTTAATTATGGAACTTCTTTATGAAAGCGGATTGGTTTGTTCACTGGACATTGCCGAGCTTAATCCTATTTTGGATGTAAAGGGTCAAAGCGCTCGCTTGCTGGCTGAGCTTGCCGCAAGCCTTTTTGGCCGTAGCATTATCGACCATCACCCCAAGCGCCATCACACAACCAGACCTGCCGCCTTTATTCCCCTGAGGATCAGACTATGATCGGATCAAAAGCATCTGGCTCAAAAAAATCCCCATCGCAGTCCGCGGAGCTTATCGCCATTGAACATTCTCTTGGCGCCCATAACTATAAGCCGCTTGATGTCGTCTTGACCCGCGGTGAGGGCGTTTGGGTCTGGGATATTGAAGGAAACAAGTATCTCGACTGCTTGTCGGCATATTCGGCGGTTAATCAAGGCCACTGCCACCCTCGCATTCTAAAGGCTATGATTGATCAAGCCCAACGCCTGACTTTAACATCACGCGCTTTTCGGAATGATCAGTTAGCTTTGTTCTACGAAGAAATTGCTGCCTTGACCCACTCGCACAAGGTTTTGCCGATGAATAGCGGCGCCGAAGCGGTTGAGACGGCGATTAAAGCCGTCCGCAAATGGGGTTATGAAGTTAAAGGTGTCCCGGCAGGTAAGGCAGAAATTGTTGTCTGCGCCAATAATTTCCATGGACGGACCATCGCGATTGTCGGATTTAGCACTGATCCGGACGCCCATAATAATTTTGGGCCCTTTCCCGCCGGCTTTAAGGTTGTTTCTTTCGGCGACGCCAAGGCGTTTGAGGCAGCCATTACGCCTCACACTGTTGCTTTTTTAGTCGAACCTATCCAGGGTGAGGCCGGCGTTATCATTCCTCCCCGTGGTTATTTTACAAAAGTGCGGGAACTTTGCACCCAGCATCATATCACCCTGATCCTTGATGAAATTCAAACCGGGCTGGGACGAACGGGAAGACTGCTCGCAGAAGAACATGAGGGAATTGAAGCCGATGTTACCTTAATCGGCAAAGCCTTGGCTGGTGGATTTTATCCGGTCTCTGCCGTACTTTCCAACACGGAGGTTTTGGGTGTTCTTCAACCTGGACAACACGGTAGCACCTTTGGCGGTAATCCTCTGGCCTGCGCTATCGCCCGCGAGGCCATGAAAGTCTTGGTCGAAGAAGGCATGATCGAGAATTCGGAAAAACTCGGCAACTACTTTAAAACACAGCTGCAAGCCATCAATAGCCCCATCATCAAAGAGGTTCGCGGGCGGGGTCTGATGTTGGCCATCGAGCTTGAAGCCGAGGCCGGTGGTGCGAGAAAATTCTGCGAAGGTTTGCGTACACAAGGAATCTTGGCCAAGGATACCCATGGCCACACCATCCGCTTGGCACCACCGCTGGTCATCACCAAAGATCAGGTCGACTGGGCACTGGAAAAAATCCGTCCGGTGTTGGTGGGATAGGTGTGGTGGATAGTGACTCTACCGCTTTAACAAGAACGTCAGAAAATCAAACACGATCGCTGACATTTACCAACTTGTCCAACCGCCATCGACAGCAATATCGGCTCCAGTGATGTAACTGGCAGCGGGAGACGCAAGAAAGACGATAGCGCCCGCAACTTCCTGACGCCGTCCGATACGTCCCAAGGCCGTTTTCCGGGCCAGTAAATTAACAAACTCTGGCGACGAGGTTTTTGCGATGTCCTGTGGGAAGGGGCCTGGTGTAACGGCATTCACACGAATACCTGCTGGGCCAAGATTAGCCGCCAACCACCGTGTCATTTGCAGCACGCCGGCCTTAGCCGCTCCATAAAAGGGCGGATTGGGAGGAGTCTGGGTCGCAGCATAAATCCGCGGATCTGGGCTAACCTTTCCATACATCGAGGAAATGTTAATCACCGATGCATCTTGTGATTGCCGCACTGCCTCATGTAAAAGCGGCAAACTTTGCTTAATAAGACGCCAAGTGGCACCCAGTTCAAAATCCGCTGACTGAGAAAAACTCTCAGCCGCCGCATCTAAACCACGAGGCCCTGCAGGCCCACTACCGGCATTGTTTACTAAAATATCTAACCTACCAAATCTCCCGCTAACTTCCTCGATCAATCGCTCAACCGCTCCGCCATCAGTGATGTCGGCCGCGATAGGAAGGGAGGAAAAACCTTTGGCGGTTATCTCTGCTGCTAATTTTTTTAACCCATCTACTTTACGCCCACACAAAATGACGGTCGCTCCACAGGCGGCAAGTTCCATCGCCATCGGACTACCAAGCCAGCCCGCCGCCCCGGTGACCAAAGCGATTTTACCGTGCAGATTAAAGAGCTGAGACTGCATCATCTTGCTTTCCTTTTATGCGTTTGCCCGTGGCCAAAGTGCTGGGTTAACAAGTCTTTCTGGCGCGTCCGGCAACAGACGATCAAGATAGTTGGCTTCCTCTGAAGTAAGAGCAGGCCGAGCAAGAAACTGGATATTATCGCGAAGCTGCTGCAGATTTTCCATACCGATCACTAGACCCGTAATCCACGGCTGCGCCCGCACGTAAGCGATGCACAGATCCGCCACACTATCTCGATTCAGTTCCTTTGCCGCCTCTTTTAGTTTTTGAATAATCCCAACTGGACTGATTTCATTGATCTTTGGCCAGAATTTTTCGTCCCGCAGTAAAATACCTTGAAGAAAAGTGCTGCGCACATAAACTTTCACCCCTGGCCTATGAGTAAGCCGTTCAGACAGACCAGCGCAATCCCACCGTTTATCCAATACATTATAGGGGAGTTGCAGCAAAGAAATTTCCTCATGATCTAAGGCTTGCTGCGCCTCTTCGGGTGTTTGTACAGAAACACCCAACTCCCTAATGATTCCTTCTGCGCGCAATTTTAATAACCGATCCATGATAGCCCCGCCCCATCCCTCGAGATGGGCTACGCGATGCAGCAGCAAATAAGGTTTAACACGATCGCCAAGATGATACATCGACTTGAACACACTCATCTCTGCCGCCAAAGCAGCTTCCGTGGCCGATGCCTTTTCAGAGAGATGTTGAAGTGCCGAGAGTTTAGTTATAACCGGCACCCGATCGCTCCAGCCGCCAGCAAGAGCCTGACCAATAACAGCTTCTGATCCCGAGTAATCGCGCGCGGTATCAAGAGCAAGAGCACCACAGTCAATGGCTTGACGAACCAAAGCAATAGCGACTGCCGATTCAGGAGGATTTACCTTTATTACTGATCCGTAAGGAGCCGCCAATTGCGCTGTGCCCAGCACAAAGCCTGGACCCGGCGATATGCCCACCGGCGCATCTCGCGCCTCTGCCAAACGTGCAACCAGCGCGCGCCAACTCACTGCTATAGGATCGGCTATCCCCGTAAAAATTTTCGATATTCTTTGATAATCAGCAAAATTATCCATGGTAACGCGCAAGGCCGATTCCTGCGCCGTGAAGACTTTTTGCGAAATGATGGACGATTGCAAATTCCGTAAAGCCGGGGTCACATGTTCTCGCTCGTAAGGCGTATCAACGACTTCGGAACTCTTTTTTAAAGCGCCACGGAAAAACACCTCACAACTTAGACCGTAAGGCGGTTGATGCCATATTTGGTCAAGACTTAAATAGTCGGCATTTATTTTGCGAAAATGGGTGAGAAGCTCTGTCAGCAGCGATCCATCAGGCAGCATATTGTCAGCCGTCAAGCGTACAATAATATCCTGATCTGCCAGATCCTCTGTTGCCTTTAAGAATCTCCCTCGAACATCGTCCCGACTACCCCGAAAAACCATGAGACCGGCATTCCGAGCTGTCGCGGCAAGTATATCGTCCGAAACTTCCGAACTCGTCGCAAGAACCACGTCGTGGCCTTGATTAGCCGCCCGACGCGCTGCCAAAATTGCACTAGGTATTCCAGCAATGGGTAGCAAGGCCTTACCTGGCAGGCGAACCGACTCTGTCCTAGCTTGGATAACAACGCGCAGTTTGCTCATTTCTTATTTAATAACTCATTATAGGTGAGTTGCTCAAACTATAATCAATTTGAGAAGCTGAGGGCCCTAATTACTCTTATGCCTTATCCCTATTGTATAGAAAATGAACGCTAAAAACACTGCACCTAATAGTATTAAGAACATTCCTTGAGGCGGCAATGTGGCAAGCACCAAACCGCATAAAACAGGCGTTATTCCACCCCCAAGTGTCGATAGATTCTGTACCGCATAGTAACTACCCCGAAGATGCTCCGGGGCAATCCGATCAATTGCCGCAAACTCACCTGTCGAGATAATAATTTCACCAAAAGAAAAAATAAACATTGCTAAAATCCATACCTCTATTCGTCCAGCCAGCATAAATCCTATAATGCCACCGCCTAAACAGAAGACACCCGCAGAGAGTCGGGCATAAATCGGGAATGAAACCAACCGTCGTGTTACAATATACTGCAAAAGAATTACGGTAAGTGCATTTGTCGAACTGACATAGTTTATGATTTGATAAATATTTTCTGCCTTAATCTTCAACAAATATTGCGACAAGTAGCTTGGAAATTGACGCATTGCGAGAGAGCAAAATAAACCACCTAAGGTAAAATAAATAACCCTACGATCGGCCACTGTTGCGCCCATATGGTGCCATGGCGAAATCTTATTATCTTTACTTGAATTAGGTATTTTGTTTGGTTTGTTTTGGCCAAATAGAAACAAACTGCTTATAGTGGCGGTAAATCCGGCCCATAAAAACATTGTATGAGGGCCAATTCCCGCAAGCGCGCTGCCAATGAATGGGCCGATGCCAAAACCTACATTGATCAGAGTATAACGGATTGAAAACAGCTTTTCCCGCTCGACTTTATCCACCTCAAAATCGCCGAGCGCTGTTCGAGTAGCAACCGATGTAGCGGAGTATGCCGCATTTACCGCGATCAATAAAAAATAAATCCATGGCAACGGCCCACCGATGCCAATAAGAATGTGGCCTAACGAGAAAATTCCAACCATGAGAACAAGCACCCGGCCAGCGCCCAATCGATCAATAAGCTGGCCCGCAGACAAGCTGGCAATAATGCCGACAATCAGCGCGCTGCCCATCAACAAACCGATGGTTTGCACATTCAACGCGAAAACTCGTGCCAGAAAGATAACCGTGTAGGGCAAGGCAATTGCCCGCGTCAGCGTCAGCAAAAAAACAAAGATGAACTGCCGTCGCAGCGGCAAAGGAACAGAACGCAGATCGGTTAAAATTGGCAGTCCCCGGCAAAAACCAACTTCGCGCCGATAACTAAAAAGGCGTTGAACGGACGGGTCAAGACGGCAGTTCCTCAATCTCAATGATTTAGAGATTTACCTTCATTCCGCCCATTCTTCCGGACAAGGGTTTTCGCTTTTACTTATAGCCAAGCTTCTTTAAATAATTCTTTTGTATCAGTGGGTAACCAATAATGCTACCTGTTGCGTATCGCTCATTCCCCGGCCGTTTCAGTAGAGAGAAACTCTTTGAGTAAAAAGAATACTTCGGAAACACAGAACAACTACGATCGCCTCTTAATCAACGCCATTACTGATTACGCTATTTACATGCTGGACCCGGAGGGACGGGTGTCCAATTGGAATGCCGGCGCCGAGCGATTCAAAGGCTATAAGCCTGAAGAGATCATCGGGCAGAATTTCTCCCGTTTTTATACGCCCGAGGATCAGGCGGCCGGATTGCCGCAACAGTATTTGGAAATCTCCGCCAAAACCGGCAGCTTCGAGGGTGAAGGGTGGCGGGTCCGCAAAGACGGCAGCCGCTTTTGGGCCCATGTCGTCATTGACCCCATCCGCAACGAAGCTGGAACGCTTCTCGGCTTTGCCAAGATCACCCGTGATCTCACGGAACGTCGCCAGACCGAGGAAAAACTCCGGCAAACCCAGGAACAGTTTCGCCTTCTTGTGCAAGGCGTCACCGACTACGCCATTTACATGCTGGATCCTCAAGGGCATGTATCCAATTGGAATGCCGGCGCCGAACGCATCAAAGGCTACAAGCCTGAAGAAATTATTGGCGCACATTTCTCCAAATTCTATCGCGAAGAAGATCGTCAAAATAACGAGCCGCAAAAAAGCCTCGACACGGCGATCACTCACGGCAAGTATGAAAAAGAAGGCTGGCGTGTCCGCAAAGGCGGTACGCAATTCTGGGCCCATGTGGTTATTGATGCCATCCGGGACGACAGCGGAAAGCTGATCGGCTTTGCCAAGATCACCCGGGATATCACCGATAAGATGAAGACGCAGCAGGCCTTGGATCAAGCGCGTGAAGCCCTGTTTCATTCGCAGAAAACCGAGGCCATCGGCCAATTAACTGGCGGCATCGCCCACGACTTCAATAATCTTTTGATGGTTATTATCGGCAGCCTACGCCTGTTGCAGCGACGCGCGCCGAATGATCCCAAAATTTCAACCTTGGTTGACAACGCCCTGCAAGGTGCCGAACGGGGCACTGTCCTTATTCAACGCATGCTGGCCTTTGCCCGCCGCCAAGATTTGAAGCGCGAAGTCATCGATGTTGTTGCCTTGATTCAGGGAATGACCCATCTTCTTGGGCATTCTTTAGGATCGACGATCTCCATTGCGACCCGGTTTTCGCCGCATTTACCGTCGGTGATCGCCGATGCCAATCAGCTTGAGAATGCCCTTTTGAATTTGGTCGTCAATGCCCGTGACGCCATGCCAAACGGCGGTACGATCATTATCTCGGCGCAGGTTAGTGAGATCACCACCGATCAACCGGGATCCATTAGTCCCGGCACCTATGTCTGTCTTGCGGTTTCCGATGCCGGTGAGGGTATGGATGACGAGACTCTCCGGCGGGCCACCGAGCCTTTCTTCACCACCAAAGGCGTCGGCAAAGGCACAGGGTTGGGGCTTTCCATGGTTCAGGGTCTGGCCGAGCAATTCGGCGGCCGGTTTGTGATAAAAAGCCAAAAAGGCAAAGGCACCACCGCCGAGTTATGGCTTCCCGCCGGCGACGCCCCTGAGATGCAAGAGTCGCCGAAATCCCCAGCACCTGATCTTGCTCAGACTGCGCCGCTCACCATTCTTGCCGTTGATGACGATGCGCTTGTTTTGCAAAACATTACCATCATGTTGGAAGAGTTGGGGCATACGGTCGTTGCGGTGAATTCGGCGATCAAAGCCTACGATACTCTTCGTGGTCGGGATGACATAAATCTTGTCATCACCGATCAGGTGATGCCCGGCGTCACAGGTCTACAATTGGGGGAGATGATCCAACTCAAGTGGCCAAACTTGCCGATCATCCTCGCAACGGGCTATGCCGAGATTCCCGAAGCAACGCGGCTTCGCTTTACGCGTCTCGCCAAACCTTTTACCCAAGAACATCTCAGCAAAGCCATCAGTCAGAGTACCGCCGCTAAGATCTAAGGCGTGCTCGTCACCGCAAGCTATAGCAACTCCATCTTCTGCACGCGGATGATGACTTCCTCTTGGCGGAATTCTTTTTCCAGCCGGGTGCGGAGCGCCGCCCACCAGGCGCGGTCGATTTTCTGCGCCATGACTTCAAGCACAACAATGTCGTCGTGATGGGTATCGCTTCCATCCTTCCACCGGCCTTGCGCGGGTGAGCGGGAATAGGCGGTCACACCGCCGAACTTCTCGGTAAATTCGCGGGCCAGCCGCTCATACCGGGCCGAGGGAAACTGGGTGCCGGTTTCATCTTCAAGCGGCAACAGAACTTGGATAAGATACATCATGGGATGGTCCTACCCCTCAGCCGTGGCCTTTTTGTGACACTAACAGCCTCTACACGGCCCTTCAGACGAGGCTGGTGCCGTCCTGACGGGTAAGGTTACCGCGACAATTTGCGGGCGAGGGTGTGCCTATCCATGACATTTAACACTTGCGAATAATTCTTACTTGCGGTTTAGTCGGCGGATCTTATGACGAGGTTTTTTCATGCCCGCTTCCGCTGTTCTCAAACCGGATACCGCTGCCAGTTCCAAACTCTATCGGGCCGTGTGGCGCTGGCATTTCTATGCCGGGATATTCGTTGTGCCGTTCCTGATGATGCTGGCGATTACCGGTTTGATTATCCTGTGGTTCACCGGTGTCGAGCGTGAATATGGTGATTGGTTGAAGGTGGAGCCGCGCACGCAAACTCTCAGCCTTACTCAGCAGACTGACGCGGCGCTTGCCGCCCATCCGGATGGAAAACTCGGGCAGTACATTGCGCCATGGAGCGCCGAACATCCGGCGCTGTTCCGCATTGATCTTGATGACGGCAACCGCATGGTGGCGCTTGATCCCTATAGCGGAAAGATTCTGCAAGATCGGCCGCAGTCCGGAACCTGGAACGAATTCATTACCAATGTTCACGGCGAACTGTTGATCGGCGACGCCGGGGGGCCCGGAGATTTTGTGATCGAGATCGCCGCCAGCCTGGGCATCCTGATGATCATCACCGGAATATATTTGTGGTGGCCGCGCAAGGATAAGTCGGTGCTGCGCGCTTTACTGCCGTCATTCTCGATGAAAGGCCGCGGGCTATGGAAATCCTTGCATGAATCGATCGGCGCCTGGATCGCGATCTTCCTGTTATTCTTTTTGATTTCAGGTTTGGCCTGGGCCGGAATCTGGAGCGGAAAATTCGTCCAGGCGTGGAGCACTTTTCCCGCCGAGAAATGGGACAATGTGCCCACATCCAGCGTTGATCATGCCAGCATGAATCACGGGGCGCTGAAGGAAGTACCATGGACGCTGGAGCAAACGCCATTACCACTCTCGGGCTCCGCTGCCGGGAAAACCGGATTACCCACGGGCACGCCAATCACGCTAGAGTCAGTCGCCGCCTTTGGCCGCGACATTGGTTTTACCGGACGGTTTCAGATCGCCGTCCCGGCGAGTGAGGAAGCTGTGTGGACGCTTAGCCAAGATTCCATGAGCTATGACAGCACCAATCCCACCGCCGACCGGACGGTGCATATCGATCAATATACCGGCAAGATCTTGGCCGACGTTAAATTTGCCGACTATCCGTTTTTCGGCAAGGCGATGGCGGTCGGCATTGCCTTGCACGAAGGCCAGTTGGGATGGTGGAACGTGGCGTTGAACGGGCTATTCTGCCTGTTGGTCATTTTCATCTGCGTCTCCGGCATTGTCATGTGGTGGAAGCGTAAACCCACCGGCCAGCTGGGCGCGCCGCGCTATGCCCGCGACTACCGCGTGCCGGTTGGCGTACTGATGGCAGGAGCGGCGCTGGCCATCGCCTTCCCCCTCGGCGGCCTTGCTATCTTTACCTTCGCGATTGTCGACTTTTTCATGCCCAAGCGGTTTAAGGAAATTGGCGGCGCTGTCGTGGCGGCAAAAGTTTGATGATCTCGCACTCTGTATCATAAGCCTTCAGAAGGCTCTTTATTTTCTGTCGACTGGAAAGATTACTCTTTCTGCAAATCTTGAAACATGGATCTAATTTGATCATCGGAAATATCTGCTGAAAAAGCAATTGGTTTAGTTGGCCCATACTCTTCCCTATTCATTCTCTCCTCGACGCCAGAAAGTTTGTCTATACACTCATCAATTTTACGCAGGACTTGAGAGTTATTTATGTCAAATTCATCCATTAGCATCTTCAAGTCACTTTTGAAAATTTCAACATCTTCTGCATCATTAAAGTCAGATAAAACAGAATTAATATTCTGCATATAATCTCGCAAACCACTGCGAATTCCACTTCGCACATCTACCTCATCGTCACCATATTGTAAAAGGGTACCGGCAACAGATTGAATGTCTTCTATACTTAAATTTTCACCACTATCTGCAAGCATTTCAGCTGTTTTAACAGAAACAGTTCGCTTAGCCTCATTTAACTCTTCAGTAGGCAACCATGATGAATGTAGTCTTTCCAAAACAGCCGAGCATAAATCTGCTTCATCTGAAGCTATATATCCTGCCTCAAGCACGTTAATAATTTTTCTAATTGGCTTAAGTAGCCTAGAAGATTTGAATTCATTATAAATTTCCATAAAAAGATCAAGGCATCGCAATGGTGTTCCACTGCCATTTTGCGATAAGCGTATGACTGCCGAACACCAGCTTTTTTCCATAGACTGTCTATTGAATTCTTTTATGTAAGCATAAAAGAATGTCCAGCATTGATTAATTTCATCATATTCAGTTAGCTCTTTAATAACACTAAAAATTACACCATCTTGAATCACTGTTCTTTGCAAGAAATCTCGAATTCCCGGATTTGAAAAATGCACTAGCTGTCCTTGTATTGATAATACAGAACCTTCTAGCTCTTTAAGTGCAGATCTAAATTTCGAGGTTACATCCGTAGATCCAAAAGCAAGCTCCATAGCCTTGACTATGCGAGAGAAACTACGCTCCAAAACGGCTATTTTCGTATATGCGTTGTTAAAAAATAAAGCCAACATCAGCGCTTTTCCTTCATCGCTAATGTGGTTTCTATACGGCTTTTCCCAAAGCTCTTGTGGGTTTTCTAGAATATGCTCAACAACAGCTGACACAGGGGCATTAACCATAGATACATAGTCACTATCCGTTAATAAGCCAATCAACCGCGGATTAAAGTTCCGATGATCTATAATTTTTAAGAAGAAATCATTCTGAAGTAATTCCTTTCGATCTTTCGCTGCAAGATTAGAAAAATAAAGATGATTAAAAAGAATTTTTGCACGAACTGACCGTGTGTAACGACCAACATCAAGAGTAAATTCAGATAAATTAATCATCGGCCCGTCAAGGCGCCCAGCTTGCGACTGAGCTTGACGTAGAATATAATCACGTGTTGTTAATATAAAGCGGAGATTTTTACTGTTTCGAACCTTATAGAGAAATGGCGGCAATCGTTGATCTATTCCACGTATTAGGTCTGGCGATAAACGTACCTGACCCAAGAAATCATCAAAAAATATTAAATTCTTTTCGGCGCTTTCATGAATTTCAAATGCTTCTTTTATGTCATCTATTACAGAAATACGCCAATCTTGCTCTGCGTGTAACCAAACTAAAATCCGTGCAAGCGTAGTTTTGCCAACCCCCGGAATACCTGAAATAATTAAAGTCTTTGTATTTTCTAGAATTTTTTCTGCATCTTGAACACTAGTGTTATGAACAAACTTTGGAACAAGATCTTTAATTATATCCATCTCTATTAGGGTTCTATTGTATATTCCATTTTTAAGAATACGCTCTAAGACTGCTATACTTGTAAGCCAAAGCTTGAAATGCTTTCGTTCTATTTCTGGATGACGCCGAAGAAGATTATTTAAATCTTCTTTTCCCAAAATATCACTCTCATTTAGTCGTATATCTGGCATCACCTGTCGTAATCTTACCTTCGACATTGGTGTTAGCGATAATGAAGTAACGAAAATATACCTGGCTGGATTAAGTTGCTTGATTTTTTGATTTTCTTTTTCGGCAGTTCGAACAAGTGCTTTAATATCACTTCCACTATAGTG
>Ga0075163_10000788_pt1 | contig 42179 bp, 27 predicted proteins | sample JI1023141ADNA_FD_71478 | JGI IMG/M metagenome (GOLD analysis project Ga0075163, IMG submission 71478) | Wastewater effluent complex algal communities from Wisconsin, to seasonally profile nutrient transformation and Carbon sequestration -... | ecosystem: Engineered > WWTP > Effluent > Algae...
ACCGATGGTGTAGGTGATGTGCGTAGGACCCGCCTCGTGTGTTCCGCCTGCTGCGGAAAGGACGCTTTGGCCGACACAGGACGCTGTGACGGTCACAAAGGCGATCAAGGCCAGCGGGCCCTGAAGGGGAAAGTTGTTCATAGGCGATGGTATTGTTGGTTCAAGCGAATGGTGTGACACGGACTGGTCGGCGGGCTTAACGAAGTACTTGGTACTGCTCGGCGATATCAATAACACATAGGTGGTAGACCGATGTTCCGGTTCATCGTACGTCGATCGGACTCGTGCAGGGCACCATCGCCGAGGCGCCACCATCGGCATACACAGCTTGTAATTGGTAGTTGTAGCGGCCAACTCCGGTGAGTCGCATATCCTCGAAACCAGTACGAGAACCTTCCACCGAAGCGAGCGACACCATGGTACCTCCATCCTTGCTTCGGTAGATGATGTAGTGCTTCACCTGAGCCGTTGGTGCCGCCCAATTCAACTGCACCATCTTGCTCAGCGGGTCGTGGAAGCCTTGCAGGCTGGAGGGCGCAGATCTGCGCAGGTGCTTGTGCACACGCACATCGGCAGTTCCCGGTGCACTGGTCTTGTTGCCGGCGCTGTCCACCGCGACAATGGAGTAACTGTAATATGCAGGACCGTTCACGGTCACATCTGTAAACTCCCGTCGTGCATCTCCCGCTGGCCAAGCAAGGAGCTCCGTCCAACTACTATCCCCCTGCACTTTGCGGAAGAGCCTGTGCATGGCAATGTCCTCACTGGAGCTCGGAACAAAGCGCAGCGTCACAGTGGTGTCCGAGATCTGTTGTCCGGCGAACACCGGTGCCGTGGGCGGAACGATGTCCGGTTTGACAATGGTCAGGATCGGGCCGAGATCACTGTGGTTGAAATTGCGGTCTACTGCGGCGATACGATAATGGATGCGTTTGGTGAGCGTCTTCAACGGAATGGTATCCGTGAACGTGGTGTCACCGACAGGAATACCGGTACGGTTGGTGAACTCGTGATCCGTTGCGTTGGCGAAGAACACCCGGTATCCGAGCAGGTCGGCTTCGGGACCTGCCTTCCAATGCAAGCGCACCACCCCAAGCGTATCGATAACGCCGGCCAAGGCGATCGGTGTTGAAGGCGCAATGGAATCGATCAGCGAGCCATAACCGGTCAATGAGACCGATGTGTTGTTGGCGGTATCCACGGCCAACACGCGGAAATGGTTTTCGCCAATAAGGAAGGTTGACGTGTCCGTGAAGGACCTTGTAGAGATCGGAAGAAGTCCTGTATGCAAGGGAAGGAATGCCCCTTGGGAGGTTGCTGCTTTTTCAACTACGAGACCGCGTAGGTCCGGCGTGGTTGAGGGAAGATCCCAGTAGACGACCAATTTGCCATGTTCATCTTTCACCTCCTTCATCACAGGGTTTGGCGGCGGCGTCCTGTCACGTCCGACCGCAACGACAGATGGCGAAGGCAGGCTTAGTTCCCCGAATGCGGTGATGCCGCGCAGGCGATAATGGTAGGGCACATAGTTCTTTTGCAACGTGGTGTCGGTGTAGCTGAAGATGTCGGCTGCTACGCCGTCCACTGTTCCGCTTTGAAGATACGGTCTTTTGTTCACGCGTGCCCAATTGTTCCCGTTCGTGGAACGTTCGATCCAATACGCGGTGAACCGTCCATTGTCCAGATCGACGTTCCAGTTCAGGCGCACGCTACCGTCAAGTTCTTCAACACCGGGCAGCGGCGCGGCACCGATCTCGTCCGGTCCATGTCGCCTGTTCACGGCGATGATCGCTGTGTCGCGCAGCAATGGATCTAGTGAGATGATTCGGTACTGGTAGAGCGCATCGGCCCGCAGGTCGCGGTCCACCCAGCGCAGACCCAATGCTGTTGCACAACCGGCATCCAGATCGGCGAAGAGCAGCGAGAACGTGAACCGGATCTGCTGGTCGTTCGCCTTGTCCATTGTCGCGCCAAGATCATCACCGATCTGCGCCGGCCCGAAGGATGCGCCGTACAGCGCTTGCGCCGCCGCAGGTGCATATTGATGGTCTTGTGGGAACCCTGCCTTGAATTGCTGCAGCGTCCAAATGCGCACCGTGTCCGTGGAGATCAGTTCGGGAACGGGTTTGCCGATCATGCCTTCGTACATGGTCAGGCGTTCCACGCGAAAGCCGTACTTCTTGGTGCCCTCCCACAACGGTAGGGTCGCAGGTGCCCAGCGTATCACGACCGAATCAGGTGTGTTGCGAAGGATCACACGGAGGGCTTGCGCGCCAGCGGAACAGGCAAAGCCGATGATCATCACCAGCAGGAGTGTGTTTCGTTGCAGACGCATGATCAGCGGGAGTTGATCGTGGCACCGCCCACGGCTGGTGCGGCGGACTGTGTGCCCGGGAGGTTCGCGCGGAGCGGAGCATCGGGACCGGTGGTGTGTATGTAGGTCGCGGTTCCTGCACCGCCACTATCCTCCGGACCCTCATCCGTGGTGCGGTAGATCACGTTCTCCACGCAGGTGGTCGGGGGTTGGAACTGGAAGTTGGCAGCGTAGCTCCCCTTATACATGATCTTGTAAGGGGTTTCCAGGTATTTGCGCATATAGGTGGCCACAGGCTCACCGATGAAGTGCTCGGCATCATAGGGCCATCCGTATCCAGAAACGATATCGCTGGTGATCGTCGCCATGCGCGCGTAGTCCTGGGCCACATAGATCCCGGTGATCACCTTCAGTGCCACATCGACACTGGGCCCGGCATCCGCGTAGCCGACGCTCATGGCTGCTGCCGATGTGGGCATGACAGCAGCGCTAAAGGAGTCGCGTGGCGCCTTTTCCGCATCGCTGAGCAGCAAGGCCATGGGCGTAGTGGTGGTGAAACGGACCGTCCATTTCGGTGGGATGCCGATCGTGTCCGGACCTTGGATGGTCACGGACGCACCAAATCCGTAGTTCACCGTGGTCACCCCGCGCTGCAACCTCAGGTCCGAATAGGGATATTCGCTGTACAGTACGGAGTTGTAATAGTCGTAGATAATGGGTTGTGCAAAGCTCCTTGTCCACGCATCCGTGCGGGATTCGGAGGGCCTCACCAACGGGGCATGTTTCAATGTTAGGGCAGGGCCATAGCGGTGGCCGATCACATCCACTCGATCGAAGCGCTCGCCATGGAAGGTCGGGAAGAGGGTCTCCTTCACCGCCGTTGTAGGAGGTACGGGGTCGTGCGTTGTTTCGATGTGTTGCATGGAGGCCACTTTGGCGGCCAACGTGTTGTACTGTGAGGTGCCGAAGCAGTACGCGTAGATGAGTTTCTCATTGGCCCGCAACGAATAGCCGGTGAGCTTACGATGGCGGATGTTGACCATTCCTTGGAATGTGCTCGTGGAAGCATAGGTCGCAGTGCTCAACGACATGGATTGCATCTGCGCCGCCCCGATCTGCGCCGCATGTATCCCCGCCAATTGACCGCTGCTGGCGGTGCTGATGGTGGAGTCCCGGGAGATCAACTGCATACGGTAGAACACGCGGTTATTAAGCACCGGGATTTCGAAGTAGATGTACATCGGGCCACCACCATACCCTAGTACCTGGGCAGGACGTTCGATGCTCACACCACCCATTACGGACGTGAAGACCACTTTGAACAAGCGCCGGATGGCCGGGGTGGGCTGCGGGTTGAACAGCTCCATCTGGGTCATGTCCGCCTTCACTTCGATCAGGCCATTGCGGCATTCGTCCTGCATCAAGTAGCGCTGATCGTGGAACGGATAGGAGTAGTTGACCCATTCGGGAAGGATCTTGTCAGGTTCAGGCCCTGTCTTGAAGGGGTGTGCCTTTGTCCAGGTCACCGCACGGCCATCCTTCAGTGCTGGCCCCCAAGTGTTGGTGTTGTGGTTGTACTCCTCAGCCTTCACGATCAGCGTGACGGTGTGTTGTGTATTGCCCTTCAGGAATGTGCGGGGCACCAGCACGGCTTGCTCCTTGTTCGCATCAAGTGTCAGGTCGCAACTGATCACGGCGCTACCTTCCTTCAGTTCGAAGGATGCGATACCAAGCCTGAAGGTGCGGCGCATGCGACTGCCGTTCTCTTGGACCTGGTAGATGTCGAAGGAGTTGTTCATCTGGATATTGAACGAAGCCTCCGGATTGATACCACAGCTCACATTGGTGGCACCGGAAGGAGGGTTCAGGTCCTCGATGGGGTCCAGTCCGCTAAGAGCGTCGCCATCCAAGGGGTTGCACTGTTCACCAAGCTCGAAGGGGAATGTGGCTGTTCCGCTCACAGCTCCATGCAGTATGCTGTAGTGACCGGTGACCAGGCCTTTGGCGTAGTAGGGGTCGGGCAGGCCGCCCTGCACCAACAGGCCTGCGGAGATCTCAAGGATATCGAACTCGCCTTCGGTGAACAACAGGTCCACGTACAAGCTGACTGCACCGGAGAAGTAGCCGTAGAGTTGTCCCTCGGCGTACCATCCGTTCACACCGATCTGCATTCCGCTTGCGGCACAAACGGTTTCCTTGAAATCGAGCAGGGCCAGATCGAAGCCCATGCCGGCTGCGAAGCGGAACCTGAGCAGGCCATACTTGAGGGTATCGCCCGTACTCATGCGTCCTCCGAAAGCGAAGCCGTTGAGCCCTTCCGAGAAGTCCTTCCGTTGGGAGGTCAGCGTCGCGGAGGAGACACCCTTGTCCCGCGTGACCTCGGTGGGCACCGGCATGGCCGGTGGCAGGTTCTCGCCGATCATCATGTAGGAATCCGAAACGAACAGCCCGAGGAAGTCCAGACCGAGCGGCGTGCTCGGCGTACCAGCGAAGATGTGCCAGGTGTCCGGTGAAATGTAGAGGTTCACAGCTCCTGCTAGATCTTCCGCGCCGGTTCCCGTAATTATCCCACTACCGATGGAAACGAAGACCTGGAAGTTGGCAGCGAAAACATCGTTCGGGAAGTCGTAGGAGATATCCGCCGTGCCATGCACTGGAGTGTAGGTGCGTTCATTGCGCGATCCCAGGAAGAACACATTGCCGCGCAGGAACATCATGCTCACACCACCGGTCTCGCCGATCGTAGCGCCTACTGTAACATCCGCATTGTATGCTGTTCCGCCTCCTGGATTTCCAAAGACCATCGTGGCCTGAAAGCCGTAGTTCTGTGAAGCATCGGGAATGAACTTCACACCTGTCAATGTGAGGCCGATCACTTGGTCCTCCTCATCCTGTTCGCTGATGGTGCGGTTCGTCAACTGTTGCGCATCCGGTAGTGGAATGCTTGCATCACGCCGCATGTGCCGCCATGCGCCACCACCGAATCCGTAGATGGTGAAGCCGGGAGCCACGCTGATCCCGTTCTCCACCACGGCCATGGCATCGGCGTACCAATAGCGCAATGCGCCTTTGCTGCCGAACTGCATCGCGGCCTGCACTTTCAATTTGCCCTTCAGGAATTCCGCGCGCAGCAAGCCTTTGATGCCATCGCCATAGGTGTCGTCGCCGTTGTAGAAGCGCAATCCACCACTGATCTTCACCACACCCACATCGCCGTAGACACCGATGGAGTCGAGCTCCACTTCGTTGTGTCCCCACTTGTGCATGGCCTCGGTATTCAGTTCGCCGAGCACTGCGATGCGCGTGGTGGCTGTGAACACGTTCACATCACCGGTCAGGTTCAGGTTGATGTCGAAACACAGGCCGACCATCTTCTTCCCATCCAGGTTGCGGCGCTCCATATCCACTTTGGTGATGGTGATAGGGAAGCCACCTGCCTTGTGTTCACCTTCTTCGGCATCAGCGGGATCGGTCGGTTCGGAAGTTCCGCCGACCCACTTCTGCGGACTGGCGAAGGAGAACACCCCGGACTGGTCCGCGTTGGTGTACGGATCGCGTGTCTCGAACGTGAGGTGGTTGAAATGGATGTCGCGGAAACTCATCCGGCCGATCTTTGGGATGTTGTCCTTGTTGATCGAGATCACGCCATTTAGTTCGGCCTTCGCGTACGTTCCTTCTTGTTCGTCGCCAACAACGGCTTGGATGTAGCTGGTCTCCTCCAACTTCACATCAGCGAAGAACATCGGTACGTTCAGGGCGTTCTCCGGCCGCACCAGGAATTCGGCACGCCAATCCTTTTCAAGGATGTTCTGCTGCAACATCGCGGAATACACCAGGAGCGTGTCCGAGATGGGTAGATGGATACGGCCCTTGAACCCCGCTTGGCTGAAGGAATTCGCGATGATGTCCAGTTGCAACGTGTCCATGGAGAAACCCCAGCCATCGAGGTTCCCTTTGTCGGGGCCGAGAACGTTCGCCACTTTGATCTCGCTGGAGAGCCCATTGCCGTCGTAGATCAAGTGGTCCACAATGGCCGTGACACGGCCCGCATGATCGAAGGCCTCGATCCCTTCCGGCAAACGCAACATGGCACGTCCGATGTAGAGCCCATGCCAGCTTGTTGGGATCGGCTGTCCGGCTTGCGCAAGGCCGGTGATCTCGGCGTAATCCTTCGGGAACCGGATCTCGCTCGGGTTTATGTAACTGGCGTGGTCGATCCACGCTTCTTGCACGTCGAAGCCCCAACCGGCGCCACCTTTCACATGGAAGGGTTTGTTGAAATCGGCCCGCAGCAGATAGCCTTGCCGTCCTACGCGCCCCTTGAACGCCGCCGTGATCTTCGTCGGGCCATCGCCACCATCCGGCAGGTCCTCCACCAAAGTCTCGCGACTGAAACGGTACTCCCCGTCGATCGTGATGGCCCGGAACCCGTGACAGTCCCACGCGACGAACGTTCCGGAATCGCGCACGGCTTGGAAATCATGCGCTTCGAATGTGGCGCCTTTGAAGAGCAGGCTGTCCTGGTCCTCGGAGACTTTCACTTTCACATCGTTCACCAGATAGAGCGTCGCCTGGGCGGTAACGCAACCGGGACCGCTCGGTGTGAAGGGCATGTCCATGTTGCCCAAGCCGAGGTTCAGGCCCTCTTCAGGGATGCGGTAGTTCATCACCGCGTTCATCGTGGCCAACGTATCCACGAAGCGCATGGCGAGAACGGCCACGGACATCGGTATCTCCGGGTTGGGCGAGTCGATGGCGAGGGGCAGTCCCATGGGGTTGCTCATCGTCATCTGGCTCACCAGGCGGCCTTGCGCATTGATGTAGTTCTCGATCGCCTCGGCATCCTGTGAATTGAAACCAGCGGCCATGGCACCACCTTGGATCCAGTCAGGTGGTATCACATCCGCATTGTCGTGGATCGCTTTCACCTCACCATGGAACAGGCGCTTGCGCTCGTTGATCTGGATCCCTTGGAAACGAACGCGCAACGGGGCGTGCATGAACTCTACACTGATCGTTCCTTGCCCGGTGGCCTCCACACCGGTCCAGCTGATCTGTGTCAGGATCATCTCGAACAAACCCACATCGATGGTGTCGCCGACCTGCGCGGAGTTCACCGGCATACGTTCCGCTACCGGGATCGGGAGCATGGCGCATCCTGCGAGGCAGTTCAGGTCGGTCTGTCGCACGACCTCTTCTTCCTTCTCCTCTTCCGTTGTGCCCTCCCCGATCGTGAACTTCCATGTGGGTCCGATGAGGTAGGGCGCGCTCATCGGATCACCTGCGTCGGAGAGCCAGCTTACGCGCCAATAGTAGGTGCCTTCAGCGGTCGGTATGAACGTGTGCTCCACCTCCTTGTACAGCGCGTCGATCAAGCATTGTTCTGTGCAGGCCGCGTTCAGCCCGGGCATGTGGAGGTCCTCGCCGATCCGGTCGGTCTTTACATCCACAGTGGTCGTGAAGGACTCATCCTTGGAGATCTCAAGCCGCCAGCGTTCGTTCACCGCGCCATCGATCTGCGTAGGTATTCCACCGTCCGGTATGTACCAGATCGGGAAGGGCGGGGTGAGGCGTGAAGGAGGGTCGGCCGTCTTGAATTTGATCTTCACCCCGGCGAACCCACTTATGGATGCATCGCCCCCGTTCTTCGATAGGCGTTCGTTGTAGCCCGGTGCGTGTGGCCTGGGTGTGGCCATGCCGCTGCGGAACGCATTGAATACCTGGTCCGAATTGGTGTATGGCCCATCATACGTCAGCGCGGTCTGCAACGTGGCAACCGAACTGTAGGTATGGCCGTGTTTGAAGCGTTTCTGTTCCGCTTCCGAAGGGCTCTTGTAGATGTTCACATGCTGCGACTCCTCTTGGGTTATGGTGATATTGTCGTTGTGAAGGCCTTCGCGCACGAGGTATTGTTGGGAGCGTTGTGGACCGCTGTTCCAGTGAAGGTTCCGCGATTGATCGTCGAATGCGGCGCCGTCCTCGGCAATTTGAAGGGCACTGTTGAAGTGTTTGAACAATTGATAGGGGTCGAACCGTTGGATGATCGGCATGAAGTCCCAGGGGAGCGTATCTCCATTTGCAGGGTAGGCGATCTTGAAGAGCGATGGACTCTCTGCGTTCAAAGCCACGTTGGCCGAGTAGGTGAAGACACAGGGTTCGGAATAGCCGTCGTTCTGAAAAACGGTCCCGCCGATCACATCCTCCACCTGCACACGCCAGCCGTAGCGTTGTCCCTCTTCAAGGGGTGGCCGTGTCTGGTCGTACAACAACATCGGGGTGGTCTGATCAGCCTCATGCCAAGGGAAGGTCGAGGCTTCGAGTGCGGAGACCACATCGATCGCGCCCAGATCATCATCGCCCAAATGCACCAGCTCGAAATGGTAGACAAGTGAAGCGCCCGGTGGTTGACCAAGGGGCAGGTTCCACATGAAGACCAATGTCTGCGGGGTCATGGCCGGCACGTCCGAATCACATAGTGGAGCTGTGATGATCGGTGGCGGTGGAAATGTGACATTGAACACGTTGGAGCACCCGGCCGAGGGGTTTTCCATGGACAGGGGTTGGTCCGTGTTGTAGTCGAAGGCCTGCAGACAGATCTGGTATTCCCCTTCGGGCAGGAGACCCGTTCGGAGGTCCGTTTCGTTCGTTCCGTTCAACTCGACATCCGACCCACCGTTCGCGAGGAAGGGCTGTAGGTCGGCTCCGGACAACTGGTTCACCCCGGGATCCACCATCAATGGTGGTGCATTCCAACGACTTTGCGGAGGAACACCCACCGAGACCAACCCGTCCATGGTCCGGATGTAGCCCGTCAGGTAGACCTGGTACGTGGGTGCCCCGGCAGCGAGGTTGTTGATCCGGATGAAGACCTGGTTCGGGTCCGTGAAGTAGTCCACATAGCTGGCGCTATACGGCGGATTCACCTGCACGTTGATCGTGAGCTGGTTCTGCCCGAACGTCACCGCAGCGATCAGCACGAAGGCGAGCGCACACACAGGATGAAGCATCGACCGGTCGCTCATATTTTCTCGGCTTTCGGTTGGAATACGAATACATAACCCCCCAGGAACCGCACTTCGGTGAACTGTGTGTTCGCCGCGAACGAGGTGCTGTTCTGTAGCACGTTCACGCTCAGTTGGAACCTGTGCATGGGGGAGTAGCGGTATTGGATGGATCCCGTTCCATTGATCGTGGTCCCCGACGACTCTCCGTTCTGGAGCGCTTTGTTCCACGTTGCGGAAAGGGAGGTCACCACCTTGTCCTCTGCGAACTGCTTCGAGATCCCCAGCGTAGGACCGATGAGGATGTTCTCCCCGAAGCTGGTGTTGTTGCGGCTGAAGTTCAAACCACCGCTCATGGAAAGGTTTCCCCGAAGGCGGGTGTGGCTCAGGTAGAAGTTGCCATAGAGCACATCGTTCTCCGAAGAAGAGAAAGTGCCGTACGGGTTGAGGTCCTGTAGTTGCTGCAAGCCAACGGCCAGGGATACGGCCAGGGTGCGCACCTTGTTGGTCCTTGAGAAATGCTGGCTCACCGAGTAGGCCCTGTTCACCTGCGCCACGCGGAACGTATCGACCACCGCGCGCAAACCGGCTTCCTGGGTTATGCCATAGTTGGAGAAGTTCAGGTCGATCCCGTACGAAGCGGAAGGGTTGTATGAGATGTTCGCAGACCCGATGCTGCGGATGGAGGTATAGCTCTTGCGCTTGTAGAGGTTGTCCTGTTGCCGACCGATGCTTCCGCTGAGCCGCAATTTGCTCTTCATCAAACGGACGCTGGGGTCCAGCGTGATCGCACGCAGGTCGCTTTGTTGGTAGAAGGCACCGAGTGAGCGATAGTCCGGGTCCACTTGTTTGTACTGCGCGCGAAGGCTGAAGTAACGGCCGTTGTAACCGACCGAGGTATTGCCTGCGAAAAGCGCCTTGGCGCCGGCCCTTGGGTTGAAGATCCCGGTGACGAACGTTGGCAGTTCCACGTCCGTTAGTGCGGGCCGCCGGATATCCTCGTTGAGCACCGTGGTGCCCAGGTCGAGCATCCAGGTCACGCGTTTCGAGATGGTGATCCGGGAACTAAGACCGAGTGCCACGTTCTCTTTCGGGGCTACGTTGGAACTTTTGCCGATATCGGGAATGGAAGTGGTGTCGTCCGCCGCGCGGAAGAACATCAGGTCAACGAAATTGCGCGGGTTGCCAGCGCCGATCTTAACGCCGAAGCCGGTCCGGCGGTAGGCCGTGGTCGGTGTGATGGAAGCCAGTGTATCCTGCGCAACGGGCTTCTTGAAACGGCCATAGAAGGCCGCGAACCGGAAGCCCTTCGGTTCCAGTTCCACCCCAGCGCCGAAGAACTGCAGGCCCGAAAGTGTGTATGGATTGAACCGCATGCTGCGGTAGCCGACATGGAACCGCGCCCACTTGTAATAGGGGCTCAGTCCGTAACGGTTGAAGGGCTGGGTATAGGAGCGTTGCTGGGAGCTGAGGGTGAAACTGAACGGCGCCTGCACGCCGTAGATGCTCAGTGTCAATGCACCATTGGCGCTCCACCAGAAGGGTTGGTTGCGGGGTGAACCATCACCACTGTAGAAATAGGGACCACCCAAAAGGGAAAGGCTTCCGTTCATGCGAACGGGTTTGGTCTTGCCAATTTGTGCGAGGTCCTGGCCTTTTGCCGTATTCGTTCCGAGCGTGATGAGCAGCACGAGTACGGCTGCCCAAGGGCGCCAGTACTTCCGCAGTGCCGTACCGTTCGAAAGGGTCGATGGTGCTCGCATCATGGTCCCGGACCATTGGACCAAAGGAACCGGAAGCTCAGGGAGCGGGCAATACCCACTTAGTGTTAGCCCGGCATGGGGCTGTCCCTACTTATCGGGATGCGTTGGGATACACCTTGCGGATCGCTTCCATGCGCGAAGAGACCTGTAGCTTCCCATAGATATTGCGCACATGTTTGCGTACGGTCTCGGTGCTGATCTCGGCCTTGGCCGCGATCTCCTTGTACATAAGGCCGTTGGCCAGTTGGTCCAGTACGTTCTTCTCCCGCTCGGTCAACGCGTGGTCCTGGATCCGAACCTGCACATCGCGTTGGAAGCTGGCCACCACCAACCGTGCTATGGAAGGGGCCATGGGTGACCCACCGGCATGGATGTCCAGGATGGCCGCATGCAATTGCTCGGGTTCTTCATTCTTGACGAGATAACCCGTTGCCCCGGCACAAAGGGCTTGGAAGATGTAGGCGGGGTTCTCGAACACGGTGAGCACGAGGAACTGGACCGATGGCCGGGTAGGCTTGGCCTCGCGGATGCAATCGATCCCGTTCTTGCCGGGCAGGTTGATGTCCATCAGCACCACATCCACCTCCATGGATGGAAAGGCTTCGGTGAAGTCCTCTGCATTCGGGAAGCAATTCACCACCTGAAGGCGAGGGGCGCGCTCCAATCCACTGCGCAAAAGCTCACGTATCTCCTTATCGTCCTCCACGAGGGCGACACGAACGGGTCGTGGCTCCATGCCACTAAGCTAGTAGGAAGTGCGTATTCCGGCGAACACCGGGCCGGCCACGATGACCCGGGTACCGGTCGCTTGGTCAGATCGAATGTCCAGATCCCCCCCCAAAGCGGTCGCCCGAATGCGCATATTGCGAAGACCACGGCCGCAGTCCAGCGAAGCGTCGCTGTCGAATCCGGTGCCATTGTCCGATATGATGAGCCGGAAGCGCTCCTTGCCGATGTGCAGGTGTACTGCCAGCCGCGTGGCTTGGGAGTGCTTCATGGCATTGTGGATGGCTTCCTTGATGATGCAGCGCACATCATTGCACCAGGACGGACCGAGAGCAGGACGCGGATCGGAGGATCGGAACCGTACGCCGTAGCCTATCCCTGTCTCTTGGAGCATGGACCTTACCAACGTGCGGAGCAGCTCGGTCGGCGCCATTTCCGGGTCCCGTTCCGGAGCGAGCGACCAGACGATGTTGTTCATGGAGCGGCCGATGGTGCGGGACAATTTCCCAACGCGTTCCATCAGCTCCAGAGCGGTGGATGGGCCGGGTCCCACGTGGTCCTTGAGTTGTTCCACCAACAAGGTCAATCGGGTCAGATCAGCACCCACATCATCGTGGAGGTCGCGCGCGATGCTGGCGCGCAACACTGTCATAGCGGCCCCCTGTGCGAGGCCATCCGGAAGATGCCCTGCCGGGATGCGCGTTCGGTGCTGAGCACGTTTGGTCCTGTCCAGTGTCGGCGTAACAACACGCCGTGCCGATAGGTGATCAGGTGGAATGATGGCCATGCGTACTGCTGGCGAAGCAAGACACACGATATGCACCGGTCCAGTAAGAATGCGACATTCCCCATAAAGGGGGACTCATTGATGTCCGAGGCTCAGGTCCACCATCGGCCGGATCAGGTTCACGAAGCTCTTCGGTGCATCGCCCAGGTAGTAGGCGAGGTCGCGGAGCAAATGGCTCTCGTCATAGTACCCGCAAGCCAAGGCCACATCAAGGTCCAAGGTGCGTGTCCGCTGCATGATCGCATAGGCGTGATTGAAGCGGACCACGGAGGAGAAGGCTTTGGGTGAAAGGCCGAGTTCGGTCACGGCCTTTCGCTCCAGTTGGCGCACGGACATGTTCGCGATACCTGCCAGTTCGGTCACGGGCGCCATACCCTTGGTGGCGCGCACATGGTCTTCTACACGCTGCATCACGGTAGGTTCCGGAGTATGCACCTTCTCCACGCGCTTCAAAAGGAAAGCCTCCAAACACTGTAGCCTGCGTTCGGGGTCATCGATTGATCGCAGGTCATGATAAAGAACTTCGGCCTGGTCACCAAGGACCTCCTTTGGAACGACCATGCGTCCGTTGAAGCGACCCACAGGAACCCCGAACAGACGGTGGAAGCCACTGGGGTAGAAGTTCGCCATCATGGCACGCACGGGACCATCACTGGTCGCAATGATCCCTTGCCCGGGTGGCACATGCCCGCAGAAACCATCATGCCAGGGAACGGATGCCCCGGTACTGTCGAAATACTGTGGTTCGCCATCGAAGATCAGGGACAGTTTGACGTAGCTGTCGGGTGCCAGTCGCTCCGGAGGCAAGGGGAAAGCGAAATAGACATAGGCCATCCGGTGTACATAGGCGTCCAACGGTGCCGAGGGCAGGAGCTCGCGATATCCTTCGATCATGTGCTGAGGTTGAGGCGAAGATCAAGTTGTGCGCCGTGTGGTACAAGTTCGGCGATCGTTAGTATTGCGCCCAAGCGCTCGGCACGTGCGCGCATATTGCGTAAGCCGTTGCCATCGCGCCCGACCTTTTCCGGGTCGAAGCCCGAGCCATTGTCGGCCACCATCAGGTGGAAGCCGTGCGTGGAGGTATTCAAATGAACGCTGATGCGTGAGGCTTGTGCGTACTTCAGTGCATTGTTCATGGCTTCCTTCAACACCAGGAAGATGTTGCGCTTGGTGGCCGGGTCGATCGGGGCGTCCGGGCCCGAATGGGCGAAGTGCAGGTCGGCTTCCAGACCGGTGCCCTCCAAGACTCTTTGCGTATACATCCGTGCATGGTAGATGAGTCCTTGCCAGGTATCCTGTTCGGGGTCCACGGACCATACGATGTCCTTCAGCGCGCCGCCTGCTTCACGGCTCAAGCGGGCCAGCCGATCGAGAATCGGTACTACTTGATCGGAACCATCTGCGATCCGTCGTTTCGCCTCACTGCCGAGCATCGCGATCTTGGTGAGGTCGCTGCCCAATTCGTCATGTATGTCGCGTGCGATGCGTGTGCGAACAGCTTCAGCTTCCAACGCTTTCTCGCTCGCGAGCAACTGGCCCTGTGCACTGAGGATCGCAGCATTGCTCCGGCGCAACAGGCGAGCCCTGCTCCAGAATGCAAAGACCGTTACGAGAAGGAGAAGACCACCAAGCGCGAAGAAGTTGCGTCGTGCTTTTTCCGATGCGATCTGGCGGTCGTGCCGGATCTGTTGCACGCGCACCTGTTCTGCGTTGGCCAAGCTATCCATGAGTTGCTCGCGTTGGAATTCGAACAGGAGGATCTCGTCCTGCCCGTCCATTTGCGAAACGCTGTCCTTCAATGCCGCCCATCGTATGGTCATCGCCAATGCCTCTGCCGTGCGGCCTTGTTCGCGGTAGAGATCCTTGAGCAGTTCGGTTGCCCGTACCATTGACCCTTCGTCACCAAGTTCACGCGCTACACCCACATCGTGGTTCACCTCGGCAAGCCGCAGTCCTTCAAGGAAGTCGCGTTCCGCTGCATGTTGATCGCCCAACGCGAGCTCTCCGATGCCCCTGAGCACTATGCATCCACAGCGTGCGGTCTGATCGTCCATTTCAGCGGCGATAGTGGCACATTCGCTGGCGGCCGCAAGACCATGGGTGTGGTCACCGATGGCATAGTAGGAGCGCGCCATGGGGGCAAGCACGGGTAGCTGGTCCCACGGGTTATCGGAATGGCGGGCCAAGGCCAAGCTGGCTTGAAGGAGTTGCATCGCATCAGTATGCCGCCCTTCCGCCGTGCGGATCGTCGCGCGGGTCAAAAGCACAGCAGAACTGTCGGCCGGTGAACTTGCCACGCAGGAGTCCAGATACGCCTCGGCGACAGGAAATTGGTGCTGTTCGATGTGTGCCGAAGCTAGATGCACCAACGCTTGGTCGATCACATGCGCGTGCTTCAGGGCGCGTCCCAAGCGCAGCTCTTCCTGGAAGAAACCGATGGACCGGTCAGGCCTGCCCACGGCCTTGTGCAATACACCGAGGGCATCGTAGGTCTCGGCCATCGCATGGCGTTCATTGTTCACTTGGAAGTCGGCCAATGCAGCCCTTAACGAACCCAGGGCCAATGGGATGTTCCGGGCGAACTTGGCGTGGTAGCCCGTGAAGAAATGGTAGGCACCGCGCGCATGACGGGCCCTTCTTCGGATGGCGCTGTCCGGGCTTTCCAGTAGCTCGGCGGATAGGCTGTCCATCCGAGCCAGGAAAGGCAGTGCATTATCGGAGGTATACCACGACTCACACACCATGATGAGCATGTCCAGCTGGGTTGTGTCGTGGATCGACCGGTCCAGCAGCGGCATGATGGAATCCAGGCGTTCCGGTGACTCTTGCGGGAGGGCCTGAAAGAATGGAGCCACCACCAGCATGCACGGCAACAACCACCTCAAAAGCAGTTGCGACACTCTGATACGCAGCGTACAGTGGTTGGCCATGGACCTCTAGCTTCCGGGTGTAAGGTGGGGAGCACTTTCGGACGGGCCAATACCACGTTGGTGTAACGGCGCTTGGAGGTTCTTTTCGTGATGGTCAAGGTAAAATGGAGGCATGTTCGTTCACCTCTGTGGGAAGCGATCGAAGCCTCGGAAACATTTTACACTCAAAATGTTTCCAGTGTATTTGAGAACAATACATTTGCACCCCGAAAGATGGCCAACGAGAAAGCAGGACCTGTCGACCAGCCCGGTTTGGAGCCCACCGATGCGCGTTGGCAGCGCATTGTGGAGGAGGCCTCACGGATCTTCTGGAAGCTCGGCATCAAGAGCGTGACCATGGACGATGTGGCCACCCGGTTGGGCATCTCCAAGAAGACGCTGTACCAGTACGTGAGCGACAAGAACGATCTGGTGGACAAGATCCTGAAGCATGTCAGCACATGTTACAAATGCGATATCGATGCGGTGCGCGCCCGGGAGAAGCAGAACGCGATAGACGAACTGTACGCCATCACTACCACGGTATCGGGGCAGATGCAGGACATCCACCCCTCCATCCATTTCGATCTGGAGAAGTACCATCCGGAGGCCTTCCGTAACATGCTCACCAACAAGCGCAAGGAGATCTTCGAGTGCATGACGGAGAACATGACGCGTGGCATTGCTGAAGGCCTGTACCGTGACGACCTGAACATCCCGATGATCGCGACGATCTACATCGCGCGCTTCGACATGGTGTTCGATGGGGCGCTGTTCCCGCCGGAGAAGTTCAGCATGAACGAACTGCATTGGGAGATCTTCCGCTACCACGTGCGGGGCATCGCCAGCAAGAAAGGATTGGACTACCTGGAAAAGAAGTTGACCAAGGAACGCGTGAACGCATGAGGAACATTTGGACCATAACAGGTATTGCGCTCGCGCTGTCGGTGAGCGCGCAAGGGCCCATCAGCTTGACCCTGCAGCAGGCCATGGACCTGGCCGCCAAGCAGAGCTACAGCGTGCAGGCCAGTGTGTTGGAAGCCGAAAAGGCCCGCAGCAAGGTGAAGGAGATCACCGCCATCGGCCTGCCGCAGATCAACGGTGAGGTGGCGCTGAACAACTACATCGACGTGCCCACGCAGCTGATCCCGAACTTCTTCACACCCGGGCAGGGCCCCGAGTTCATCGCCGCGCAGTTCGGCCTGCCTTGGAACGCGAGCGGTGGCCTTACCCTATCGCAACTGCTTTTCGATGGCAGCTACCTGATCGGCCTGAAGGCCACGCGCACTTTGGAAACACAAAGCATGCAGGACCTACAGAAGGCCGAAGTGGATGCACGCAACCAAACGGCCAAGGCGTACTGTGGCGTGCTGGCTGCGGAAGAGGGTGCCCGCCTTGCTGCGGAAGGCATTCCCTTGTTGGAGAAGAGCCTCCGCGAAGCTGACGCAACACGCGAAGCCGGGTTCCTGGAGACCACCGATGTGGATCGCTTGACCATCCAACTGGAACAGGCCCAAGCACAAGAACGCAGCTTCCGGAAACAGGCGGAGATCGCCAAGGCGTTGCTCGCACTGGCCTTGGGAGTCTCACAAGGAACACCCTTGACGCTGACCGACGACCTCGCGACGATACTGAACAACCCGGAGGAAACGGCGTTGAGCGAACAGTCCTTCGACCCCAACAGCCACATCGAGCAACAGTATGCCGTCAACTTGGTGCAATTGCAGGACCTCAACCGACGTAACGAGCGCTCCAAGGCCATGCCATCGCTCGGTGGATTCCTCAGCCATTCACAAGTGTGGAATGGCCCTTCGTTCGATCCGGGCGGCAAGTATCCGTTCTACCCGACCACGCTTTGGGGGGTTAAAGTGACCGTACCCATCTTCTCCAGCGGCTCGCGCTCCAACCGTGTGAAACAGGCCGAACTGGCACTGGCCCAGACCGAAGTGAACCGCACCGCCACCGAGCAGCGCTTGACGGCGATGGCCGACCAAGGGCGTAACCAGGTGCGCACCGCGTACGACAACTTCCGCACACAGGAGCGTGGCCTCGCATTGGCCAAGAACATCCTGGACCGCACCAGCATCAAGTTCACCAATGGTGCTGCGGCCAGCTTCGAATACACCCAGGAGCAGAGCAACTACCTGATCGCCCAACAGATGTACGTGCAACGCATGTACGAACTGCTCACCGCCCGCGCCGATCTGCGCAAAGCACTCGACCTCTACTAGACACCACATACCGGACCTCGTGATGAAGAACTTTTTCCTGTACGCCGCCACCGCCGCAATGCTCGTAGCATGTGGAGGTAAGCCCGAAGGTGATGTGGCCACCAAACACGCCGACCTGGACCGTTTGAAAGAACGCTACAAGGCCACGGCCGATAGCATCAAGGCCATTGAGGAATGGCTTGTGGAACACGACACCACCATGCGCCGCAATCTTTCTGTGATCACCTCCGTCGCCGTGGCCGCAACACCGTTCACACACTTTGTGGATGTGCATGGCAACGTGCGCGCCGATAAGGCCGCAGCGCTCTTTTCCAATGGTGGTCGTGTGCGCAAGATCCATGTGGGACCAGGTGATCGTGTGGGGCAGGGCGACCTGATCATCACGATCGACAACAACCTGGCCGCAGAGCAGATCCAGCAGGCCGAAGCCGCCTACGAACTGGCGCGCACCGCCTTCGAAAAGCAACAGACGTTGTGGAACCAGAAGATCGGCAGCGAGATGCAGTTCCTCCAGGCCAAGAGCCAGAAGGAGCAGGCGGAAGCGGGCCTCTCCGCCATGCGCGAGCAACAACGCCTTACCAACATCACAGCGCCGTTCGCGGGCACTGTGGACGACATCATGGTACGTGTGGGTGACATGACCAGTCCCATGCAGGCAGCAGCGCGAGTGGTGGACCTGTCCGGTGTCCAGCTCGAAGCCGATGTCCCCGAAAGCTACCTGCGCACGGTGCGTACAGGCGCACCGGTGAAGGTATCCTTCCCCTCGGTGAGCGATAGTACGCTCAATGCCAAGATCGATCACGTGGGTGAATACATCGACCCCAGCAACCGTACTTTCAAAGTGACCGTGCGTGTGCCACAAGGCGAGAAGATGATGCGTCCGAACCTGCTCAGTGACATCAGCATCCAGGACTACCACAGCGATAGCGCACTGGTGGTGCCGAGCCGCGCAGTGCTACAGGATGTGAAGGGCAACAATTACATCTTCGTATTGGACCGCACCAAAGGTGAAGAGGCCCAAGCCCGCAAGGTGATGGTGAAGCGCGTGAGCGAATACCGCGGATCCCTCAGCATCATGCCGGTCGACGCCGGGGCGTTGAAGGGCGGCGAGCGCATCGTGGATGAAGGTGCCAAGAACGTCACCGACGGCCTCACCGTGCGTATCGCCAACAATTGATCTCCCGCACCATGCACGGAAAAGACGACATCGAAAAAGATCTGCACGGACCGGAGCGTGAGTTCGGGATCACCACCTGGGCGGTGAACAACCGCACCACCGTGATCGTGCTCACCTTCCTGATCTGTGTGTTGGGCATCAGGGCCTACATGGTGATGCCCAAGGTGAGTTTCCCCGACGTAGTAACGCCGGAAGTGTTCATCGCCACGCCATACAACAGCAGCTCGGTGGTGGACATCGAGAAGCTGATCACCAAGCCGATCGAGAAGGAGCTCAACACCATCACCGGTGTGGACGAGATCAAGAGCACGAGCGTGCCCAACTTCAGCTCCATCCACATCAAGTTCGATTACAGCGTAACGCCCACGGAGGCCTTGCGCAAGGTGAAGGATGCCGTGGACAAGGCGCGTGGCGACAGCAACTTCCCCACGGACCTGCCCTCCGAGCCGAACGTGTTCGAGATGAACTTCTCCGAGATGATCCCGGTGATGAACATCAACCTCAGCGGCGACTACCCCATGGAGCAGCTCCATGAGTACGCCAAGCATCTGGAGGACCGGATTGAAGACCTCAGCGAGATCAACAAAGTGGAGATCCGTGGTGTGCCGGAACGCGAAGTGAAGGTGAACGTGGACCTGGCCCAACTGGAATTGCTGCAGCTCAACTTCGATGATATCGCGAACGCGCTGCGCAGCGAGAATCTCACCATGAGCGGGGGCGACCTCCTCACCAAGGACCAACGCCGCAGCGTGCGCGTGATCGGCGAGTTCGTGGACATGGAGCAGATCCGCAACATCGTGGTGAAGAACGAAGGCCAGCGCGAAGTGCGTTTGCGCGATGTGGCCGATGTGACCTTCGGCTTCAAGGAACCCGAGAGCTTCGCCCGTGAATACGGCAAGAGCGTGGTGATGCTGGACGTGATCAAACGCGCCGGCGAGAACCTGCTCGATGCCAGCGACAAGATCAACGCCATCATTAAGGAGGACCATGGCACCGTCCTACCCAAGGACCTCAACATCTCGCTCACCAGCGACCAGAGCGATCAAACGCGTGTGAGCGTGGACGAGTTGATGAACCACATCGTGCTCGGTGTGATCCTGGTGGTTGGCGTATTGATGCTCTTCCTCGGCTTGCGCAACGCGCTGTTCGTAGGTCTCGCGATCCCGATGAGCATGTTCATCTCCTTCACCTTGCTCAACGCGTTCGGTGGAACGCTGAACATGATGGTGCTCTTCGCCCTGATCCTCGCGCTGGGGCGACTGGTCGATGACGGCATCGTGATCGTGGAGAACATCCACCGCCACATGACCAATGGCGAACCCGCATTGAAGGCCACACGCCTAGCGGTGGGTGAAGTGACCATGCCCATCATCGCCGCTACCACTGCCACGGTAATGGTCTTCGTGCCGTTGCTTTTCTGGCCGGGCATGATGGGTGAGTTCATGAAGTTCCTGCCCATCACCTTCATGATCGCCTTGGCCAGCTCGCTCTTCGTGGCCTTGGTGGTGAACCCTGCGTTGGCCTCCAAATTCATGAAGGTGGAAGAGGACCACATGCCTACGAAACTGATGTGGCGTACGGCGATCATCCTGGGTATCGTCGGTGCCATCGTCGGCGCCCTCGGTGCAGCGATGCAGAGCAAAGGCATCTTCGGCCTCGGTATGCTCACCATCTTCTTCGGGTTGATGGGGCCGGTGAACGAGAAGCTCCTGGTGCCCGCCTCGCATTGGTTCCAGTACAAATGGTTGCCCCGTCTGGAGGCCCGCTACGAACGCCTGTTGCGCTACGCGTTGGTGAAGCACCACCCGCGCACCTTCCTCTTCGGAACCTTCGGCCTGCTCGTTCTCGTGATCGTCGCGCTCATCGTCTTCCCGGTACCGAGCGTGTTCTTCCCCACGAACCAACCGCAGTTCATCAACGTGTTCATCGAGGCACCCATCGGTACGGACATCCTCAAAACGGACAGCGTGACCCGTCTGGTGGAAGCGCAAGTGATGAAGGTGGTGAACACCCCCGATTACATGGAGGTCCGCGAGGTGAAGGGCGAGAAGGGCGAAGTGACCGGTTCCGATACCGTGAACTTCCTGGTGAACTCCGTGATCGCCCAAGTGGGCGAGGGCACCAGCGACCCGGGCAGCCAGGAAGTGGAGCTGAGCGCAACGCCCCACAAAGCGCGGATCCAGATCAACTTCGTGAAGTTCGCCGACCGCCATGGCATCAATACCAATGATGTGCTCGCTCGCTTGCAGGCGAATGTGGCCGGCTACCCGGGGGTGGTCACCACCATCGCCAAGAACGCTGACGGTCCTCCGGTGGGCAAGCCCATCAACATCGAGATCCGCGGCAAGGAGATCGAAGGCTTGTTGGACGAGGCCGAGCGCGTGAAGAAGTTCATCGAGGACAAGAACGTTCCCGGTGTTGAGGCACTTCGCATCGACATCGACCGCGCGAAACCCGAGATGCCCATCGTTATCGATCGCGAGAAAGCACGCCGCCTGAACGTGAGCACCTATCAGGTCGCCGACGCCATCCGCACCGCGCTCTTCGGCAAGGAAGTGAGCACCTTCCGCATCGAAGGCGACGACGATGACTACGAGATCAACGTGCGCCTGAAGGATGAGTACCGCTATGACACTCAACGCATGATGGATATGCGGATCACCTTCCGCGACATGCTCACCGGCCAGATCCGCCAGGTGCCCATCAGTGCGGTGGCGAAAGAGGAGTACCGCACCACCTTCAGCGCCATCAAGCGCAAGGATCTGGATCGCGTGGTACAGGTCAGCAGCAACGTGATCGCGGGATACAACAACAACGAAGTGGTGCAGCAGATCAAGGACGAAATGGCCAGCGGCTTCAAGGCCGATGATCATTACGCCATGCGCTTCACCGGCGAACAGGAGGACCAAGCGAAGGACCAAGGCTTCCTGGGCATGGCCTTCCTGGTGGCCATTTTCGTAGTGTTCCTCATCATCGTGGCGCAGTTCAACAGCATCAGCTATCCGGTGATCGTGATGAGCACGGTTGTGTTCAGCACCATCGGGGTATTGCTCGGACTGGTCGTGTTCCGCATGGAATTCGTTGGGCTGATGACGACGCTCGGTATCATCTCGCTGATCGGTGTGGTGGTGAACAACGCGATCGTACTGATGGACTTCGCGCGCCTGCTCTTCGAGCGTGCGCAACGCAAGCTGGGATTGGACAAAGACACCATCATCCCGATCCACGAAAGCCGCGAAGCCTTGGTGGTGGCTGGTCACACCCGCTTGCGTCCCGTACTGCTCACGGCCATTACCGCCGTGCTGGGCCTGTTGCCTTTGGCGATCGGGCTCAACTTCAACTTCTTCAGTCTCTTCATGGAACTGGACCCACACATCCATATGGGTGGTGACAACGTGGTGTTCTGGGGCCCGCTCAGCTGGGCGGTGATCTTCGGCCTCATCTTCGCCACCTTCCTCACCCTGATCATGGTGCCGGTGATGTTGTTGATCGTGATGAAGATCAAGCACCGCAGGCAGTGGAAGCGAGAACTGCGCGCCCAAGCCGCCATTGATACCGCCGTTGACCTACCACGGAACAGCCTGCGGCCGGGGACGGCGTAGGTCGATATTGAACGGAACATTGTTGAACGCCCCTGGGTCCTTGGTCCGGGGGCGTTCGCTTTTTGGACCACGGTGTCCGGTTTTTCCACCATCCCGTTGTAATTCGAATGCGTATGTCCTTTCTATTTCAGGATGCACTCCATGGCCTGTTCGGATACATTCGCGGCGCTCCATAATTGAACCGTACCAGCATGCTCTCTTTAACTCTCCGCCACCTCGCACTTCTGATCTGCACCACGCTTGTAGCAGGTAGCGTTCGGCCCCAAGGCTATACCACACAGCTGATCTCGCACACCACGTTCGACATGATCACCGGCGATCTGGACAGCGATGGTGACCTGGATATCATCAGTGGTGGCCAACGGAACCTGGTCTGGAATGAGAACCAAGGCGATGGCACCTTCGTGAGCCGCACCATCAGCCTGGATCCGCAGGAAGTACAGACCCTGGTGATGACAGACCTTGATGCCGACGGCCATCAGGATCTGGTGATCGCGGACATGGCCGCGAGCAGCATCCTTTACTACCGCAACAACGGCGACAACACCTTCGACCGGTTCTTCCTGCACACGGTTTCGGGAGGTACATCGGGGATCGCCGTAGCGGACATCGATGGCGATGGTGATCAGGACATCGCGTGTGCTGCGTTCACCCAGAACAAGGTCTATTGGTTGCGGAACAACGGAGGCTTCGCATTCACCCCGATCGATGTGGCAACAGGGCTCACCGGTGTGGCGCACGTGCTGGCCAACGACTACGACAATGATGGTGACGTGGATATCACTGCGGCGGTGCAAACAGCAGGTGCCATCCGACTTTTCCGGAACAATGGGAGCGAGGTCTTCACCAACGAATTGCTGGCCACGTTGGCCACTCCCCGCACGATCGTGAACGACGATATCGATCAGGATGGTGACACGGATATCCTCTATGCCAGTGGGGGCGGCACAGGCTGGTTCCGGAATACGGCCGGAGTGTTCACCCAACAAGTGGTCTTTGCCAGTGGTGTCGGTCGCGGAGTGGGAGCGGGCGATATGAACGGCGATGGCTACAAGGACCTGCTTGCTACCAACTATGATGAGGATGACATGTTCTGGCGTGGGTACAGTGCGACCGGTCAGTTCCAAGGTGCCGGTGGAACGTTCGATACCGACTTCGACTACGCCTCGATGATCATGGCGGCGGACGTGAACGGCGATGGACTGATGGATGCCGTGTGCGGTGCAAGTTTCGACATCCGGGTGTACATTAATGGGGGTGCTGGCCTCTTCACCAAACAACCGTTGAACCGTTACTTGGGCGATGCACGTGGGATCTGCAACGGCGATTTCGACAACGATGGCGATCAGGACATCATGGCCATCGGCGGTTTCTACATGGATTGGTATGTGAACGATGGAACGGGCCACTTCGAAGCTAGGGTCCTGCGCGAAGGGCTTTCCCGCATCCAGGTGAGTGCCGGCATCTATCTGGCAACGGCCGACTTGGACAGCGATGGCGATGATGATGCGGTCTTTACGGAGCGCAGTGGCGATAAATTGGGATGGATAGAGAATTTGGGTGGGGGCAACTTCGCCAAGCGCGCGATCAGTTTCTTGGAGGATGCCTACGGCTGCGATCCGGTGGATTTTGACGGGGACGGTGACATGGATGTCGTGGCCTCCAACCTCAATGGCGGATCCATCTACTGGTATGAGAACAACGGGGCACAGGTCTTCGCGCAACGGACAGTGAACACCACATACCGCACACCGTACGAAGTGCGTGCCTTGGATTACGATAGCGATGGTGACATGGATGTGTTGAGCGCTTCCTATTCCAGTTTGCAGGTCATTGGCAAAGTGTTGATCCACCGCAACCAGGGCAACGGCACGTTCCAAGTGTTGGAGATCGATGCATCGGCTCCCAACACCACATCGGTGCGGTGGGTCGATCTGGACAGTGATGGTGATATGGATATCCTGGCGACCATGGCCGATAGTGATCGCGTGAACTGGTATGAGAACAGCGGCGCGTCCGTTCCTTCCTTCACCGAACATGTGCTGGCGTATGGGGTCCGTTTCGCCACCTACGCGGCCGCCGCCGATCTGGATGGTGACGGCGACATCGATGTTGCCACGTCTGCGCTGACGGATCGCAGTACGGATTGGTTCGAGAATGACGGTGACCAGGTCTTCACACGGCACAAGCTCGCCCGCAACATCTTCAATCCGCAGTTCATCGGCATCGGTGATATCGACGCGGATGGCACGCCGGAGATCTATTCCACCTGTGCCGAAACTGAAGCGGTGCACCTCTACCGCCGCACGGGGATCGTCAACGAACAAGTGGTGGGCCCTGCACCTGTGGCGTGCCACGATCTCTTCATCAGTGAACTAGTACACCAGCCGGGCGATGTAGCATTGGCTTTGGAGATCTACAACCCGCGTTCCGTTCCTGTCGACTTGACCGGATATGCATTGCGCTTCTATCCGAACGGGACATACACCTACGATGCTTCCATGCTAACGGGTATCATACCGGCCGGTGGAACGCATGTGGTGGTAGCACCCAACTTCGTCACGGACATCGATACGTATGCGGACCAGATCACCAACATCTGATTCGAAGGATCCGACGCGATCGTGTTGGTGAATGGGGACACACCGATCGACATTATCGGCAAAGTAGGAGAGTACTTCGAGGATGGTGATTACTGGTACAACAATGGCGTTGGTACGTTCAACATGGTGCTCGTGCGCAAGCCGGGGATCGATCATGGCGATGTCAACGGTACCGATGCGTACTTGCCGGATGTGGAATGGCTCGCCTACGACGAAACGGATTACACGCACCTCGGGGCGCACGAAGCACCTTGCGCGAGCATCTGCACACCGTCTGTTTCCATCGCGGCCACATCATCCGAGATCTGCGCAGGAGAAACCGTCGTGGTAAACGCAACATCTGAGAATGGTGGTGAGGCACCCACGTATGAATGGACGCTGAACGGTGATGTGGTCGGCACTGGTTCTGCGACATTGACAACACCGGTGCTTTCCGCGAACGCAGTGATCAACTGCAGCATAGTAAGCAACGCGGCATGCGCACCCTCTTCAGCGGTCCAGGGCAATACCGTATTGATCTCGGTGGTACCAGCGCCGGCACCCGTGGCAAGTAGAACAGGCAATGTGCTATCGGCCAGTCCGGTGCCCAACGCCACGTACCAATGGTACTTGGACGGAGACGAAATTCCCGGTGCGACAACTGCCATGCACACGGCCACCTTGGCCGGCGAGTATACGGTGACCAGCATTGTGGATGGTTGTGCGTCCGAGCCATCCAACGTGGTGGAGTTCGATCTGTCCACCCGTCTGATCGAGCAGGATCACAGCAGTTTTGCACTCTACCCGAACCCGACAGATGGACCGCTGACGATCAACACTACGGGCAATGTGGAACGCATCCAAGTATGGAATGCGTTGGGCGAAAAGCTGTTGGATGTGCGACAAGCACAACTTGACCTGCGCGGCTATGCGGCCGGGTTGTATCGGGTCAGTGTGCTGGTGGATGGGCAAGAGCACGTTCGGACCATCGTGGTGCGATAGGGCCGGGCATTTGCCCCGTTTGCGGTCTATGGATCGCATCCGTGGTTGATATCCCGTGTAAGAGGTGCCGCGTTTGCGAACGTGGTGGCTGGTAAGTTCGCAGCATGGTCCACCGATCTATTGTTCGCGCACTGAGCATCGCTGTTGTGATGCTCCTTAGCGAAGTGGTGTGTGGCCAAACCACGTCAACACTATCGGGAACGGTCGTCGATGCCACCACCTCCGCACCACTCTCCGGAGCGACCGTGCAGGTCTTCGTGAGCGACACCAGCTACGGCACCAGCAGCGATGAGCAAGGCCGTTTCCGTTTTGTGGAACTGCCTACGGGCATCCATCGCGTACGCGCGAGTTATGTGGGCTACAAGGCAGCGGAACTGCCGGAGGTGTGGGTGCGCAGCGGCAAGGAGGAAAGAGTAGAGCTCGCGTTGGCATCGGGCGCAGAGGAGTTGGGCGAAGTGTTGATCCGCGTGGCCGTGCCGAAGCGCATGGACGCCATCGGCACACAATTGCTCACGCAGGAACAGACCTTGCGCTACCCGGCCACCTTCTTCGATCCGGCGCGGTTGGCGATGAGCTACGCGGGCGTGGCGAGCACCAATGACCAAGCGAACCATTTCAGTGTGCGCGGCAACGGACCGGCGAGCAATGCCTGGCTGTTGGAAGGGGCGGAGATCGTGACACCGAACCACTTGACCAACGCGGGCACACAAAGCGATCTGCCCACACTGACCGGCGGCGGCACCACGATCCTGAGCGCACAGATGCTGGGCACCTCGCGCCTGCTCATGGGCAGCATGGCGGCACCGTACGGCAACGCGCTGGGCGGCATCATGGATCTTCAGTTGCGACCGGGTAGCACCGCACGGCGCGGCTTTACGGTGCAGGCCGGCCTCATCGGCATCGACCTCAGTGCTGAAGGGCCCTTCAAGAAGGATGGGCGTGGATCCTACCTCGTGAACTACCGCTATTCAACCTTGGGTCTGCTGGGTGCCATGGGCGTGGAGCTGGGCGACGAAGCCATCACCTTCCAGGACTTATCGTTCAATGTATCGCTGCCGATCAAGGAACGGAGCGTGCTCACGGTCTTCGGCATGGGTGGCACCAGCAGCAACCGCTTCGATGCGAAGGACAGCACCGAATGGGAGTACGACAAGGACAGCCAGAACATCGACTACACGGCGAAGGTGGGCGCGGTGGGCCTCACCTTCAAGCGCCGGATGGGTGAGCGCACGACCTGGAACACCACGGCGGTGATCTCCGAGAACGACCAGGAGCGGACGTTGGAAGAACAAGTCTATTTCCGTGGACGCTACCTCGGAACGAACTTGGATACATCTGTTTTGCGGGAACGGAAGCTCTCCGTCATCACACAACTGCGAACAGCGATTGGTGCACGGGCGGCATTGCATGGTGGCATCAGCGGAATGGAGCGCACGGTGGAGAAGCATGTTTTCCTGCTTGATGAAACCACCATGGGTTGGTTGCTGCGACCATTCGCACGCTTGGAGTACAGCCTTACCGAACACCTGCACATGGACATCGGTGTGGCCTATGCGCACTGGACAGGGAACGGATCCGGTTGCATAGAACCACGGCTTTCGTTGCGCATGGAACTCGGCGATCGGGACCAACTGGCCTTTGCCGCTGGGCAGCGTAGCCAATTGCCGGCCGTGCAGAATTACGCGGCCACAACACTGTGGTACGACAGCCCAGCGGCTCAACCCACGGATAACATGAAGCTTGTCTTGCTCCGTGCGCAGGATCTTGAACTGGCTTACAACCACGCGTTCCGTCCATACCTGCGGTTGAAGGCAGCGGCCTTCGTGCAGCAACTAACCAATGTTCCGGTGGGCACACCGTTCGAGGCGTTCCCCAATGGCGGCAGGTACAGCTTGGCGAACGAATGGGACGAGGTCTACTACCAGCCGCTGGTGTCCAAGGGGAAGGCGCTCAACGCCGGTGGCCAGATCTCCTTGGAGCGGACGGTACACCACGACATCTTCTATCAGTTGAATGCCACGGTATTCAACGCGACGTACACGGATGATATCGGCAAGACCTACGACAGCCGTTGGAACACGGGTATGATGGGGAACGCGGTCGTGGGCAAGGAGTTCGTGAAACAGAAGGAGGATCGGAAGCGGACCTGGGGCGTGAACGGTCGCGTGAACGGAACGGGAGGGCAGCGGTACACACCAAGCCGCACGTACGCCGGCGAGGTTCTGCAGCCTTACTCCGCCCAATACAACAGCACCTATCGGGTGGATATCCGCATCTACCTGAAGCGCGAGCGCAACCACCATACCGGCATGTGGTCCCTGGATCTTTTGAACCTGACCAACGCCAAGAACGAGGCATATCGTTACTTCGACGACCGGAAAGGCGAGATGGTCACCAAGTACCAGCTCGGCCTGATACCGAACCTGAGCTACCGGATCGAATTCTGATACCCGATGAAAAGACTGATCAACATCCTCTGCGCGCTGGTCTTCGCCGCCTTCGCGTTCGTGAACCTGAACGATAGTGATGCCATCCTCTGGGTGGCCGCATACGGTGCGGTGATGCTGCTGTTCGCCCTGGCGGTGTTCGGTCGTGCGGATCGGCGGATCAGTGGCTGGCTCTGCATCGCGTTCGCGATCTGGGCGCTCGTACTCTCGCCCAACATGGTGGACTGGATCGAAGCCGACATGCCCTCGCTCATGGATGAGATGCAGGCATCGCAGCCACACATCGAGGTGGTTCGGGAGTTCCTCGGGCTGTGCATCGCGGTGTTCGCGCTCATCTTCCTCACCTTCTCCACACCCAAGGAAGCGCGGATCGGGTAGGCGTGTAGTCGGGGCAGGCTCCCAGCACCAGCGTGTTGATGGATCTTTCCTATCACGGCATCCGCTCTGTATGGTGGCCGCTTACTTTGCTTTTGTCCACCGATGCGCACCAACGTCTTCCGCCTCAGCGGCCCATTGATCGCGCTCGTGGTCTATTTGCTGCTGCGGCACATCGGCACGGCGGAAGCCGGCATGGCGGGCATCGTAGCCTGGATGGCGATCTGGTGGATCAGCGAAGCGGTGCCATTGGCGGTGACTTCCTTGTTGCCGTTGGTGTTGTTCCCGATCCTCGGCATCGACACGGTTTCCGGCACGGCGGTGAACTATGGCAAGGAGATCATCTTCCTCTTTCTCGGTGGGTTCCTGTTGGCCTTAGCCATGGAACGCGCGCAGTTGCATCGCCGTATCGCGTTGCGCATCATCGATCATGTGGGGGGCACAGGACCGCGCTTGGTGGGTGGAATGATGATCGCCTCCGCGTTACTGAGCATGTGGATGAACAGCACCAGTTGCGTGTTGGTAATGTTGCCCATCGCGCTCAGCCTGTTGGATGGTGATGGCGATCCCGCACTGCGCAAGAAGTTGACCGTTCCTTTGTTGCTCGCCGTCTCTTTCGGGGCAACGATCGGTGGCATGGCAACACCCGTGGGCACTCCGCCGAACCTGGTCTTGCTGGAGATGTGGCGCGATCGTTATCCGGATCGACCACCCATCGGTTTCGGGCAATGGATGGCGTTCGGAGTGCCGTTGATGGTGGTGTACCTCAGCATTGCCTGGCTGCTCATCACCAAGGTCATCTTCATGGTGCCTTCTACGCATTTGAGTTCCCCTGTTGAAGTGCGTGATCGATTGAAAGCACTCGGTCACGTCTCCATCGCGGAATGGTGGGCCGCCATCATCTTCGGGATCACGGCACTGCTGTGGGTCACCGGCGATGACATTGCCTTCAGCGACACCTTCACCTTGCACGGCTGGCGGTACTGGACCGGTTTCAAAGCACTTACTGATGGTGGAGTGGCTCTGTTCGGCGCGTTGCTGCTCTTCCTGATCCCTGTTCCACGGATGGTCGATGATGCTCCAGGATCGCATGACGAAGAAGGCAAGCAACCCTTCACCTTGCTCACCTGGAAGTATGCCGAAGCCAATGTGCCGTGGGGCATCCTCCTCTTGTTCGGTGGCGGCTTTGCCCTGGCGCATGGGATCGACAAGTCGGGTCTTGCCGTTCAAATGGTGGCGGGCATGCAGAACCTGAAGGACCTTCCGCACGGGGTATTGATCGCGGCCGTTTCCGGGATGGTCTGTGTCCTTAGCGAACTCGGCAGCAACACCGCTGTGGCCAGTCTTTCACTCCCCATTTTGGCGCAAAGTGCCGAAGCATGGGGCATTGATCCGGAGGCCGTTCTAGTCCCCGCCACCCTGGCCGCCACCTTGGGGTTCGCCCTGCCCGTCGCCTCGCCCATGCAGGCCATCGTTTTCGGTTCCGGGCGCATCCCGGTCCGGGAAATGGTCCGGGTGGGTGTGTGGATGGACCTCGTTGGGATACTGTTGCTGACGTTATTATTCGGCTGGTGATCAGGAAGATACATTCGTTCCGGGTGGGATTTGACCCGGTCCCGGCCGTCCAGAATATTTCTCGGATAAATTGACCGGTCACGGCGAAAACAAGCCGGGTTTTCACAACTTTGGAAACCATGCGCATCACAGAAGAACAGATCAAGGCCGCCCACAAGTCGCTCAAGAACGAGAACGGGGGGGCGTGGCAGGACTACTTCGGTCTCCTATTCCTGGAAGAATTCCACAAAGTGCCGCGCGAGCAAGCGTTGCACCAGGTGGCCTTCGGCGGCGAGGACTATGGCATCGATGGCTTCCACTTCGACAAGGCGAAGCGTAACCTCTTCCTGTTCCAATTCAAGTGGAGCAGCGACCATGAGCAGTTCAAGCCCGGCTTCCGCACCTTGCTGGAGCATGGCATGAGCGAGGTGTTCGGCGCCAACGCGGGCGGCAAGAGCCGCAACTCCGTGGTGAACGGACTGAAGAACGTGCTGCGCGAGAACCGTGGCAAGATCGATCAGGTATGCTTCCACTTCGTATTCACCGGCGAGCCGGAGAAGGCGGAGAACAGCAGCGTGCTCGGCGCCATGCGCGAGGACCTGGAGAACAAGAAGCACATCATGGACGAATGGTGGGGCAAGGAGATGAGCATGGTGATCGAATACCGATCGCTCTCCGGCAAGCGCTCCCACATCGTTGTTGATCGTACGCATGAATACCCGCTGAAACTTTCCGGCTCGCTGGAGAAGGACGGTCCCGATGGGCAGCAGATGATCATCGGCATGGGCCGTCTCTACGATCTCTACGGCATGTTCCGCCACATGGGCTCGCGTTTCTTCGAGCGCAACATCCGGCACAGCCTGCCCGAGGATGGTTCCGTTAACCGCGTGTTGCAGAAAGCCTTCCGCGACATCGGCATCGACAAGAAGTTGGATCCGGCGATGTTCGCCTTCAACCACAACGGCGTCACCTTCAGCGCACAGAAGATCGAAGAGGACGGCAACGGCTACCGCATCATCGAACCGCGCCTGCTGAACGGTGCGCAGACCATCACCACGATGGCGCGCTTCATCGAGAAGAACAAGGAGCGCGACGATATCGAGACCATCAAGGACCGGCTCAAACGCATCGAGGTCATCTGCAAGGTGATCACCCAGGCGGACGATCCCTTCATCACCACGGTCACCATCAACAACAACCGCCAGAACCCGGTGGACAGTTGGAACCTGCGCGCCAACGACCAGATCCAGCTGGAGCTGAGCGATCACTTCCGCGGCAAGCTCGGCATCTACTACGAACGCCAGCAACGCGCGTTCGAGGGCCTCACCGATGAAGAGCGCGATGAGCAGGGCATCACCGACGACAAGGCGATCCAGATGTTGAAGCTGGCGCAGACCTTCCTCGCTTCGGAAGGAGAGTTGGTCGTGATGCGGTCCATGCGAAAGGCGTTCGAGGAGGACAAGCAATACGACCAGGTGTTCAACATGCGTCGGCTGGAAATGGATCCGCGCTACGCCGTGCTCTGCTACAAGGTGCAGTTCCGTTTGCCATTGCTCACACGCAGCATCCTGGAGCGCGGCGAGAACAAGTACAGTTTCGTAGGCCGTGGCCGCCACTTGTTGTGGGCGCTCATGTGCCAGGCGATCCTGAACGACAAGGACCTGCCGAAGATGGCCGAACGCTATGGACAGGACCTCGCCATCAGCGCCAACTACATGCACTACATCAGTGCACTGGCCACAGGCGCCTGCCGCACGCTGCTCTCCGAACTGGTCGAACAGGAGGTCAACGCACAGGCCGTCAAGAACGGCGAGTACAACTTCCTACGCAGCAAACAGTCCTTCGATTATTGCATGGACATTGCCGCATCCCGCCTCGGTTGGGAGAAGAGGAAGTTGTCCGGGGCGTGGTAGGTCGTGGAGTGTGGCGGTATCCGTCGCACTCCAACGGAAGTAAGCCTCCCGTGCGCACTTGGGCATTGCTGGTGCAAGTCCTTGTGCTCCTTTTCATTTGCTCGTGTGATAAGCCGTCGCGTGATGAAGAGCATCCTCTCGTGCTGTTGGTACAACCACTGGGAGATGTTTCAAGCGAGCACGTCGACAGCATCGTATCCGTATTGAGCACGGAGTATCGCGCTCATGTTCATAAGGCCAAACGACTACCACTGCCGGGACACGCCTACACCACGGTCCGTTCACCGCGTTACCGGGCTGACACGCTGATCGCTTGGCTACGTTGGTTGAAGCCGGATACGATCGATCACATGATCGGCCTCACGGACCAGGACATCAGCCACACGAAGTATGCGGCTGATGGGACCATCAAGGAACCGCGATCGAAGTATCGTGACTTCGGGATCTTTGGCCTGGGCTACGTGAAGGGGCCTTCGTGTGTGATCAGCACATTCCGGCTCGGTAATGAAAGCGAGCAGCGGTTCTTCGATCGGCTTTGCAAGATCACGGTACATGAAGTTGGACACAATAGAGGTCTGCCGCATTGCACGGACCCTGCGTGCGTGATGCGAGATGCGGTGGAGCGCATTGCTTCAATAGATACGGCGGAGCGGTCGTTCTGCGTAACTTGTCGTACGCGGTTCGAGTGACCGATCGTGGCGGATCCGTTAGGCCCCAAGCTCACCACCTCAATGGACCATCAGGATCGTCTTTGGCTCGTGAGCAAGATGACTGTCCTAGTGTTCGAATACCTGCCCTTTCCAAACGATCTTGGTCTTGTTGTTGGTCAGGCCGATGGTGAGCAGGCCACGGTCCAGTCCCATATCCTTCACGGGTTCGCGTTGCAGGGCCACTGTTGAGGTGCCATCGCGCCAGATGTCCAGCGAGCCGTTGGGATCCATGTAGGCGAAGGTTCCCCAGCTTGCCGCCCAGCGTGTTGGCCAATAGGGTACAACAACATCCGTGTGCCCATTGCGGAAGATCTTGCATTGTCCCTTGTCCCTGATCACCACCAGGCTGTCCTTCACGTAGTATTCGTCCGGTGTGAAATCGAGCGCTGTGTGGATCTTGCCGTCCTGGAACACTTTCAATGCACCGCTCTTGTCCACATAGGCGAAGAGACCACGACCCATGCTGATCTTCTCCGGCATGAAGGCGTCCACGTCAATGATCTCGTTCTTGTAGAACGCTTTCAGGCCGAGGTCCGATGGGTCCTGGTAGGCCACCATATCAAGCCCGGCGGTGAAGGGGATGTCGGTGATCAGCGAGGCCAGTGTCAGGATCTCGCCGTGGTAGAACACATAGAACTCGTGTGTGGTCTTGCTCACCCAGGCGATTGTATTGTCACCCGCGCTCCACTTCTGTACGGGGCTTTCCATCAACGCATCCTCCGCCTGGATGGAAGTGCCGCGATAGTACAGGCTGAAGGTCCGTTGCACTTCATCGTAGTAGGCTGCGACACTGTCCTTTACCACATAGCCGCCCGCATTGCGACAAAGGATCCGGAGCGAGTCGCCATCGTAGATCTTGAACTGGCCACCGGTGATGTACCCGATGTAGTGGTCCGTGATGGCGGGGTCGGTGGCGATGTTCTGGTCGATGACGGTGGTCTTGCCATCCTTGTACACTTTCAATTCACCATTGCTGGCTGCATAGATCAGACAGCCGCCGCCGCTAGCGAAGCGCCTTGGCTTCAAGGGTTCCAACTCCGTGATGGTGCCCTTGTCGAACACGAAGAAGTAGCCGCGATAGTCCAGGAAGCCGCTGATGTCCTGGGCGGTAAGGAGCCCGGTGGTGCTGCACATGGTACACGGTGAAGAACAACATTTCGCGCACCGTCAACTTGCCCAGCAAAGGGTGGGGTAGTAGCACGCTATCGAGGTCGTCCTCCGTCCAGGTGCGCACGCGCTGGGTAAGTGTATGTGCTAAGCTGCTCAACGAAACGGTCATGCGTTCTACCTGATCGGCGGGCACGGCCGGTGGCACAAAACGTCCGGAGGCCTTACCTCCTTCGGCCAAGCGTTCCTTGTAGCGCTGCACAAGTTCATCGTAGGTGCGGGGTATACGATTGGGCTTTCCGAAGCGCCAGCGCAGGAACCATTTCGGTACCAACAACGCGATAGCCACCGGACGTACGGCACGCAGGATATGCTCCAAGTGTTGTGCGGGTGTCCATTTGCCGTTGCGCGAAGCGGTGCGTTTATTACCGGGCAGGATCAGGACGCGCGCGATGAAGTCGTTGTGCCCCTTCAGCAATTCCGCGTTGATGGCGAAGCGGTCCATGGTGGGTCAGATCGCTGCGATCACCTTCAGTTCAATGGCGATCGGTGTGGGCAGGCAATTGATCTCCAAGGTGGTGCGGCACGGTGGATCCTTCTCGAAGTACTCTTTCCACAAGCGGTTGTAGGTGGGGAAATCGTCCTTCATGTTGGTGAGGTAGACCGTAACGTCCACGATCTTTTCCCACGACGATCCCGAATCTTCCAAGATCCACTTAACGTTCTGGAACACACTGCGCACCTGTGTCTCGATGTCGTAGCTCGTGATGGCGCCGTTGGTATCCAATTCCACACCGGGGATCTTCTTCGTACCGCGTTCCCGGGGGCCCACCCCGCTAAGGAACAAGAGGTCGCCCACGCGGCGCGCATGGGGGTAGTGGCCGACGGGTTCGGGGGCTTTGTTGCTGGAAATGGAACTCATGTCTACAAAAGTGCGAAAGGCTTGGCGGGATGGTACACGGATCGCGGAACTTCACCGTTCGGAAAAGGTCAGCTTGTCCGGCCATGCGTTTCGCGATCCTCCTTATTCTTCTTCTTCCGCAACTGGTCGGTGCCCAACCACTGACGCCTACTTGGCTGGCAGACCTGGGCCCCGTGCTGAACGAGAGCAGCGGATTGCTGCATGTGGGGAGCGGTATCTGGACCAATTTGGACAGTGACAACGACCATGTGCTCTACCGCATAGAACCCGCCACAGGGGCGACCTTGCAAACGGTGGTGCTCGCCAACGCCGCCAATATGGACTGGGAAGAGATGGCAACGGATGGCGAGTGGCTCTACGTAGGCGACTTCGGGAACAATGCCGGCAACCGCACCGACCTATGCGTCTATCGTTTCCCGGCCGCCGCGTTGACCACCACGGCAGAGAGCATCGTGGTGGACACGATCCGCTTCCACTATGCCGATCAAGTCGACTTCACCCCGGCCTACGACGCGAGCAACTGGGACTGCGAAGCGTTCATCGCCAGGGACGATTCGCTGTTCCTGTTCACGAAGAACTGGCTGGATGAGCGCACACACCTCTACGCGCTTTCGGCGCTGCCCGGCGACCATATCGCGACACCACGCGATACGCTGGACACGGAAGGGCTCGTTACGGGTGCCACCGTACACCCTACAAGTGGTGCCGTCGTTCTGCTGGGCCATAGTGTGTCGGACTATGTGCCCTTCATCTGGACGTTGCACGATTTTCCGGCGCATCGGTTCTTCGATGGGGTCTTGGAGCATCACTTGATCACGGAAGCTCCCTTGCAAATGGAAGGCATCACCTTCGACGTTGACGGAACGCTGTTGTTGAGCAATGAGCTTTCTGCTCTTCACGCACCATCGCTATGGCGCGTACAACTACCTATGGCCGTTCCGGAGGTCAACAAGGCGATGGATATGCCACACACCTTTCCTATGCCCTGTGACGATCATGTCCAAGTACAGGGTGCGGACGCCGGCGAAATAGCGAGGTTGTTCAACACTGCTGGGGTCTTGCTGGACGCATCGCAGGTAGAGCGGGACGGGTTGATCCTTTTGCGCCCGGTTCCAGCAGGTGCCTACGTGCTGGAGGTAATGATCCACACAATCCCGCACCGCGTCCACATGATCATCACCCATTGAACCCTGGACATGCGCTACTGCCGTTGCGGCCCCACAGGTCGTCAAGCGGGCTGCGTTCGCTCAGGATGTGCCGTTGACCTTCCAGCGAACTTAGCCAGCGGCACCTGACGAAAGACCATTTCAGGAAGGTGATCGGTACCGACCTTCGCAGTATGACCGCACGAGCCGTTCCATCCCTTTTCGCCGCGTTGATCCTCTCCGCATGCGGGAAGAAGGCGGAAACGATAACCCCTATCGTTGGCCCCATCACCGAAAGTGTGTACGCCAGTGGCGTGGTGAAAGCGCGCGGCCAGTACACGGTGTTCCCCACGGTGAACGGTACAGTGAACGCCTTGTTGGTGGCCGAAGGCGATACGGTGAAAGCCGGGCAGGCGATCCTGACGATCGACGATCGCACCAGCAAGTACACCACGTTCAGCAGCGCCGCACAAGTGCGGTTGCTGGAGCAGAACGCCCGGGAAGATGGACCGGTGCTGGGCCAACTGCGGGAAGCCATCGCGCAAGCCCGCGACAAGTACGAGGTGGACAGCTTGAATTCCGCCAGGCAAGCGACGCTATGGGCGCAAGGCATCGGCAGCCAGAACGACCGCGATCAACGCGAACTGGCCTTCACCACCAGCCGTGCCACCTACATCCGCGCGCGGAAAGCCTATGACGAAACGCGGAACCGCTTGCGAACCGAATTGGACGTGGCCCGCAACAATGCGGCGATCAGCAGCGCCGGCAACGACGACCGCACGCCGCGCAGCTTGATCGATGGCATCGTGTACGACCTGATGATCGAGCCCGGCGAATTGGCCACCACCCAACGCGGTGTGGCCGTGATCGGCAGCGCAACGGACCTCTACCTGGAACTGGAAGTGGATGAATACGATATCCAGAAAGTGAAGCCCGGCCAGCGGATCTTCGCCACGTTCGACAGCTACGCGGACAGTGCATTCCCTGCGGAAGTCACACGCATCATACCGCTCATGGACGAGCGTTCGCGCACCTTCCGGGTGGAAGCACGGTTTACCGAACAACCGCCGCCGTTGTTCCCGAACCTGACGGTGGAAGCGAACATCGTTCTGCGCACCAAGGAAGACGCACTGACCATCCCGGCATCCTACATCGTGGACGGCAACTTCGTGTTGATCGACACCGACAAGAAACAACGCGTGACCCTCGGTGCGCGCGATCTGGAAAAGGTGGAAGTGCTGGACGGCATCGACCTCACCACCACGCTCTACAAACCCTGAGGGCGTCCATGCGACTGCTCTTCAGCATCTCCCTCACCCTGCTCCGCGCCAAGCTGCGCCAGAGCATCGTGGCCGCCGTGGGCGTGATGTTCAGCATCACCATGTTCGTTACCCTGCTCGGTTTCATGAACGGGTTGAACGACCTGCTCGACGGCTTGATCCTGAACCGCACGCCGCACATCCGGCTGTACAATGAACTGAAAGCGTCGCCTACACAACCCATCGACCTGACGACGGACAGCAGCACGCACAACTTCGTGCGCAACGTGAAGCCGAAGAACGAGCTGCCGAAGTTGCGCAACGCACAAGCGATCATGGATGCGCTGAAAAAGGACCCGCGCGTGCTGGCTGTTTCGCCCAGACTGGTCGCGCAAGTGTTCTTCAACGTGGGCACCGTGGACCTGAACGCACAAGTGAACGGCATCGACGTGACGCAGGAAGTGCTCTACTACCGCTTCGCCGATTACCTGACCGAAGGTGATCCACATGATCTGGCCACCAGCGCCAACACCATCGTGCTGGGCAAAGGACTGGCGGACATGATGGAAGCCAGCATCGGTGAGACCGTTCAAGTAACCACGGCCACGGGCGAACGTGCCATGCTCCGCGTGTCCGGTATCTTCCAAAGCGGCATCGCCGACGCGGACAAGGTGCAGTGCTACGCGAACATCAAGACGGTGCAGAAGCTCCTGGCGCGTCCCAGTAGCTACTACACGGATATCAACGTGAAGCTGCACGACCTGCTGGAAGCGCCGGTGATGGCGCAGGAACTCGCGCGTCGTTTCGATGTGGACGCGCTGGACATCCAAACAGCGAACGCGCAATTCGAGACGGGCAGCGATGTGCGGAACATCATCAGCTACGCGGTGGGCGTGGTGTTGTTGATCGTGGCCGGCTTCGGGATCTACAACATCCTGAACATGATGATCTACGAAAAGCTCGATGCCATCGCCATCCTCAAAGCCACCGGCTTCAGTGGTAGCGATGTGCGCCGGATCTTCCTGTTGCTGAGCATGATCATCGGTATCGCGGGCGGCGTTTCCGGCTTGATCGGCGGCTTCACCTTGCAGAACATCATCGACAACATCCCCTTCGTTACGGCGGCCTTGCCGACGGTGAAGACCTTCCCGATCGACTACTCACCGAAGTACTACATCATCGCCGTCACCTTCGCGCTACTCACCACCTGGGTAGCGGGTTGGTTCCCGGCGCGCAAGGCCAGTCAAGTGGATCCAGTGGAGATCATCCGTGGGAAATGAGCGAGGGCACAGGAAATATCCTCGAAGTGGTGAAGGTGAACAAGTCCTTCCATGATCCGGTGACCGTTCCGGTGCTCAAGGATGTTTCCATGGCCGTGAAGCGCGGCGAATTCGTGAGCGTGACCGGCAAGAGCGGCTGCGGAAAGAGCACCTTGCTCTACATCCTCAGCACGATGGACACCGACTACGAAGGCCAGGTGATCATCGACAATGAGCCTACGTTCGGACTCACGGGTGAACGCCTCTCGCAGATCCGCAACGAGAAGATCGGCTTCGTGTTCCAATTCCACTACCTGCTCAGCGAATTCAGCGTGCTGAAGAACGTGATGCTGCCCGGCCTCAAACTGGCCAAACGCAGCACTGCGGAAATCGAAGCCCGCGCAATGGAACTGTTGAAGGACCTTCAGGTGGAAGATCAAGCCTTGAAGATGGCCAACCAGCTCAGCGGCGGTCAGAAACAACGGGTGGCCATCGCCCGCTCCATGATCAACGACCCGCTGATCATCATGGGCGATGAACCCACCGGCAACCTGGACAAGAAGAACAGCGAGATCGTCTTCGACATCTTCCAGAAGATCGCCTCAGAACACAAGCGCAGCCTGCTCGTGGTCACCCACGACAACGACTTCGCCGCGCGCACCGACCGTACCATCGTGATGGACGACGGAAGGGTTGTGGGATAGCGTGATCCGTCGCACAGGGTCGATCTTTGTTCCAAGTTCGCACTTCCGCACTTCCGCACTCACACTTCACACCTACCATCCTCCCATGCGCTACCGCCGCCTCGGCACCTCCGGCCTGCAAGTGAGTGAACTCTCCCTCGGCTCCTGGCTCACCTTCGGCAAACAGATCACGGATGCCACGGCGGAGAAACTCATGCGCCTCGCATACGACAACGGCATCAACTTCTTCGACAACGCGGAGATCTATGCCCGCGGCGAAAGCGAACGAGTCATGGGCAAGATCTTGAAGAAGACCAAGTGGCCGCGCGATACATGGATCGTCAGCAGCAAGGTGTTCTTCGGCGCGGGAGGTAAACTGCCGACGCAGGTCGGCCTCCACCGCAAGCATGTTGCGGAAGCGTGCAACGATGCGTTGGTTCGCTTGCAAGTGGACTACCTCGATCTCTACTTCTGCCACCGGCCCGACCCGAACACGCCCATCGCCGAGACCGTCTGGACCATGCACCAACTGATCATGAGCGGCAAGGTCCTCTACTGGGGCACAAGTGAATGGAGCGCGGCCGAGATCAAGGAAGCGCATGCCGTTGCCAAGCAACACCACCTGATCGGCCCGGTGATGGAACAGCCGCAGTACAATATGTTCCACCGCGAGAAGGTGGATGTGGAATTCGCGCCGCTTTACAAGACCGTAGGGTTGGGCACTACCATCTGGAGCCCGCTCGCCAGCGGCATCCTCACCGGCAAGCATACGCTGGATGGCGACAAGAGCAGCCGCCTGCGCATGGCCGGTCTCGATTGGTTGCGCGAGCGCGAACTCACCTCAGCACGCCTCAAGAAAGTGGAGAAGCTGAAGACCATCGCGAAAGGGCTTGACCTTTCACTTCCAGTGATGGCCCTCGCGTGGTGTTTGAAGAACCCGAACGTGAGCACCGTGATCCTCGGCGCGAGCAAGGAGGCACAGGTGAAGGAGAACCTTGGTGCGGTTGAAGCACAGGATAAGTTGACCCCGGCCGTGATGGCACGGATAGTGAAGGTGTTGGGACGCTGAGGTATCTGTAGGACCGGTCGGCTTGCGGTTCGAGTGTGCGTTCACACACTGATCCTCGTCCCGTATCGTTCCTAAGGCATTCCACCGATGTCTCCAAAGCCCTGTTCCCGTGGCTGGCAACTGGCCTTTCTTTTCGCACTGGCGACCAGCCAGGCACTAGCGCAAGGACTAGCGGTCTTGGGCGGCGCCAACTTCAGTTCGATGCACGACCCCTTGGGCATGGACCACGGACCGCATGCGGGTCGTGCGGCCACGGGCGCTGGATACGTCGTTGGCGTCGGCTTTGAGCCCGAGCATGCGCGCCCATTCGGTATTTGCGTAGAAGCACTGTTCGCGCAACGGCCCGCAGGTTACGCCTTTGATGAGAGCGGGGGCGGATATCCGATCCGCGCGTTCGACGATGGGTCGGACCGGGGACGGCGGAGCATGCGGTGCCGTGTGGTGGAGGTGCCGGTGCCGGTGATGCTGGTCTATCGCCGATGGCATGGCCTGCGTTTGGAACTCGGTCCCTATTGCAGCCACCTCCTAAAGGCCACCGATAGCAAGCGTGGCAGCCGGATCATCAAGGGTGTCGAGGTGGACCTCGACGAGCGCGTTGACCGCACGGCCTCACTGGCCCCCTGGGAGTTCGGGGGCTTGGTTGGTGTGCAGGTGGAAGGCAGCGCAAACCTGCATATGGACGTGCGCTACAAGCTCGGCTTCACCGACCTGGACCGCGCCGCAGGATCCAGCCCCAGCTATACGCACCAGTTCCAGATCGCACTGGTCTATGATCTCCTTTAGGGAACCTCGCCCTATGCCACGAGAGCTTCTTACGGCCTGATGTACAGGCTGAGCGGATAGCTGTGCTCTTTAGAAGGAAGGCGACGGACTACCCTAAGCTGAACGTGAGGTAGGGGCTGCATGCAGCGCCATCGCAAGCACATCACGGATACACGTCCACCGGGGAAACGATCCTGTTCCCTTCCGTGCACAGCACCACCCAATAGCGGCCTGCGCTCAAGCGATCCGTTTCCACAGTGGCCTGCGAGTCTGTATAGCGGATCGTCGCAGCGAGTTCGCGGCCGCTGGCGTCCACCAATTGCACTGTGGTGGTTGTGGCGGGCAGTGGCACGGTGAAGCGTCCGCTGTTCGGGTTCGGATAGATCGCATTGGCGGCATTCCCGAAGTGTACTGATCGAACGGCCGACAGCGTGGACGTGCCGTCATCATCCACCTGCCGGAGCCGATAGTAGGAAGTGTTCGAAAGCGGCGTGTCATCCGCTAGGTCGTACGACTGTGCAACGAGGCTGTTCCCCGCCCCGGGCACTTCGCCAACGATGGTCCATGCCTGCAGATCGACGGAACGTTCCACCGCGAAGTGGTCGTTGTCCCGTTCCGAAGCGGTGGCCCATGCCAGTTGCACGGAACGGCCTTCCTCCTCGGCGTTGAAATAGAGCAGTTCGACCGGCAAGGTGCTGGGATGCATGGTACCCAAGGTGAAACGCATGCCATCGGTAAGTGCCGTGACACCCGCGAACCTGAACCGGTTGCCACCTACACTGATCGCTCCGCTGATGGGCGTATCGTCCGCGAAGACGCCGTTGTTGTTGGCATCCACCAGCAAGCGCAGGTCCGTGGTGGCATTGCCGATCGCGAGTCC